>FZPX01000105.1_pt1 | contig 12321 bp, 13 predicted proteins | sample 1534791 | NCBI WGS metagenome assembly FZPX01 (sample SAMEA104161951, study PRJEB21768) | metagenome | biome: subterrestrial habitat; feature: phreatic zone; material: underground water | place: France | collected 2016-06-01 | depth 60 m | reverse complement strand
ATCAAACGGATGCCGTAGCGGCGCGCATTCTCCAGCACCGCACGCTCCAGCGCTTTACCTTCGTCGCCGGTTTCGCCAAAGCCCGCAGTGATGATGACCGCCGCCTTGACGCCATGCTTGCCGCAATCCTCGATGATGTCCGGCACGGTTTGAGGCGGTGTGGCGATGACCACCAGCTCCACCGGTTCGCCAATTTTGGATAGCGAGGGATAAGCCTTGCGGCCCTGCACCTCGGCATTCTTCGCGTTGATGGGATACAGGCCGCCCTGATAGCCGCTTCCCAGCATGTTCTGGAATACGATCTGGCCGACCGAATCAACACGGTCGCTGGCGCCAAACACGGCAACGGATTTGGGTGCGAAGAGTGGATTGAGATAATGTTGGCCCATGGTTTATTTTCCTATGCGGTTATTTTTTGATCTTTACATAATTCATGACAGCCACCATTACTGTAGCCGTCATTCCCGCGCAGGCGGGAATCCAGCCGAATGGACACACCCCGCGAAGCGGGACAACATACTCTAAAAAACCAAACCTGGTTTTGCCCGCTACGCGGGGCTTTTTGGCAAACTGGATTCCCGCCTGCGCGGGAATGACGATGCTAATAAATAACTTGGGGTGAACTATTGAGTCCTACAGGCTTCATGTTTTATCGTATCCCCAGTCGCTTGTTGCTGCGCCTGAATTTCCCACGCCATCGCTTCCGTTTCCTGCAACAACTGCTTCATGAAATCCATTGCACTATCCAGATGGCTATCGGCTGCCGGTGAAAGCGGGGAACCCAGTTCAAACTGTTCGCCGCGTATGCACAGGATAAAGGCGGGCGGTGGCGCATTTTGATAAATCTGCGGGTACACGGCCAGCACTGCCTCGGGCGTCAAAGCGTGGCTGTATGGGGTGCGGGCATCTCCAGCTTGGGCACGATAGAATGCATAGGGAATTGGCGTATCCATCCCGGCATCAATAAATAGAACCATCTTCCGTCCGGCCATATCCATGGCATGTTCAACCTGCAACTGGAAATCTTCAATCAGTTCGAAATCTGCGCTGCGCGCTTCTTTTTTGAGCCACGCATCCAGCCTGCGCAGGAGTAGCGGCGCCAGCGCATCGTCGCCACGCGATTCATTGCCGACAGCAAAAATGAGGGTGGGGGGGATCATAGTGTTTTAGTAGGGTGGGCTATGCCCACCATGTCGGGCATAGCCCGACTTACATTCGGACCCAGATCATCTCTGAATACACCGCCCGCAGAACGGGTGAGCTTGGAGAGCATACTACCTTCAACATCCAGCAGCTCTATCTCCAATGGCATCTTGCCGAGCGCATGAGTCGCGCAGGAGAGACAGGGGTCGAAGGCGCGGATCGCTACCTCGATGTGGTTGAGCAAGCCTTCGGTGAGCTTGCGTCCGTCAATGTATTGCCGTGCCACCTGGCGGATGGCTTCGTTCATCGCCTGATTGTTGTGGGTGGTGGAAACGATCAGGTTGCAGCGCACGATCTGGTCGTGCTCGTCCACCTTATAGTGGTGGATCAGGGTGCCGCGCGGTGCCTCGATCACGCCGACGCCGCGCTCCTGCCGCTTGCCGGTATTGACCAGATCGCTGCCTTGCAAGTCGGGATCGTGCAGCAGCTCTTTGATCAGTTCGGCGGCGTGCAGCATCTCGATCATGCGCGCCCAGTGGAAACCCAGCGTCGCACCTGCCGCCTTGCCGTTGTCGAAGGCCAGGAACGTTTTGCGTTGTTCTTCCGCCAGCGGCGAAGGAATGAAATCGCACTGCGTCACGCGCGTCAACGGCCCTACGCGATACCAGCCCGCTTCTGGCCCTAAACTGCGCAGGAACGGAAACTTCATGTACGACCAAGGCTTCACGTCCTCGAAGATCATGTCCCAATAATGTCTGTAATCATAATGGTCGAACAACGTGTCGCCATTCATGTCGCGCGCGCGCAATCCGCCATGATACAAATCCAGTGCGCCATCGGCACGCACCAGGTTGAGCGTATGCGACTTGAAACGACCGAAGTTGCTATAGAGGTCGAGGTTCTGCGCGAACAGCTGTTGCGCGATGCCGACTGATTCTTGGCTCCATGTCACGATCTGTTCGATGTCATTGAGTAGGTAGTCGCGCTCTTCGATGCTGACGTTCTTGTTTACCCCGCCGGGTATCGAGCCGGTGCCGTGGATGCGCTTGCCCGCCGTGACGCGGATTACCTCCTGCCCGTATTTGCGCAGCAACACACCTTGTTTGGCGATTTCCGGATAAGCGGCGGCGATGCCGACGATGTTGCGTTTGGCGACATCCGAATCGAAACCAAATAATAAATCCGGCGAAGAGAGATGAAAAAAGTGCAGCGCGTGGGATTGCAATATCTGCCCGTAATGCATCAGCCGCCGCACTTTCTCTGCCGTCGGCGTGAGTGTCGCGCCGACGATCATGTCCATCGCCTTGGATGCGGCGATGTGATGGCTCACCGGACAGATACCGCACAGCCGCTGCACCATCACCGGCGCTTCCCAGTATGGCCGCCCTTGAATGAATTTCTCGAAGCCACGAAACTCGACGATGTGCAACCGCACCTGATGCACGCGGTCGTTCTCGTCCAGCAACAGCGTCACCTTGCCGTGGCCTTCGACGCGCGACACCGGGTCTATCACCACGCGGCGCAAGTTCTCCGGGTGGGTGGCGGTTTCCAGACTGTCCCTTTGGTCAGTCATATTCGATCAACCCATGCCCCAGCACCGGCGTCTTGTCCGCGACCAGGTCGGTGAGAAATTTCCAGATGGCGTCGCCCGATGGCGGGCAGCCGGGGATAATGCAATCCATCTTGGCCGGTGGATGCGCCATGCCGTTGTAACATGCGTGTTTACCTGGTGTCAGGGGTGTTGCGGTTTGGCGCCCGTTGCGCGGGATGAGAGCCAGCGTTCAAAAGATTTTTGCGATTCACCGGAACGATGGCCTGCCAACAGATTCTCGATGCTGATATCTTCGTCCAGCGATTCCCAATGCAATCCATGCCCCTGCCCGATCATGCGCCAGTTGTCGCGTTCTTCCTGGCTGGCGTGAACAAGCCGGGGATACCAGGCCAGCGGAACGGAAACGCTACGCCCATCATCAAGATCAACAGTCAGGGTATTATCAGTTGTGGCCACATTCAAAACAGCCGGTACTTCCAGCTCAATCATTAAAGTATGCATTCCACGCCTCCAGTAATTCGGTTTGATGTTCTGTCACCATAGCCAAGAGTTTTGTGATTTCAACGCGGGGAAATCCGCTGCTGCCTTGCATACGCACAGGTTGCAACCAGAATTTTGCCATGTTGCCATCCCGTTCTATGTGTACATGTGGAGGCTCATTGCGATCCCCCGCATAGAAAAAGAAACGGTATGAGCCAAGTTTCAATATGGTTGGCACGGATAATTATCCCGCTAAGTTCCTTGCACGATGATTTTCCGGAATTTCTCCATACGACGCAATTGTTTTATTTGCAAGTTCATACAGAATAGGGCTCGAAATATTTCTGCGATGCCTGCTTGAATAGGCGGTTTCCAGCTTGTCCCTTTGGCCAGTCATATTCGATCAACCCATGCCCCAGCACCGGCGCCTTGTCCGCAAGCCTCACGGAGGTTCAATCACACAAATGGATTGATGAGCGTCAGCCGCCCATCAATGACTTGGCCGTGTTGCAGGTCCTCGGTGTAGAGTGTGGCGCTTCCGGTTTGGAGTGCTGCGGCGATGATCAGGCTGTCGTAATGGCCAAAGCCGTAGCGTTCAGCCAGCGCCCAAGCGGAGCGGATTTCGCTGATGCCGACACCTGCCAGTTGCACTAGCCGGAGTATGGCCGATAAATGTTCGTCGATTTTGCCGGGAGACCACTGCAATTTTCGGCGCAATACGTGGCTGCATTCGTTGATGACCTGCGTTGAAATCCAGGGGCTGGCCTCAATCAGGGCTGTGGCAACGCAACTTTTTTTATCATCATCGCCCAGTGCGTAGAGCACGATATTGCTGTCCAGAAAAACAGGCATCTCAGCCTCGTGCTCCATCATGCAGCTCATCCCGGCTGGAGATGGGCTTACCCCCCCAGTGGATGCGGGCATGGGTGATTTTGGCGAGTGCCGCTTCCCGTTCTTGCTGTGCACCCGCTTCATCAGTTTGGTAATTACGGGTCTTGATGAAATCAATGAAGTCAATCACCTCCCGCGCTTTGACGACAGGCAGGTCTTTGGATTTTTCAAAAATCAATTCAGCGAGTGTCATTTGGTATCTCCTTTGTTAGCGAATGGTGAAGCATCTTCCGGCGAATGGCAACGGCATCGGTCGAGGCTACCAGAACTACAATTTCAATCATATTCGATCAACCCATGCCCCAGCACCGGCGTCTTGCCCGCGATCAGGTCGGTGAGGAATTTCCAGATGGCGTCGCCCGATGGCGGGCAGCCAGGGATGAAATAATCTATCTTCACCACCTCGTGCAGCGGATGCACTTTATCCAGCGGCAGTGGCAATTCCGGGTCGTTCGGGATGTGGCCGTGCGCCAGCCCCGGCTCGGTGAGGTACACCTCGGTCAGGCAAGCGCCGAGATCGAGATGGTTGCGCTGCGCGGGCAGACCGCCGGTGATGGCGCAAGAGCCAATGGCGATCAGGGTTTTGCAATTTTTGCGGAACTCGCGCAGCACATGCACGTTCTCCGCATTGCAGATGCCGCCCTCGATCAGGCCGATGTCGCACGGCCCGCAGTGCTTGATGTCGGTGAGCGGCGAGCGGTCGAACTCGATGAGATCGAGCAGCGTGAACAGACGCTCGTCGATGTCGAGGAAGGACATGTGGCAGCCGAAGCAGCCTGCAAGCGAGGTGGTGGCGACGCGCAGTTTTTTGCTCATGAGGTTCCCTCACAGGCTGCGCAATTGCCGCTGGTATCGGCTTGGCGCGGCGCGTCGTCGAGCGCCTGCGCGCTGATCGGGCGCCGGTCATAACGCCGCTCGCCAATGGGAACGCTGAAGCCGATGCGCTTTTGCAGGATCACGCCGACCGGGCAGACCTGCATCGCCTTGTCGGTCAGCGCGATGTCGGTATCCTTCAGCAAACCGGATTTCGCATTGACGATGAGGTGCTTGGTGATGCCGCGCCCGGACAGCGCAAAAATATTCTTGCCGTCCACTTCGGAGGAGGCGCGCACGCATAGCTCGCACAGTATGCAGCGGTTGAAATCGAGCAGAATGTCCGGGTGCGATGCATCCAGCGGGCGGTCGGGATACAAGTGGCGGAAACCGGCGGTGTGCACTTCGAGGTCGTAGCCCAGCGCCTGCAACATGCAGTTGCCGCTCTTCTCGCACGACGGGCAGAAGTGGTTGCCCTCGGCGAACAGCATCTGCACCAGCGTGCGGCGCAGGTCATTCATTTCCTCGATGTTGCTCTCCACGTTTAGCCCTGCCTCGGCGGGCATGGTGCAGGAAGCGGCGGTGCGGCTGTTAACCTTGACCGTGCATAGCTTGCAACTGCCGTGCGGCTTGAATTCGGGGTGATAGCACAGGTGCGGGATGTAATGTCCCGCAGCCAACGCGGCTTGCATTACGGTTTGGCCGGGCTCGAAGGGAACGGCTGCGCCGTCGAGTTGGAATGTGGGAGTATCTTTCATGATCCTGAAAAATCCGGCTGGCGGGTTGGTAGGTGCGAATTCATTCGCACGTGCATTGAGTTATGTGCGAATGAATTCGCACCTACGAGCATGCAGCCTGCTTGGCTCATATCTCCTCCGCTTTCAAGTGCGCCCCGGCATCGTCGCGCCCAGTCATTTGCCTGGCGCGCGCCAGTGCTCCATCCAGATCGAAGGCGGGTTTGAATTCCAGCGACTTCAGGCGGCTCTCATAAGCCGGGCGGAAATGCTTGAGCGTGTGCAGCACCGGGTTGCAGGCGGTGCGTCCCAGCCCGCAATGCGCGCTGGTCTGCAACACCAGGTCGAGATGCTCGACCTCATTCAGGTCGTAACGCGTGCCATGCCCGGCAGCAATCTTATCCATGGTCGCCTTCAGCATGGAAGTGCCAACACGGCACGGCGTGCAAAAGCCGCAGCTCTCATGCGCGAAGAAATGCACGAAGTTGTGCGCCACTTCGAACAGGTCGCGGCTGTCGTCGAATACCATGAATGCCCCGGCGGTGGGCAGATCCTCGAACCCCAACTTGCGGTCGAATTCGCTTTCCGCGACGCACATGCCGGAAGGGCCGCTAATCTGCACCGCGAGCGTGTTCACCGCCCCGCAGTCGCGCAGCACCTCGCGCACCGATACGCTAAACGGGTATTCGTAAATGCCGGGGCGGGGGCAATCGCCGGAGACGGACAGCAGCTTGCTGCCCGCAGATTTAGGCGTGCCGATGGCGCGATAGCGTTCCGCGCCCATCTGGATAATCAGCGCGGCGTTGCACAGGGTCTCGACGTTGCCCACCACGGTCGGCTGCTGCATGTAGCCGTGGGTCACCGGGAACGGTGGGCGGTTGCGCGGCACCCCGCGCTTGCCTTCCAGCGATTCGATCAGCGCCGATTCCTCGCCGCAGATGTAGGCGCCCGCACCGAGGTGGATGGCGATGTCAAAGTCGAAACCGGGCTGGCCGAGAATGTTCTTGCCCAGCAGATTGTTTTCGCGGCGGCGTTGCAGCACGGCCTGTAAGGGATCGAGCAGATAGCGGTATTCGCCGCGCAGGTAGAGATAACCGTGCTGCGCACCGACGGCCTGTGCACACAGCGTCATGCCCTCAAACACCAGATCGGCGTGGGCAGTGAGCAGCACGCGATCCTTGAAAGTGCCGGGCTCGCCCTCGTCGGCGTTGCACACCACATACCGTGCGGCGCCCGGCGCATTGCGGCAGGCTTCCCATTTCAGCCCGGTGGGAAAGCCCGCACCGCCGCGCCCGCGCAGGCCGGACTGATTGATGGCTTCAACGACGCCTTTCGCGCCCAGCGCAATTGCCGCGCGCAGCGCCTCGCCGGGTGTCAGCGAATTGCCGAGCAGAGGGCCGCTGCGGCGGATATTGTTTTCCACGCAAAAAAAATCGGCAGGCCAATCGGCCAGCGGCGTGCGGTTGCGGATCAGCAGGCCGATTTCCTGCACGCGCTGGTGGGTCAGGCGGGTGATGGCGCGGCCATTGACCAGTATGGCCGGCCCCTGGTCGCACATGCCGGTGCAGGAAGTGGTGTTGATGCTCAACAAGCCGTCTTCGGAAACTCTCCCCGGCTCGACCCACATCTGCTGGCACATCTGCTGCATGAGTGCGGTGCTGCCCAACATGCGGTCGGTGATGTTATCGGAGAACAGTACGCGGTATTCCCCATGCGGTTGCAGGTGCAGGAAGGAATAGAAGGTTGCCACGCCTTCAATCTTCGAGCGGGCTATGTGAAGTTTTGCGCTGAGATAATCTACGGCATCGGGGTGGATGTAACCGTAGCGTTCCTGCACCTCGCGCAGGATTTGCAAGAGGTTGGCTGCGGCATGCACGTGGCGCTCGAGTATCGGGACTAGATAAGTGGCATGAAAATCAGAATCTGATACCATGAAAACCGCTCCCTGGATAGTCGCATCCTCTTGCGTGGGGATGCTTTTACACTGCCGGCAAGATGTTCCTGGTTCGGGCAGTGTTGCAATCGTAGCCCGTTTTACTTTGAATGCAAAGCTGGATTTAAGGGCAGGTAGCAGTGCTTTCCACCTCCGTGCATTACCGAAGGAAATACACATGGCTCTGCTCGAAATCAGGAACGTTACGCGCCGCTTCGGCGATTTCGTGGCAGTGGACAACATCAGCCTCAACATTGAGGCAGGCGAATTTTTTACTTTACTTGGGCCATCCGGCTGCGGCAAGACCACCATCCTGCGCATGATCGCGGGCTTCGACTTGCCCGATGAGGGACAGATTTTCCTCGATGGCAAGGATCTCGCCGATACGCCACCGGAAAAACGCCCGGTGCGCACCGTGTTCCAAAGCTATGCGCTGTTCCCGCACATGACGGTGGCACAGAACATCGCTTTCCCACTCAAGATGGCGCGCTGTGCGCCGGAGGAGATCAGGCAGCGCACGCGCGCAACGCTGGAAGAGGTGCGTCTCGCCGACAAGGCGGGGCATTATCCGCATGAGCTGTCTGGCGGGCAGCAGCAACGCGTGGCACTGGGACGCGCCCTCGTCAGTCAACCGAGCTTGCTGTTGCTGGACGAACCGCTTGCCGCGCTGGACGCCAAACTGCGCGAGGAAATGCAGCTTGAGCTGATCAACCTCCAGCGCAAGGTGGGCGTCACTTTTGTGTTCGTCACCCACGCCCAGGACGAGGCGCTGGCGTTATCGCACCACATCGCTGTGATAAACCAAGGGCGGGTGGAGCAGGTGGACGAGCCATCGAAGTTGTACGGTTTTCCCCAAAGCCGTTTTGTCGCCGACTTCATCGGCCACATCAACATGCTGGATGCACAAGTGCTCGAAGCGGCGCATGGCCATACCCGCCTCGCCATTTCCGGCCTGGGCGAAATCACCGCGCCGCCGGTTGCCGGGGTGACGGTGGGCAGTAAAGGTGCGTTCGCCATTCGACCGGAGCAGGTGCGCATCGGCATCCACGTTGAAGTGGCGGAATTGAAAAATCACTTTCCGGGCGAAGTGCGCAATCTGCTGTATTGCGGCGATGTTACGGTGTACAAAGTGCAGCTCGTCAACGGCCTGATGATCGAGACGCTGCTGCCCAATTCCGCGCCGGGACGCGCAGAATTTTTCGAAGTGGGCGACGCGGTCAGGGTAGGCTGGCGCCACGATGCGGGAGTGTTTTTGCATGAGTGAAGATCGCACCCGCTTGTCGCCCGCCGCACGCTTCACCAAATGGCTGGTAAGCGGACCGCCGTTTGCGTTCCTGCTGCTGTTCTTTGTTGCGCCCGGCATCATCATGGTGCTCGCCTCATTCCGCTACCCCGGCGAGTTCGGCGGGCTGGCGCCGATCGTCGCCGCCGACCCCAACACCTTGCACGGATTCACACTGGAGACTTACCGTTTCTTTTTCAGCGATTTCATTTACACGGAAATTTTCGCCAAGTCTTTTCTGGTTGCACTCGCAACCACGCTGATTTGCCTGGTCATGGCTTATCCGCTCGCGCTATTGATTGCGCGCAGCCCCAAAAAAAACCGCGGCTTGATGGTGCTGCTGGTCATCCTGCCGTTTGCCAGCAATTTTCTGATCCGCATTTATGCGTGGATGATCCTGCTCGGACCGCAGGCAGCGCTCAGCCAGATGGTCAACGGCCTGCTCGGCGTGTTCGGCATGGCGCCGGTGCACTTGCTGTTTTCGCCTTTCGCGGTGCTGGTCGCAATGGTGTACGTGCACCTGCCGTTCATGATTCTGCCGCTATACACCAATCTGGAAAAGCATGATCCGGCGCTGCTCGATGCGGCGCGGGATTTGGGCGCGAATGCCTGGCAACGCTTCTGGTGCGTGACTTTCCCGCTGTCGCTGCCCGGAGTTTTTTCCGGCTCTATCCTGGTGTTCATTCCGGTGCTGGGCATGTTCGCCATCCCCGATATTCTCGGCGGCACCGGCGACATGCTGATCGGCAATCTGATCAAGGAACAGTTCCTCGGCACACGCGACTGGCCGTTCGGTTCCACGCTATCCATCATGCTCACCGTCACGGTGCTGGCCTGCGTCTGGCTTGCCGCAAGGTTGGGCGGCAGGAGGCGGCGCTATGCATAGCGGGGCTGTGCACAGGGGAATGGGGCTGTGGGTGGCCGCGCTCGCGGTGTATGCCTTCCTCTACATGCCGCTGCTCATCGTCGTCAGCTATTCCTTCAACGATTCGCGCCTCAACGCTGAATGGGTGGGCTTTACCTGGCACTGGTACAACGTGCTGCTGCACGACAAGGACATGCTTGCGGCGGCGGGCAATTCGCTGCTCATTGCCACGGTGTCCAGTCTCACCGCCACCATCCTCGGCACCATGGCGGGCATCGCCATGCACCGCTACAAAATGAAAATGCTGACCTTCATGGTGATGACCCCGGTGGCGATGCCGGAAATTCTGCTCGGCGTATCGTTGCTGCTGTTTTTCATCCAGATACTCAACCTCACGCTGGGCATGTTTTCCATCATTCTTGCGCACATTACTTTTTCCATCGGCTTCGTCGCGGTGGTCGTGCGCACCAGCCTGGCTGGCCTGGACGATAGCATTTTCGAAGCGGCGCGCGACTGTGGCGCTTCGCCGTGGGAAACATTCCGACACATTACCTTTCCGCTGATTTTGCCCAGCATAGTTGCCGGCGGGCTAATGGCGTTCACCCTGTCCATAGATGATTTCGTGATTACCTTTTTCACCGCCGGGGTCGGCGTGAGCACGTTGCCGCTGCGCATTTATTCGATGATCAAAATCGCGGTTACGCCCGAAGTGAACGCAGTGTCCACCCTACTGATGCTGCTTACCCTGGCGCTAATCGTGCTGGCTTCCCGAATCGCCCCCAACGTACTGCGGTGGAAAACATGACACGCAGCCTGCTGCTGTTCCTGTTGCTGCTGGCCGGGAATGTGCGGGCCGATGACGTACTGCGCCTCTATAACTGGAACAACTACATTGCGGAGGAAACAATTGCGCGTTTCGAAGCGCAGTGTGCGTGCCGCGTGGTGCAGGATTATTATTCCGACAACGAGGAAATGCTGGCCAAGCTGGCGGCGGGCGCGAGCGGCTACGACATCATCGTGCCGACCGGCAACGCGGTGGAGTCGCTGATCCGCCAGAACGCGTTGCGCCCGCTCGACAAATCCAAACTGCCCAATTTGAAAAATATCAATCCGGCTTACCTCGACACCGCATCCGATCCGAGTAATAAATTTTCCGTGCCTTATGCCTACACCCTCACACTGGTCGGTTACAACGTCGAGAAGATGCGCGAGCTGGGGCTGCCCACCGACACTTGGGCGGTAATCTTCGAGCCAAAATATCTGGAGAAGGTGAAAGGCCGTGTCACCGTGCTCGATTCGCAGCGCGAGCTGATGGCGGCGGCATTGAAATACCTCGGCTATTCAGCCAACGACACCGACGAGGCGCACTGGAAGCAGGCGCGCGACCTGATCATCCGTGCCAAGCCCTATTGGGCGGCGTTCAACGCATCGAGCTACATCAAGGAACTGACCGTCGGCAACATCTGGCTGGTGCACGGCTATTCCAATGACATCTTCCAGGCCAACCTCGACGCGCAACATGCCGGCAGAAAATTCAGCATCCTATCCAATATTCCCAAGCAAGGCGCGGTGTTGGCGCTCGACTCCATGGTGCTGCACAAGACCGGACCGCACCCCGAACTGGCGCACCAATTTATCAACTTCATGCTTGATGGCAAAAATTCTGCGGAGCTTACCAATCTGATCGGCTCCGGCAATCCCAATCTGGACGCGATGCGCTACATCAAACCGGAAATCGCACAAAACCCGGCCATATTTCCCGACCCGCAACATCAGGCGCATCTGGAAATGCTGCGCGATCTTGACCGTAACCAGCGGCGTATACTGTCGCGCATATGGACTGAAATCAAACTGAGATAGGAGGCCCACATGAAACATACTTCACGGCGTTTGAAGTTTCTGCAGTTAGTTGCCTTTACGCTGTTCGCCCTTGGCGTTCCATCGCTCGCTCATGCCCATATCGGCATAGACCATGCCAGCGGCTGGGTTCACGGGTTGGTCCATCCCATTGGCGGTCTGGATCATCTCTGCGCGATGATTGCCGTCGGCCTGTGGGCTGCGCAAATGGGAGGGCGCGCGGTTTGGTTGGTACCGCTCACCTTCGTAACCGTCATGGCGCTGGGTGGGGCTCTCGGCATGGCTGCCGTTTCCCTTGCCTTCACCGAACAGGGCATCGTCGTGTCGCTGCTGGTTCTGGGCGTATTGATTGCCGCTGCGATCCGCCTGCCGCTGGCCGTCAGCGCCGCTGTGGTCGGTGTGTTTGCTGTATTCCATGGTTACGCGCATGGCGCCGAAATGCCGCAGAGCGCCTCGGCTTTGACCTACGCAGCGGGTTTCATGCTGGCCACCGCCTTGCTCCACGCATCTGGCATAGGCATGGCTTTATTCGCCAAAGGCATTGGCCGTGCGCAATGGCTGCGCCTTGCCGGAGTAGCGATCACCTTATGCGGTGGCGGCCTTATGTTTGCGGGTTGATTTAACCCAATATCGTTCACTTAGCCGCGATGTTGCATAAATTTCCCGCACAGCATTTTCCTCGGTGGCGTTACAAATTATTTGATTTCCAGGCGACAGCCCCCCAACCCCCACTGGCGGGGTGAAGCGTGAAGTAGTTATGGGAAGGGGTGT
>FZPX01000063.1_pt1 | contig 12440 bp, 16 predicted proteins | sample 1534791 | NCBI WGS metagenome assembly FZPX01 (sample SAMEA104161951, study PRJEB21768) | metagenome | biome: subterrestrial habitat; feature: phreatic zone; material: underground water | place: France | collected 2016-06-01 | depth 60 m | reverse complement strand
ATAGGGGCGGATAAGGATCATGTGCATTTTTTGGTGCAAAGCGTACCTGTCAAATCTGTTTCAGAGGTGGTCAGGGTTATAAAGAGCATAACGGGGCGGGAGATATTTCGTAGATGTCCGGAGATCAAGAAGCAGTTATGGGGTGGTGAGTTTTGGACGAGCGGGTATTTTGCGAGTAGCGTGGGGAAACATGGTGATGAAGAAATGATAATGAAATATGTAAGTGGTCAAGGCAAGTCATATACGAAGATATATGAAGATCATCAGTTGGCGCTTTTCTGATACCTCGCGGCTTGCCGCGAGGTAATTCATTTGCTGGGCAAGTAGTCGAATTCGATTCTTTTAGGACGCATTTCGGCAGTCCTGCGTACAAGTAACTGCGTAGCATCCTTGACATTCAATCCCGCACCGTAAGGCGTAGGATGAAAGTGTGGTAGCTGGCCACGAGAAAACAAACAGCATCATGAATCCCGCCGGGAGAGAGTATCCCGGTAGGGGTAACTCCATGCCGCGCGGAAATTTCCAACCGGCCCAGCCGTGACCTTCCAAGGATCCCGGCAAGGGGTGTCTCGGAAGGTTCCGTCAGGGGCTTTCCATGGAGGCACCTGTGATGAAGTACAAGTACGATGCACAACGCGTCAAGCATGACGCACGAGGGCGCTGGGAACAGGTTTTGTCCAACCTGGCGCCTGCTTTGAATGATGCCGTGGATCGGCGTGGGAAGCATGTTCCTTGCCCGGTTCATGGCGGACGGGATGGCTTTCGGGTATTCCCCGATGTTGATGAAACTGGTGGTGGCGTCTGCAATACGTGTGGCTATTTTGCGGACGGATTTTCTCTGCTTATGTGGATCAACAGTTGGGATTTTTCCCGCACTGTTCGCGAAGTGGCAGAGCATTTAGGCAGTGAACCAGCCAAGAGCGTGCGAAGGGAATTGTCGCAAGCATCAGGTCGCACTTCCGATGATGCTACACGCCGTGAACATCTCAATCGCACATGGCGTGAATCACTGCCGCTGACACATCCGGAAGCTGAACCAGCGCGTCTGTATCTGGCGCGGCGCGGATTGTCTGTATGCGTGCCGGAATCCCTGCGTTTCCATCCATCGCTTGGCTACTACGCGGACAATCACTTCGTAGCGCGCTATCCGGCCATTGTCGGGCAGGTGACAGGGCAGGGGGGCGAAGCTGTCACCCTCCATCGCACCTACCTGACAGTCGGTGGCCACAAAGCGCCGGTTGATGCTCCGAAGAAGTTGATGCGTCATCCATCGGCGCGACAACTGACCGGCGGCGCGATTCGTCTGGTGCAGCCAGGTAGTCGTCTGGCTGTGACTGAAGGGATCGAAACGGCGCTTGCCATTATCGAAGCCACCGGCTTGCCCACTTGGGCGACCGGGAATGCTCATCTTCTGGAAACCTTCGTTCCGCCATCTGGAGTGAGTCAGGTTCTGGTTTTTTCTGACAAGGATCGGCCTTCCCGGCAGCATCCGTCCGGACACGGACAGGAAGCGGCGAGAGGGTTGGTGACCAGACTCTGGGCAATGGGAATTCGAGCGGGAGCAATTGCTCCCACGATTGATATTCCGGACGGAAGGAAGGGCGTTGATTGGCTCGACGTGCTCAACCTCGTTGGCAAGTCGGGGTTTCCTGCGCTTGGCAGTGTCGAAAAGGCGCTGGCCCGCGCAGCCTGATTGTAGTGATGCAGTATAAATAGCCCGGCCATGGCCGGTTTTTATCCCACGGGGAGTGTATCTATCCCCGTCGGGGATGGTGCCTTCCCGTTTTTTATTGGAGGCACCATGTACGAAAAATTTGCACAGCTTCTCGCTCAGGCTCTCACCGAGCCTGGCATCGTGAGCGAGGCTTACCGCAGGTTCCATCGCTTCAGCATTGGCAACCAGATTCTGGCGGCAGTCCAACTTCATCAGCGGCATTTGCCGCTTTCACCGATTGCGAGCTTTAGCCGGTGGAAGGAGCTTGGTCGTTCGGTTTGCAAAGGGCAGAAGGCTATTTCCTTGTGGATGCCTATCACGATCAAACGCAAGGAAAAGGACGAAGTCTCTGGCGATCCCGACGATGCCGGTGGCGCGTTCACCGTCTTCAAGTTGGCGCCACGCTGGTTCAGCCTGGAACAGACAGAAGGCGAGGAATACACCGAGCCGGTCGAATCGCCGCAGTGGAATGCCGAGGTTGCGTTGGCAGCATTGGGCATCACGCTGGAGCGCTTCGATCTCATGGATGGCAACGTGCAGGGCTACGCGGTGAAAAGAGGAATTGCAATCAGTCCTATCTCCGAGTACCCACACAAGACCCGGTTTCACGAGATCGCCCACGTCGTTCTGGGGCATACACAGGAAGCAGATTGCCATGACGCAGCTTTGACGCCCAAAACTCTTTGGGAAGTCGAGGCCGAAGGCGTGGCATTCCTCCTGTGTTCGCTGCTCGATCTACCGGGGCGGGATGAGTCGCGAGGCTACATCCAGTCGTGGCTTGATGATGGTCAGTTGCCGGAAAAATCGGCTCAGCGGATTTTCAGCGCAAGCCAGAAGATTCTCGAAGCAGGAAGACCGGGTGACCGGGAAGCAGTAACTCAGTAAATTTCAATTTTATAACCCTTGCGGGGCGTGCAATCGTCCCGCAAGGGGAGAGTGCCGCCCCGCTTTTTATTGGAGGCACTCATGATGATGAAATTATCCGACCGTGAATTACTCTCGATCCTGCTGGGTGAAGAGGGCGAGATGTATTCCATGCGTTCACTGGCAGAGCTGTTTGGGCTGCGTGTGATGCGGCATGAAAAGCCCATCGGTGTGGCAGAAGAGGTTTTATCCTATGCCATACCAGACAGGCTGATGGCCGCACGGGAACTCCTGCGTCGAGCGCTGGCTGAAGACTTTGAAGAGTCGTCCGAAAGCATGTCCTCGCCGGCAGCAGTTCGTGATTACCTGCGGCTGTTTCTGGGTGGGCAAGAGTTCGAGAGCTTCGTAGCCATCTGGCTTGATGCCCAGCACCGGCTGATCGCAGGGATGGAGTTGTTTCGTGGAACGCTGACCCAAACGTCGGTGTACCCACGGGAAGTGGTGAAGAAAGGCCTGGCGCTCAACGCGGCGGCTGTGATCTTCGCGCACAACCATCCATCTGGAAAGCCGGAGCCGTCACGCTCAGACGAGATGCTCACCGGCGCGCTCAAGCAGGCGTTGTCACTCGTTGATATAAGGGTGCTCGACCACTTCATCGTGGCGGACACCACGGTCATGTCCTTCGCAGAAAGGGGGCTGATCTGATCCAATAAAAAATACCCGCCAAAACATCGGCGGGTATTTTTGCATGAAGCCAATCAAACTTGTGTTGCAAAAGGTAATAATCTATTACATTACAGATGCCATTTATTGGCATACACTGGCATCACGCAAATTCCAGCCGATCATTTTGCGAGAACGGGTCAATATTGATTCGGAGAGAGTGGACGGTAGCAGTCGGCACCTTGCGACGATCAACATTTTTCAACCGCACGAAACCGATTGCTTCAAGCTTGCCAAGGGTGCGAGTGAGGTTAGGTTGTGCGCGCCCCGTCAGTACCGCTAGTTCGGCGATTGACTGCGGCTTCTTGTCGCGAATAACGGCTAGGAGCTGGCGGTTCTGTGGTGTCAGCAGGCGCATTAGCGCCTCGACAGAGTCGAAAGTCGTACCTCCGGCGTCCTTCGGTGCCGACCTCTCACCGCGCGCAACAGCCTTCATTTCTTCGCGCAAGGACGCATGGCTCTGAATTTTTAAATGCTTCATGGTTTATCTCCTTTCTTTACTTCAACTGTCTCGAACGGGATATTGTGTTCCGCGAGCACACGTTCAACTTCGTCGAAAAAATCATCCATTAATGTTTCCGCATCCTTGAACGTGTAAGGGCGTCCCTCATCTGTTTCCGTTCTATGCCAATGATCCATCGTTTTCGGGCGCTTGTTGAAGCGTGATCCCTTGGCCGGTACACTGTGTGCGTTATCAAAGCCGATCAGCCTTCGGTTGTCCGGCCCGTGCAATGTAAACGAGTAGTCCAGCCCATGCGGCCTTCCTTCGCTCTCTTTTACTTTTTCGATCTCGAATTTCAGCCAGTAGCCGCCGCCATAACGGTGGACATGACCATCGAATGCCAGCAGGAATTCCAGCGTATCTTCAGCATCCTTTTTTGCCATCGCTTACCATATCCTCACAAGATAAGTATAAACAGGGTAAAACTCCAAGTCAAAGCATTTCTGGCGTGTCACCCAACCCTGCACGGAGGCCAGTTCTACGCTCAACAACTAGCGCACACGACCGGAAAACACCACCGTGCCGCAGATGATGGTATCGGCTGGTAGTGGCATGATAGGGTTGGGCCAACCGGGGTTCACTGTCTTGAGAAAACGCCCCTCCTGTGTGATCACCATCCTTCGGAAAAGAGCGGTTCCTGCCGTGACTAACACGACATCTTTCCCGTGAGTTGGGGCAACACCAGGGTCGATGAAAATGATTTCCCCTTCACGGTATCCGTCGTTTCCAATCATGGCCTCGCCCTGAACGGTGAGAGCGAACGTCAAATCGCTGTGATCAACAGGGCAAGCTATCCATATGCTGTGTTGGTTGCGAACATTATGTGTCAGGTTTTCCCACCCCATCACAGGAACCGCCCCATAGGCCATCATCCGGATGGAAATTGGTTCCTGGCCGGTCAGTTGCTCAGGGGTCACTCCAAGAACCCCCGCGATTTTCTGGAGTGTTTCCTTGCGAGGGTTCTTTGCCTTGGAGCGTTCATTGAGAATGCGGTTGATGGCCGGTTGCGAAACCCCAGAGCGATTTGACAGCTCGGTTTGGCTCAACCGGTGCTTGCTCATTAGGGCTTCAAGGATTTCCGCAACAGGATTATTGCCGGAAGTCGATAAAGCGTCCGAGGGAATCATAAATTATGCGCCTTGCTGTTGTAAGATGCATATATTGTAATATAAAATGCGCACTCGTGACCACAAAATTATTACTTACTTATGGAAAAACGCGATCTACTCAAAATAAACAGGCAGTTCCTGTTGCTCACACGCCAGCTGGCTCAGGACGGAACAGCGGCTGAGCTCATGACCGGGCTACCCCGCTCTGCGATCGACAGGATTGCTTCTCTCGACATGGATGAAATCGAAGAGCTGGCAGAGACGATAGGCATCTCGCTCTACACGCTCCGATTATCGGATCCGGCCCTTAACCGGCTAATCCAGATGCCTCGGGATGCGAAAAGCACATACGCCGAGGCAACACTGGTAGGAAATGGCCGTGGCGGCGCTACTTTCCCCTGAGGAGCTGGAAAATAGCCGGGTTGCGCATGAGCTGATTGGATTGAGGCTCCGCGTACCTATCGTTCATTACCTGACGAATATCCACTCCAAGCCACTTCGATTGCGTTGGCGGCAACTCCATAACGAAAGCCCGCCCAACGGCAAGCTGCCGGACTCCGTCAAACCTTTCATAACCGACATAATGATGCTGGCCGACCTTTCCAGCTTCGTTGCCGTCTATTACCGTGTGGACGATGGTGATGGGAGGTCAATCACAGCGGCAATGTTACTGCGAGTCTGGAAGATGCACTGCCGCGTTGGGAATAGCAATCTGGACATCAACGCAGCTTGGTACGCCATCAGGGACGTGCGGTCGAAGATCGTTGGGTGGCAGCGCTGCACAAGGTGTCAGACCATGTTCATCTACGAACCCAACGTATCGCATGCCAGGTCGTGCCCATTTTGTGCCTTGGCGAAGCCGAAAAATTAGCCAAGCTTTACGCAATGACAGAACTCAAAGGTTCTTGGTCAGGTTGCGGATGAAGTTGCTGGTTTTGGTTTCGCGGACGCCAAGACCTTGTTTTAGGGAATCCGCCATATTCTGATGCTGGCGGCTCCTGGGTTCAATTTGATGCAGTTCTTTCAGCCCAATCATCGCCAGTAACCGTAGCCGCTCCGCGCGCTCCCTTGGAGCAACTTTGTCGAGATCAGCAACCAGTTCCGGGTAAGTGCCGGTCGGGATTTTTACGACAATCCTGAGCGAGGACATCTCATACTCCCATCCGCCAGAAACCCCGTGCGTTTGCATAGACCGGAGAATCCGGTGATAACACCTTGAGCTGCGGAAATGCTTCCTTCACCGCATTCTCGAAGAACCCGGCACCACCGCCCACGAGCAGCACCATGTCGGCACTGGCGTTTTCCTTACGCAGTGATTCCCGCAACCTCGCCGTCACGATGGGGCCAACCTTGTTGGCAGCTTTCTTGAGAAATGGAGCCACCTCGACGCGCTCACCAAACAGGCGTACATGGGCAAGACCATTGCGCAACGTATGCTCAAGACGTTCTCTGCCGACATTGCCGCCGAAATCTTCAGCGATCAATCTGGCCGCCTCATCGAGAATCACCGATGAAGCTTCAAGGCTTGTACCGCAAGACTGGCGGCGCAGTTCGCCATTGCCTATCAATACCCAATCCACGGAGAAGAAACCAGGATCAACAACCAGCACGCGGCTGTCTTCAATTTCCGCTGCGTCCGGCAAACTCCAGACGTAATCAACGAATCCGCCTACTGGTTGCGGGACGACCTTGACCTTGTTTACGGTAATTTTCCGGCGAGGCGTGATTTGGTGTTCGCCCTGCATCTGTTTGGACAGCCGCTCGCGCAATTCTGGATTGAGGTATTGATTGACGGGCAGGCCGGTCACGACGAGGTCTATCTGGTCGAATTCGGATAACAGCAAGCCGGCGTGGAAAAGGGCGCGGTAAGAGTCGGTGGACGGGTAATTCTCATGCAGTTCGCGGCTCCAGAGCTCGGCGCGATCCGGTGATATACCCGCGACAAACGGCACGTCGTTCACCAGCACGCGCAGAAAATCTTCCTCTCCATCACCGCCGATTTTTTCACCCATGCGGTCTGCCGGAGCAGCGCCAGCCGGGCGCAACAAAACTTTGGGTTCGCTGCCTTGCTGTCCATAGGCCAGCTTGAGATTTGAATAGCCAATATCGATTCCGAGAACATTCATGTCAGGTTTTCTCCAGGTGTACTTCGTTGGTCAACATGCCCCAAGCGAGGCGTCGAAAACTGGCAGTTACACAGCAGAAAACCTGCAAGGACACAAGGTGAATTTGCAGCGATTTTTACCATTGCGTGAACCGCCAGAGAACCGGATGCTATGGCGATGCTGGATTGCGCAGATTTTGAAATGTGACCAAAAAAGACGCATTTCGGCCACGCAGGGCAGGGCGCGGAAATTACGATTCACCCCATGAATCCTTATAACAAAAGGATTCGATGGCTTTGTACCTTATGGGAGAAAACTGACCATCGGCTTTACATCACCGGCCCGTGGGCAGTCAGAAACACCGTAAATCGTGCATTGGATTGGGGGATATGAAGCGTAGCAGCAGGCAGGGAACCAATCAATGCACTAGGTGAGTAGATGAATTGCCCAGAAGGATTATGTAGCTTGCCAATCCTTAACTTTAAAAGGGGGACGGACGCACATGGAAGAATGGATTATGGAAGTGAGGGGGATGCTTCGAGGGCAACTGAACGAAGTATTCGAGAATGCCAAAGACCTCGGGAACCGCTACTTGCAGGAAGTTATGGACACGAACAAGAGCAGGGATTGGAGTCAGAAGAACACGCTCGAGTTCCGGGCTCGCATGAGTAATAGCAAAAATGCAATTTCCCTTGAATGGTACAGCATAAGCTGGCATGGCAAGAAGGAAACCGGAAGAAAAATGCGCCGGACATATATCCAGAAGCGCAACAAAAGTCGGCGGCGGGATTCACAGGTTTTTTCCTACTGCATGGATGACCTGCTGTTGCATACGGTGGGGTGGGACATTGACCTCGTGGAAGCAATCGAGGCCGAGGCCAGCCAATACCGCCGTCAGGCGCATTACCTTTCCGACATGCTTGTCACCCTTGGACGGTTGGAGCGGTTTATGGCAGATGGCGTGGATGAGGCTTCGGTCGAGGAGGTGCTATGAAAAAGACGCCGCGTTACCTTCTGACCGACCGGTTCGACCTTGGGATGCTTCCATCGCTGACCGCTGACATCACGCTGACCGAAATCTCATTGGAAGATGTTTGCCAAATCATCGAGGAGGCCGAGCGTGACAAAGAACTTGGGCTTCATGGCGGTTGGGTTGACGCCGTGAAAAACAAGGAAGCGGTGAGCCTTTTACCCAATGGCCAAATTTTACTTGTGGCCCGACCAGTGGAAACCGATCAAGGAAATATCTTGAAATGGGTGCAGGTCGAAGTCATGGCTTGATGTGTGAATTTAACACCTCAACAGATAACCTGCATCAACCAGAAAATCCTCTACTTCCTTTATGGGCAGATTAACCAGTTCACCCCACTTGCCCACAAAGCTTTCTGGAGTGTCGCCCCGTAACTGGCCGCGATTTGTGTAAGTTGCGGCGATTGAAAGTATGCGCTCTTCGCTTAATCCGGTTTGTCCAGCAAGTTTTTTGGCGGATAACGCAATTTTTTCCAGGGATGGCAAAGCTGAGCTCAACATAAGGTTACCCCGCTGTCTTGGACTCTCGTTGAAAGCAGCGCTTAGCACAGGACTCCAACCCGTGTTTACAGGCTTTTGTCTGATCGTTGCAGATTGTTCCTTTCGCAACGCTTCATCTTTTTCCCATCTGGATTTACTTTCCTGCAAGCGCCCGTCCAATTTTGCTTGGGCTTTTGCCAACGCGAGATCATGCTTTGGATGGTAGATCCATCGCCGGATATTTTCATCCTCGAATATCGCCTTCTCCAGTAATTCTCTGGTCGCCTGCCTGGATTTGAACTGCTCCAGGTTGATCTGAATGGAAGGAATCTTTGTTTCGACCAGCCGCTCTTGCTTGTCAGGCATGAGTCGGTGAAAAACTGTTACTTCGATAAGTACTTCATGCCCTTTGAGTCGTCCTATGGCGTCAACATTCACACCGCCAAGATTGACTCCCGTTTTGCATTCATCCAGTTTGACCAAGCTGCTTTCCAGGACAGGCTCTCGCTCTTCCAAGAACCGACCATACGCATCAATACCAGAAGTCTGGGCAATCAACGATGGCAACAGCAACTCCTTTCGTTGTCGCAACATCTGTTTCGCCAATTCATGAATTGAGACTTCATAGCCTTCGGCGCACCTCTCGCCCTTTGCATGGGCGAAGTGCCATTCCCGCTCTGTCCCTTGCTTTGCAAGCACGGCTACCTTGCAGCCAGGGCAGGCACAGTTGCAGGCCATTCCACGCTCGACTTCATCTGGCGAGACAAGCTTGCCATCGGAGAGGCGCGTGGCAAACGGCAAAAGCAATGCGGTCATGTGATCTTACTGAGCTGGTGGTTGTTTGGCTTGACGAAATATGCAGCCAATTTGAGTTTTCGGCAACATAACATTCCTGTAGAAAGCCGCTTTAATACTGTAGAGAAATTTAACCCATGGTTAAAAACTGTTGAGTTTTTCTGGATATTTCCAGTCAAGCATTTCCAATCAAGTGGTTCTTGTAAAAGTTAAATATTAGCATTAGTATTGCACTATGAGTTCAAATACGCGACATTCTTTAATCAAAAACCTTCAGGTTTCAATTCCGCGTGGGCGGCCTATGGACTTGGCTATGCTGGAGGCACAAGGGGTGTCCGCCTTCTTGGCGGCCAAGCACGCCCGCAGTGGTTGGTTAAAGCGTCTCGCACAGGGCGTGTACGCATTTGCGGGTGACACGCTGAATCGTGAGCAATGCCTGCTGTTCTTGCAGGGTCATGTATCCGGCCTGCATGTAGCAGGAAAGACGGCTCTAGCATGGCAAGGCGTGCGTCATAATCTATCTCTCCGAGAGCACTTGATGCTGTGGGGCGATGACAAACGGGCAAAGCTGCCTCAATGGTTCGTTGATCAATTCCCGGCCAGCTATCGATCCACAACACTTTTTTCATCGAAGGCAAGCTCTGCCGGTATCGGGACTCCACCCGGATTATTGGAGGGGGTTCGAGTATCCGTACCGGAGCGCGCTGTGCTGGAGATGTTGTACGAGGTTGGAAAGTCACAAGACCTGGAAGAGGCACGCAACCTATTTGAGAGTTTGCGCGGCCTACGGCTTGAGGTAATGGGAGCGCTTCTGTCTCAGTGCACCAGCGTCAAAACCGTCCGCCTGTTTTTGCTATGGGCAAAAGAAACCGAAGTGCTGAATGTCAGTGTGCTACGAGAAAAATATTCGCTTCCCGTTGGTAGTTCGTCCAGATGGATGGGGCGTATGGCAGATGGCACACTATTGAGTTTGCCGAATGATTGACCAAGCCTATATTGATACCGTGCGGCTCTTGCTGAGAGTTGTACCGGACATCTTCAGGAATGAAATTTTTGCGATGAAGGGCGGAACAGCGATAAATCTGTTTGTGCAGGATATGCCGCGCCTTTCCGTAGATATTGATGTGGTCTACGTGCCTCGTGATCCATCGAGGGAAGAAGCGTTGCGCGCAATTTCAGACGAGATCAGTTCGATTCAGCAGCGACTTGAGAAATTGGGCCTGTCAGTGCGCTTGAACAAGCTCAATTCCGATAGTGAAACCAAGCTCTTTATTGAGGATGATCGCAGCCAGGTCAAGGTCGAAGTGAATGTGGTATTCCGGGGAACAATATTCCCTATTGAAATCCGCTCACTTACCGCAAAGACAGCGCAGATGTTCAGTACGACAGTTGATGCCCCTGTTTTGGCCGAGGCAGAGCTTTATGGGAGTAAGATCGTTGCCGCATTGGATAGGCAGCATCCGCGCGACCTGTTTGATGTGCTCAAACTCTATGAGCAAGGTGAACTGACGCCGGATATCCTGGAAGCGGTCGTGATTTATCTGGCGGGACATAACCGGCCAACACACGAGGTGCTATTTGGAACTGACAAGGATATCAGCACGAGTTATGCGAACAGCTTCGTGGGGATGACTTTTGAGGAATCGCCAAGCCTGGAATTGCTGCTGGATGTTCGAGCTAAATTGCGCGCCGATGTAACTCAGCGCATCACGGAAAAACACCGAGATTTCTTGATAGGGTTAGCGGAAGCGAATCCTGATTGGTCGTTGCTTGATTGTGAGCATGCAGAGAGCCTGCCCGGATTGCGGTGGAAGCTGATCAACTTGAATAAATTTCAGAAGAACCGCCCTTCGGATTTCGCAAAACAGGCTGATGCACTTAGAGCTTTACTGGGTAGGTAGATGACCAGTATATTTTGGCATATTGCAGATGTAATGCATAACCCGCCAAATGTTGGTTGGGAACAAAATAATAAGGAAAACGATGGACGTTTTTGAATTCAGAGAGAAACTGGTGACCGATTACTCCGACTTTACGCGGAGTTTTACAAGAATCAAGGCACGAGACATCAAAGACTTTGTGAGTCATGAATATGATTCACAGAAATATTGGCCTGCGCCCCTAATTCAAGTCAATCCAAATTTCAGGCATGGCTCTACTGTCCAGCAGTTGGTTGATGCTGGCGTGTTGCATCCGGATTGTTCCAGAATTTTTCGGTATGGAAAAAACAAGGAATCTGCTGGGGCAAGCTTATCGTTATTCCAGCATCAGCAAGAGGCTATCAGTTTCGCTCAAGCCGGAGCCAGTTATGTTCTGACAACGGGAACCGGCTCAGGTAAGTCACTGGCGTATTTCATCCCTATTATAGATGCCATTCTGAAGGCTAAAGCGAGCGACCCAACAAAACGCACGCAAGCCATCATTATTTATCCGATGAATGCGCTCGCCAATAGCCAACTGGAAGAGCTTGGAAAGTTTTTATCCGATTATCCAGATGCTGACGCACCAATCACATTTGGCAGATATACCGGGCAAGAGAGTGATGAAGAGCGGCAACGCATAGCATCGAGTCCGCCAGATATTCTTCTTACCAACTTCATGATGCTTGAGTTGTTGATGACGCGCCAGGATGACAAGGACAAGGCGGTTATTCGTAATTCAAAAGGGTTGCAGTTCCTTGTGTTAGACGAGCTCCACACCTATCGAGGACGTCAGGGCGCAGATGTCGCTTTGCTGGTCAGGCGTATTCGAGAGGCGTTATCAGGCAAGCTGCAATGTATCGGCACTTCGGCAACGATGGCTACAGATGGCACACAGGATGAGCGCAACACCGTTGTGGCGAACGTGGCGAGCAAGCTATTTGGAACGAAAATCCGGCCAGAGCATGTTGTTACCGAAACTCTACAACGTATTACTGATGAGAGCTTAGTCGTTGAAAGTATCAAGCCTCAATTGGCGGCTGCGTTGGCAACGGGGATGGATGAGAGGGCAACCTATGATGAATTGCGCAAGCATCCTTTGGCTGTCTGGGTTGAACTGACGCTCGGCCTTTAGATCGGAAGAGCGTCGTGGAGGGAAAGAGTGTAGATCTCGGTGGTCGCCGTATCATTAAAAAAAAA
>FZPX01000061.1_pt1 | contig 12448 bp, 9 predicted proteins | sample 1534791 | NCBI WGS metagenome assembly FZPX01 (sample SAMEA104161951, study PRJEB21768) | metagenome | biome: subterrestrial habitat; feature: phreatic zone; material: underground water | place: France | collected 2016-06-01 | depth 60 m | reverse complement strand
GATGGCGTAGCCGGGAAAACCCGCCTTGCGCACGGCGGCGATGTGCTGGTCTTTTTGCGCCAGCGGCACGAGGGGGGCAAAGCGGACACCCTGGATGCCGGGATAGTTTTCCTTCAGCCGCAGCCTGTCAATGTAGTCGCGGAATTCGTCGCGCGTCACGCTGCCGGCATGGGCGAACAGCCCGTCCACCCCGCGCATCATCTGCGCATAAGCCGCCATGCGCTGCTCAATATGGCCGTTGGCCTCGCGCACCAGGAAATCGAACTGAGCTTGCAGCACTTGCGTAGCATCTTGCCGCGCGTTTTGCCACAGTTGGCAGGTGGCGGCGAGCGCAACGGCGAGCACCAGCCAAGGCAAAAAGCGCATGGAAAACCAGCCCGCCTCGCGTGCGCGGCGCACTGTGATGCGACTGGATGAGACGGCGGGGCGGGTCATCGGGCGTTTCCAAGCCTCAAGTGCTATGGGTTGTAAATTCTACCCGATAGATTTTATTAACAGGGATGTTTCATCCCAGATTTTTCATTAGCCAGTACAGCGCCAAATAATTACTGGACTGTTGGTACGGATCCATCCGTACAAAAAACGGGCGAATGAATTCGCCCCTACGCGCTGGCCGGAGTGTGAGCGGGGGGTCGGGAGGTGAGAGCATTCCCTGACCGTAACACTACTCTTGTCTCCACGTAATGATGGGGCTGAAAAAAACTTTCAATCCCGCGAATTGGCGGGTCTTTTTTTCTCTGTTCCCCTAAAGAAAATCCATTTCGTGCCGTTAGAGTGCATAACCCAAGAAATTTTGAGAGGGGTAAATCATGGGGGCAGAAAATGAATAATTGGTGGAACAGGTTTTCCATAATGAGCAGGGAGGATGTGTTCGGGGTGCAGAATTAAACCCGGATTATCCATTAGCTTCGTCATTTCCGCGCAGGCGGGAATCCAGCGAGATAAACACTCTGCGAGTGCGTGGTTGTTGCCAATTTATTGGCTTTACAACCACGGCCTACCCCTTGCGGGTGCGCGGGCAAAACCTCGATTCTGTCCCGTTACGCGGGGATTATTCAATCAACTGGATTCCCGCCTGCGCGGGAATGACGCGGTTTTAGGCGAATGAACATCATAAGGGGTTGATGATGCTAAGTGATACGAAAATCAGTACCCGGTTGGCGATTTTGCTGGCCTTCCTGCTGGCGGGCATGGTGGTGATCGGCGGGATGGGACTCTATGTTTCCGGCAGGGCGAACAGCGCGCTGGAGTCCACGTATGACCACAAGATGGTGCCCCTCATACAATTGGATACTATCGCCAGGGTAAATCTGAACAACCAGATTGCCATCGCCTATGCGATTGCCCAGCCTGAGGAGATGGCGAAATATATTCAGAAAATTGCAGAGAACAGGGTTGTAATTGACAAGCAGTGGGAAGCCTACCAGAAGTCACTGCTCGACGAGGAAGATAGAATCCTGGCGGCAAAATTTGCCGAGGTGCGCGGTCGTTTTGTAGAAGGAGGCATCAAGCCGGCCCTGGCTGCGATGCGCGCCAATAATGTGGCCGAACTCAAACGAATACAGTTGGACCCCATCATCACCTTGAATGCTCCGCTGAATGAGGCGCTGGACGCATTGGTCGAGATGCAACGGCGCGATGCAGAAGGGTTACATGAGGAATCGCTTGCCACCTTCAAGACTATGCGCATGGTTTCTATTGCGCTGATTCTGCTCAGCGCGGCATTGGGTGGGGCATTGGGGTTTTCGATCATCCGTGGCATCAAGCGTTCGGTGCATGAACTGCGCGGCGTGATGGCGAAGATGTCAGCGGACGGCGATCTAAGCAAGCGCGCCAAGGTGTATGGGCAAGATGAAATCGGGCAGGCGGCGACATCGTTCAATAGCCTGATTGATGGCTTCGCCAACATCATCCGGCAGGTGATAGGGGGTGCCGGAACGGTGTCCGGCACGGCGGCGCAACTTTCCTCCTCCTCGTTGCAGATCGCGCAAGGCTCGCGGGCGCAGAGCGTGGCGGCGACTTCCACTGCGGCGGCGGTTGAGGAAATTACTGTGAGCATCAATTCCGTGGCCGCCAATACCGAGGATGTACGCAAGCTGTCCGAGAAGAGTTTGCAGCAAACCCAACAGGGCAATCAAAGCGTCACAGCAATGATCGGCGAGATTCAGCGCGTGCAAGATGCGGTCAACCAGATCGCCGGTTCGGTGAAAGAATTTGTCGAAAGCACGCGCGCGATTGCCGGCATGACCCGGCAAGTAAAGGAAATCGCCGACCAGACCAATCTGCTGGCGTTGAATGCGGCGATCGAGGCGGCGCGCGCCGGTGAACAGGGGCGCGGTTTCGCGGTGGTGGCGGACGAAGTGCGCAAGCTGGCGGAAAAGTCCGCAAAATCGGCCAACGAGATTGACCAGGTGACCAACTCGCTGAACCAGAAATCCACCCAAGTCGAAGCCACTGTTCAAGCAGGCTTGCATTCCCTGCATGCGACCAGGGAGCAGGTCGAGCGGGTCTCGACGATATTGACCGAAGCGGGCGAGGCGGTCACGCAATCCAGCCACGGCGTGAGCGACATCGCGGCCTCGGTGGGCGAGCAAAGCCTGGCGAGCACCGAGATCGCGCGCAACGTGGAAAAGATCGCGCAGATGTCGGAAGAGAACCATGCGGCGGTGGAAGCGAATACCCAGGACATTGTGCGCCTGGAGCAACTGGCCAGGGATCTGCAGGAGGCTGCGAGCCGGTTCAGGGTGTAGGGGCGTATGGCATACGCCCTAACACTCTCTACAAGGGCGTATGCCATACGCCCCTACGAATGAAAAGAGGTTGAGGATGCTGAACAACATGAAAATCAGTACGCGGTTAACCTTCCTGCTAGTTTTGTTGCTGGCGGTGGTGGTGGCTGTCGGCGGGGCGAGTCTGTATGCCTCCGGCAAATCGAATGGCGCGATGAAGTCTGTGTACGATGACCGGGTGATTCCCATCATGCAATTGAATGCCATCTACCGGGCCAATCTGAGCAATCGGCTTGCCATCTCCAATGCTATTGCACAGCCTGAGAAAATGGCGGAAGACATTCAGAAAATAGCGGAAAACAAGGCGTTGATAGACAAGCAATGGGGAGATTTTACAGCGATTATTCTGCATGAAGCCCTGGTTGACGAGGAAGACAAGAGGCTGGCGGCCAAATTTACCGAGGTGCGCACCCGCTTTGTCGAACAAGGCATCAAGCCCGCCGTGGCCGCGATGCGCGCCAATAATGTGGCTGAGATCAGGCGAATACAGGTAGAGCAAATCACTCCCCTGAACGCCCCGCTGAATGAAGCGCTGGACGCTTTGATCGAAATGCAAATGCGCGATGCCAAAAGCGCAAAGGAGCAATCTGACGCCCTCTACCATACCATGCGCATATTTTCCATCGCGCTGGCCCTGATAGGCGCGGCATTGGGCGGCTCGCTGGGATTTTCCATCATTCGCAGCATCAACCGCTCGGTGAACGAATTGCGCGGCGTGATGGTGCAAATGTCGTCGGATGGCAACTTGAACGCGCGCGCCACGGTGTACGGCCAAGAAGAAATCGGGCAGGCCTCGACCGCGTTCAACGGGCTGATTGAACGCTTCTCCGGCATCATGCGGGAAATCGAAGATTGCAGCCGGAACATGGGCCAATCGTCTTATCAGGTCGCCACGATTTCAAACGAGATTTCCGAGGTAAGCAAACAGCAGGAAAGCAACTCCGGTGAAGTGATCAGCGCGATGCGGCAATTGCATCAAATTTCCTCCGATGTGCAGGCGCAAGCCGTCGAAGCGGCTGGCCGCTCACGCAAGGTCGAAACTCTGGCGCGGGAAGGCATCGAGAATGTGCGTCAGAACATCGGCTCAATGGAGGAAACCACCCGGCAAGTGGGCCGCGCCTCCCTTGAAATTCAGGAATTGGAACAATCCGCCCAGCAGATTCACAACATCGTCAAGACCATCAAGGAGATTGCCGGGCAAACCAACCTGCTTGCGCTCAACGCCGCCATTGAAGCAGCCCGCGCCGGAGAGCAGGGGCGCGGCTTTGCAGTGGTGGCGGACGAGGTGAGGAAGCTTGCCGAGCGGACCACTCACTCGGCAACAGAAGTCAGCGAAATCATCGCAAAACTCTCCGGCAAGGTGCAGCAAGTGGCGGTAACCATGAATGGGGTGGTGCAGAAAGTGAATGTCACACAGGAGGAAGCGGGAAAAACCGCCCGCACCATTGAGGGCATGTCCAGCAATGCGGTCGAAACCGCACAAGCCAATCAAGGAATTTCCAGCGCGAGCCAGCAACAACTGGAACAGTTTGGGTTGCTGCAATCCACACTGGAAACCCTGTTTGCAATTTTGAAAGAAAGCGGGGCCAAAGTAGATATCACAGCCGCCATCGGCGATGATCTGCGCGCGGTTGCGGGCAGGCTTAACGGCATCATGTCCGGCTTTACGTTCACCAGCGGCACAGTTATTGAAGCCGCGCAGCACGAGAAACGCCACGCGCCACGGGCGCAAAACAGCCTGCTGGTAAAAATAGCCCAGGGTGGCCACACAATAGAGGCGGTGAGCAGCGATTTCTCCATGACTGGCATGCGTATAAGGCTTCCCCAGCCGGTGAATGAGCGCGAACAGGTTGACCTTTCCATATACCTGCCTAACGAGGATCTGAATCAGTATGAACATCAGGATGTCTTGCGCATCAAGGGGCGCATCCTCCGGCAGCAGAAGGAAGCGGATGGCTATATATGTGGTGTGGAATTCATGGGCGTGGACGAAAGCAAACGCAATAGGATTAAGAAATGTTTTGCGTTTTTCCATAAGAATGCGGAGTTTTGAGTGTATGGGGTAATTCCCCCTATCCAACTTTCCCCCGCAAGCGGGAGAAAGGGCAAACGAATCGCTACGCGAGTTTCACGTTAAGGATGAGGAGAAATAAATGTCGGATCTATTAAAAAATATTGATGCCCGCACCAAGCTGGCCGGGACGAACAAGCTGGAAATACTAATGTTCTCATTGGGCTTGGACAAGCGCACCGGGCGTGAGGAAACCTACGGTATCAACGTATTCAAGGTGCGCGAAGTGATGCGCGTACCGGAAATTACCCGCGCGCCGGAAATGCCAGCATCAGTGGAAGGCATGGTGAGTTTGCGCGGGGTGCTGGTTCCGGTGATCGATCTGGCCAAGTACACGGGGATTGAGACCGACAGCAAGGCGGACATCATGATCGTCACCGAATATAACGGGCACACGCAGGGTTTTCTGGTCAAGGCGGTGGATAACATCCTGCGTCTGGACTGGTCGGCCATGCGCGTTCCGCCGGCGATACTGGTTGCGGAAATGGGCGGGCTGGTGACGGCGATTACCGAACTGAAAGACAAGCGCCTGGTGATGATGCTGGATGTGGAAAAAGTGCTTTCCGAAACCAGCCATTTCGATGCCGATGAGTTGATTTTCAAGAGCGTGCATCCGCTGGGCAAGGAGCGCACGGTGTTCTTTGCCGACGATTCTTCAGTGGCGCGTAACCAGATTGCACGCACCCTGGATGCGATGCAGGTGAAATATATTTCCGCGATCAACGGGCGGCAGGCATGGCAGGAACTGTCGAAAATGGCGGATCTGGCCGAGGCTTCACATAAGCCGCTCAAGGATAGTGTGCAGGTGATTCTGACCGATGTGGAAATGCCGGAGATGGACGGATACATGCTGACGCGCAAGATCAAGGCGGACAAACGATTTACCGGCATACCGGTATTGATGCATTCATCGTTGAGCGGCACATCCAACCAGCAGCTCGGCAAAACCGTCGGCGTGGATGAATATGTGCCCAAGTTCGAACCGCAGAAGTTGGCTCAGATACTGGTGCGGTTGTTGGCTTAAAAACAGTGGGTAGCCGCTAGCCGTTAGTCGTTAGTTAAACCAAAACCCGCGCAGCGGACAAAGCCAACTACCGACTATCGACCAGGAGCTAACGACTGTTTTTCAGGAGAATGAAATGACTTACACAGAAGACATGTTGAGCAGTACCCAGGATGGTTTGATGGATCAGGTTGATGCGCGCACCAATCTGGCGGGCACCAACAAGATGGAAATATTGCTGTTCAATCTGGGCAGCGGCGAGAAGTTCGGCATCAATGTTTTCAAGGTCAAGGAAGTATGCCCGGCGGGAAAAATCACGCGCACCCCGAACATGCCGAAAGGGGTGGACGGTATCGTGTCATTGCGCGGGCATGTGATGCCGGTGCTGAACCTGGCAAATTTCATGGGAATGCATCCGGCTGAGAAGCATCAGACCATGATGGTGGCGGAATATAGCAACCACATTCTGGGGTTTCTGGTGAAAGAGGTGGATCGCATCATCCGCGTGGATTGGGACAAGGTGCGGGCTACCGAGGGAATGCTCTCCGACAAGGGCGCGCTGATCACAGCGATTACCGAGCTGCAGGACGGATCGTTGATTTCGATCCTAGATGTGGAGCAGATTCTGGCAAACGCATTTGGCGAAACAATTGTGGGGAATGTCGAACGTGTGCAGTCGGAGCATGATCTGTGTATTTTTTTCGCCGATGATTCGATGGTGGCGCGCAGAAAGATTGCAGAGGTGCTCGACAAGATGGGTGTCAAACACATTCAGGCAAGCAATGGCCACGAAGCGCTGGAAAGGCTCAATGCGATGGCGGATACGGCGCAGAGCACAGGCGCAAATTTACATGATCAAATCCAGGTGATTTTGACCGATGCGGAAATGCCGGAGATGGATGGTTATGTGTTGACCCAACATATCAAGGCCGACCGCCGTTTTGACGGCATACCGGTAGTGATGCATTCGTCGCTATCTTCGGATGCGAACCGCGCGATGGGCCGACGCGTCGGCGTGGATCACTATGTGCCGAAGTTTGATTCGTTAATATTGTCTTCAACGTTGCGCCCGTTGCTGGCATGAGAACCGTAGGGGCGTATGGCATACGCCATCGGACGGCGGTAATTGGGCGTATTGCCATACGCCCCTACCAAACGATTGTAGGAGATTGATATGGAAATAGAAGATACAAAATTTCTGGTGGTAGATGATTTTTCCACGATGCGCCGCATCGTGCGTAATCTGCTCAAGGAGCTGGGTTTCGTCAACGTGCAGGAGGCCGAAGACGGTGTGGAAGCCTTGAAAAAACTGCGTGCCGAAGTTTTTGATTTCGTCGTGTCCGACTGGAACATGCCGAACATGACGGGAATCGAGTTGCTGCGGGAGATTCGTGCGGATGACAAGCTCAAGCAACTGCCGTTGCTGATGGTGACGGCGGAGGCGAAGAAGGAAAATATCATCATGGCAGCACAGGCGGGCGCCTCCGGCTATATCGTCAAGCCATTTACTGCCGCGACGCTGGATGAAAAGCTGAAGAAAATTTTTCAAAACATGCAAAAGTGAGAGATGACATGGCTACCAATACAGCAACCCAGGATTCCGATGATCTCGAAGCGTTGTTCGATAGCATTGTGGCGGCAAATGCCGCTGAAGCTAATGTTTCCTCAGCCACCGCAGCGAATAGCTCGATTGCGGGTGATGAAGCTGACTCGGGGAAAGTAATCAATCAGATCGGCCAGATGGCGCGAACGTTGCACGACACGTTGCGCGAGTTGGGGCTGAACAAGGAAATTGAGAGGGCGGCATCGTCTATTCCCGACGCACGCGATCGTTTGAATTATGTCGCGACATTGACACAACAGGCTGCGGAACGTGTACTGAATGCAACCGAGGCAGCACAACCTGTGGTGGAGAAGATGGAAGTCGAGGCACACCGGTTGTCCGGGCAGTGGCAGATGTTGTTTGAGAAGAAACTTGATGTGGCGCAATTCAAGAATTTGGTCACTCAAACACATGCCTTTCTCTATGAAATACCCAAGCAGACAAAACTGACAAATGGCTATTTGATGGAAATAATGATGGCGCAGGATTTTCAGGATCTGACCGGACAGGTCATCAAGAAAGTCATTGAAGTAACGAAAGCCATGGAGCAACAGTTGTTGTCATTGTTGATTGAAAACGCGCCTCCTTCAGTTAAGGCGGAATTAAATGCGGGGTTGTTGAATGGGCCGGTCATCAATTCAAAGGGGCGCACGGATGTGGTGACCAGCCAGGATCAGGTGGATGATCTATTGGAAAGTTTGGGGTTTTGAAAAACAGTCGTTAGACGTTAGTCGCTAGTTGGTGTTGTCGCTATGCGGTTCTAACTAACGACTAACGGCTAGCGACTAACGACTGGAGTTATAGACATGAACGATTTTGCCGGCATGGAAGAATTGTTGAGTGACTTCTTATTGGAAGCCTCTGAGATGCTGTCCGACGTGGATAGCAAGCTGATGTATCTGGAAAAATTTCCTGATGACAGCAAGACGCTCAACGAGATATTTCGCGGTTTTCACACCATCAAGGGCGGAGCGGGATTCCTCAACGCGAGTGAATTGGTGACCTTGTGCCATCTCACCGAAAATCTGTTTGATAAGCTGCGCAACCGCGAGTTGATCTTGAGCGCCGAACTCATGGATGTGATTTTTGCGGCGACCGCTGAAGTGCGCAGGATGTTCGGTGTCTTGCAGCAAAGCCTTCAACCGGGCGCGGCCCCCGCATACATTCTGGATAATCTGAAGGCGGCGTTGGCCGGAGAAGCAGGACTGAGGACTGAAAAGGCAGGACTGAGGACTGGGGAGAAAGGACTGAGTAGCCCTCAGTCCTCAGCCCTTTCTCCTCAGTCCTCGAATCCTCCAGACGGCGTGGACTGGAATGCTTTATATACCGCGCTGACCGGCACGGACATCGTGGCCAAGGTCGGTGCAACGCGCGACCCGGAAAAAATCGCTGAGGCCATTTCTGAAGAAGAGTCAACCAGGAAAGTTTTTGGCCGCCGCACCAGCGATGTGCCGGGTACGACAGTTGGGCGGCGCGACGGCGATGTGCCGGCCAAGGAAGCGAAGGAATCCACCATACGTGTGGACACCGATCGCCTCGATCAGGTGCTCAACCTTTCCGGTGAAATCGGCTTGACCAAGAATCGCCTCACGCATTTGCGTTCCGACATCATTCAGGGACGTATTGGCACAGATACCATGCGCGATCTGGATCAGGCAGTCACCCAACTGGATATGCTGGTGGTGAATTTGCAGAATGCGGTGATGAAGACCCGTATGCAGCCTATTGGCCGCCTGTTCAAAAAATATCCGCGCCTGGCGCGCGATTTGGCGCGGCAATTGGGCAAAGATGTGGAGCTGGTGTTGACCGGTGAAGAAACCGAAATGGACAAGACCATGATCGAAGACTTGAATGACCCGCTGGTGCACCTGGTGCGCAATGCGGTGGATCATGGTGTGGAGACTATCGAAGGGCGTATCGCTGCCGGCAAGCCGGAAAAAAGCTTGGTGGAGTTGAGCGCGCGCCAGGAAGGCGACCATATTATGATTACCATTGCCGATGATGGCAAAGGCATGCGCCCGGAAGTGATCCGCAACAAGGCGGTCGAGAAGGGGCTGATCACCAATGAGGTGGCGAATACGCTGGATGAAAATCAGTGCCTGGAGCTGATTTTATTGCCGGGTTTTTCGACCAAGGATGAAATTTCCAGCGTGTCGGGGCGTGGTGTAGGCATGGATGTGGTGAAAACCAATATCCAGAAACTTAACGGAGTGATCAACATTCATTCCGAATCCGGCAAAGGCACCGTAATCACTATTTCCTTACCGCTTACCCTGGCGATTTTGCCGGTGCTGATTTTGCGCCTCGGTGAACAGTCTTTCGCGGTGCCATTATCCATGGTGCGCGAAATCCTGTCCGTCTCACCGGAGCAATTACAGCAAGTTTCTGGCAGGGCGACCATGGTGGTGCGCGGTGAAGTGTTGCCGGTGCTGCCGCTGGCGCAATTGATCGGCTGGGAGCAAGGCATTGCGCCGGAAGTGGGTGTGCTGATGCAGTTTGGCAACAACAGTTTCATCCTCTCGGCAGACGGGTTTGCGGGGCACGACGATGTGGTGATCAAATCGCTGGACACCTTCCGCCCAAAAGGAGTGGCGGGCGTGACCATGTCCAGCGAAGGCGACATCGTATTGATACTGGATATCAAGGAATTGCTCAATGATGTGCGCGGGTGAAAGGTTGATTCATATTGGGGTGCCTCTAAAACAACAAGTAGGGTGCGTTCCACGTACCAACCCAACAATGAGGGTGCGTGGAACGCACCCTACGATGGAACCGCTTTGTAGCATGCACTTCCGTTATGGAACAAACACAGGAGAGGTAATCCATGAAGGCGAAAATAACGCCAACGCAGCATGAAATTGTGCTGGATGATGGTGACATCATAATCTCGAAAACCGACCTGAAAGGCCGCATCACTTATGTAAACCGCGTATTTATGCGGATAGCGAACTATCCGGCAAAGGATTTGCTCCACGAGCAACACAATATCGTCCGCCACCCGGACATGCCGCGAGGGACTTTCAAGCTGCTTTGGGACACGCTGGAAGCGGGACATGAGTTTTTCGGTTACGTAAAAAACATAACAGCCGATGGCCATTTTTACTGGGTATTTGCCAATGTCACGCCCGACATGGATGAGCAGGGCAGGGTGATTGGTTATTTCTCCGTGCGGCGGAAACCCAAACCATCCGCCGTGGCGGCAATTCAATCCATTTACCGGGAAATGCTGGAAGTAGAACGCCAGGCTGGGCCGGCCAAGGCGCCGGCGGCATCCGTCGCTTTTCTATCGGAGAAGTTGCGCAGCCTTGGAACAAGTTATGACCGTTTCATTCTTGGTCTTTGAACCCGTGCGGAGCACATAATCATGCATAGCAACATCAGCCGCCATATACCGTTCATCAGCAGCCAGTTGCTCCTGGCCTACGTGATATTTCCTCTGATTACATGCATCCTGGCAGCCTGGGCCACTTACCGGCATGGTTTTGAATGGACGACATGGCTTTTTCCCACACTGGCAGCATTGTTCTCATATTTCGCATGGAACAATTTCCGCAAACCCATCGAAACGGTCGAGCGCATGCAAAACGTGCTCAGAAGCTCCAGCAAAGGCCAGCTCAATCTTCGGATTATGGAAACAGCCGGCCTTGGCGAGATTGGCAGGGCAGCATGGGAATTGAATGAATTTCTCGACATGATTGAAATGTATTTCAAGGAAGTCAACACCTGTTTCAGGCTGGTGACGGAAGGCAAATATTACCGGAAAGCCATTTCCGCAGGCCTGCCTGGCCAATTTGCGGATTCGCTGAACAAGGTTAACTTGTCCATCAAGGCGATGGAAGAAAACAGCCAATGGATTGCCAGGAACGAACTGGCTTTCCGTCTGCATACGATGAATTCAAAAAGCCTCCTGTCCAAGCTCAAGCTCAACCAGCAGGATCTGGTGAGTATCAGCGGAGAAATGGATGAGGTGGAGCACATTGCCAGCGCTAACCGTGAAGGCGCCGAAACCAGCCTTGTGACAGCAAATAACATCAGTGAAGAGCTCGCGGTGATGGCCGGCCGTGTCCGGGAAATGGCCCACGCATCCCAGGCGCTGGGGAACGAAAGCGCGGCGATCAATTCGGCTGTCCGGATCATTGCGGAGATCGCGGACCAGACCAACCTGCTCGCACTGAATGCGGCCATTGAAGCCGCGCGGGCCGGTGAATCCGGCCGCGGCTTCGCCGTGGTCGCGGACGAAGTGCGGAAGCTTGCGGAGCGCACCAAAACCGCCACGCTGGATATCGGTAAAACGGTGGGCCGGTTCAAGAATCAGGTAGATGTCATGGTCAAGGAAACCGAAACGGCAAATAAACTGACGGCCAGCGTCAATGAACGGATGAACGATTTCCGGACGCGCTTCTCGGATTTTGCGCAGGCAGCGGAGAAAACCATCAGCCGGGTATCCAGGACAAAAGACCGTTCTTTCGGATCATTGGTCAAGATGGATCATATTATTTATATGCAAAACGCCTATATGGCGATAGAGAAATCCGGGGACGGTGAAGAAGCCATAGCAATCCAAACGGATCACCGCAATTGCCGGCTTGGCAAGTGGTGCGAAGGCGCCGGAAAAGAGCATTTTGGCAAAACATCAGCATACCTGCGCCTGGAAAAACCCCATGCTGGCGTGCATTCCAGCGTGCACCGCTCGGTGCAATTTGCGCGCGAAGACTGGGCAAACAATGCGGATTTACGCCATGAACTTGTACAGGAATTGGAAAAGGCGGAAGGCGCCAGCAGCGAAGTAGTCAATTTAATTGATGCGATGGTAAGGGAAAAACACGGGGCCGGTTAAAGGGCAGGGGTATGAGCTTAAATTATTCATTAGCTTTGTCATTCCCGCCTTCGCGCATGAGCGTTAACATTAGGGAAGCGCAGATTTATTCGGTTTTGTCGTTCCCGCGAAGGCGGGAACCCAGTCAAATAAAGGCACTGGATCC
>FZPX01000366.1_pt1 | contig 12467 bp, 9 predicted proteins | sample 1534791 | NCBI WGS metagenome assembly FZPX01 (sample SAMEA104161951, study PRJEB21768) | metagenome | biome: subterrestrial habitat; feature: phreatic zone; material: underground water | place: France | collected 2016-06-01 | depth 60 m | reverse complement strand
GTGACACTCATTCAACACGGCGCGGTGTCTGAGGCGACGGTGCGCGAGATGGTGGCGGGTGCATTGCAGCACAGCACCGCACAGGTTGCACTGGCAGTGAGCGGCATCGCCGGGCCGGATGGCGGCACAGCGGAGAAGCCGGTCGGCACGGTATGGTTCGCGTGGGGTATCAAGCACGGCGCGGCTCATGCGCAGCGGCACCAGATTGATGGAAACCGCGCTGAAGTGCGCGCCCAATCGGTGCATATTGCGTTGCAGGGTGTGATTGATCTGCTCGGAAAACGCACCGAGTTGGCTTAACGGGTTGCTATAGAAATCGAGGGGAGGCAAGCTCAGGCTTCGCTCGCTGCCATTGCCAGCTACGTTCAGTGCGGAGTGGTTCCTGCATGGCAATTATGAAGCGCACTTTATGCCATAATCACGCATCATTTTAGGAAGGGAAAAGTAGAGATGGATGACAACAAAAGCAAGGCACTCTCAGCGGCGCTGAGCCAGATTGAGAAACAGTTCGGCAAGGGTTCCATCATGCGCCTGGGCGACGGCGAAGTGGTCAAGGACATCCAGGTAGTATCCACCGGTTCGCTGGGTCTGGATATTGCTCTGGGTGTGGGCGGATTGCCGCGCGGCAGGGTGGTTGAAATCTACGGCCCAGAATCCTCAGGCAAGACTACGCTGACTTTGCAGGTAATCGCCGAAATGCAGAAGCTGGGCGGCACGGCGGCCTTCATAGATGCGGAACACGCGCTCGACCCGCAATACGCGCAAAAGCTCGGCGTGAAGGTCGAGGATTTGCTGATCTCGCAACCCGACACCGGCGAACAGGCGCTGGAGATTGCCGACATGCTGGTGCGTTCCGGCTCAGTGGATATCGTGGTGATTGACTCGGTGGCGGCGCTCACCCCCAAGGCTGAAATCGAAGGCGAAATGGGCGACTCCCACATGGGCTTGCAGGCCAGGCTGATGTCGCAAGCGCTGCGGAAACTGACCGCCAACATCAAGCGCACCAACACCCTGGTGATTTTCATCAACCAGATACGCATGAAAATTGGCGTGATGTTCGGCAATCCGGAAACGACTACCGGCGGCAACGCACTCAAGTTTTATGCCTCGGTGCGGCTGGATATCCGCCGCATCGGCGCGATCAAAAATGGCGACGAAGTGATCGGCAACGAAACGCGCGTCAAGGTGGTGAAAAATAAGGTTGCACCGCCGTTCCGCGAAGCGTTATTCGACATCCTCTATGGTGAAGGTATCTCGCGCGAAGGTGAAGTCATCGAGCTGGGCGTGCAGCACAAACTGGTGGAAAAATCCGGCGCCTGGTACAGCTACAAGGGCGAAAAAATCGGACAGGGCAAAGACAACGCGCGCGAATATTTGCGCGAGCATCCCGATGTCGCATTTGAGATTGAAAACAAAGTGCGCGCAGCACTCGGCGTAACACTGCTTGACGCGGGCGAAAAACCCGTTGAAAAGGCCAGTGCAAAAGCAGCGAAAGCTTCCGAAAAGCTTTTGGCCGGGCACCCGGGTGAGAAAAAAACCTGACCCTCTCCCTAGCCCTGATGGAGCTACTAGCCATTCGACTAAGCCCGCAAGCGGGCAAGTCGCTGGTTATCTCCCCGAGGGAGAGGGGACGGCTACCCTCTCACCCTCGGGGGGAGAGTTGGAGAGAGGGTTAAATTTGCGCGCGCGCGCCCTGCGATACCTGGCACGCCGCGAATACAGCCGCGCCGAGTTGCGCAGCAAGTTACTTCCCTACGCCCGCGCGGATGAAGATGGCGAGCAGCAACCCCCGATAAATCTGGATGCGCTACTGGATGATTTGACGGCGCGCGGTTGGTTGTCAGATGCACGCGCCGCCACGCAACTGTTGCACGCCAGGCGCAGCCGTTTCGGCACACAACGTATCACGCATGAGTTGCGCCAAAAAGGCATCGCCGAAGAATTGATCAGCGCCGCGCTGCCGGAATTAAAAGAGAGTGAATTGGCCACGGCGCGCGAGGTGTGGAAAAAAAAATTCGGTACGCTGCCGCAAGATGCCAAGGAAAAGGCCAGGCAGATGCGCTTCCTGCAATCACGTGGCTTTGGGTTTGACGTGATTTTTCAAGTGTTGCGTAGTGAATCCGAGGTTGAGTAACGGGGCTGCGCCGCCCTAAACAATTGAGTTTGAGCCCGGCAGTGCTATCAAAGACACATTTATTTTTTTACCAATCAATCAGCATCCAATAGTTGCCACCTGTCAGCGTGCAAAAGTTTTCGCTTGATCACCTGCTCCATACCAAACCCGGCTATTCCTGCCTCTACGCCACGGATGCTTCCGTTTACGAGCGGGTGCCTGCCGGGGTGGCCTTCCCCAAAAATGCAGGAGACTGCATCGCCTTGGTGAACCAGGCGCTAAAGCAGGGCGGCAGCCTGATTTGCCGGGGGGGTGGCACCAGCATCGCCGGGCAGTGTGTGGGCGAGGGTGTCGTCGCCGATTTTTCCCGTTTCATGGCGGGTATTTTGTCGCCACCGGAGGAGGGGGCGATATGGGTGCAGCCCGGCATGGTGCTCGACGATCTCAACGATTATTTGCGCGCGTTTGGCTTGCAGTTCCCCATTGATATTTCCACTTCCAGCCGCTGCACCATAGGCGGCATGGTCGGCAATAACGCCGCCGGTTCCCATTCGATTATTTACGGCACCACGCGCGAGAACGTGATCGAAGTCGAGGCGGTGCTGGCCGATGGCAGCGTGATCCGCTTCGGGCCGCTCGATGGTCTGGCGCTCGGCGCCAAACGCCGAGATCCAGGCCTTGAAGGGGATATCTATCGCGCCGTATTCGAGGCTGTTGACCGCCATCGGGATGCCATCCTCGCGGCGTTTCCCGATCCCGGCGTGATCCGCCGCAACACCGGTTATGCCCTGGATGCTTTGGCCTTGGGGCAGCCTTGGGTGGCAGGCGGATTGCCGTTCAATCTGGCAGCTATCATCTGTGGCAGCGAGGGTACGCTGGCATTGATTACCGCCATCCGCCTGAAACTTGCCCCGCTGGTGGGCGGCAAGGCTCTGGCCTGTGTGCATTTTGCCACGCTGGAAGCGGCGCTTCAGGCCAACAGTTTTTTGCTGGCCCAGGATGGCCTTGCCGCCTGCGAATTGATCGACGCGTATGTGCTGCGCGCCGCCGCCCATCATCCGGGGCAGCAAGCCAACCGCGCATGGGTGCTGGGTGATCCGGCAGCGGTGCTGGCGGCGGAATTTTTTGCGGACACTCCAGCCCTGGCCAGGGGCAAGGCCGAGCAAGCCGCCGCCAACCTGAAGGCCGCAGGTATCGGTGTTGCATGGCCGGTGATCGACGGTGCAGATGCGCCCAGGGTGTGGGCGTTGCGCAAGGCGGGGCTGGGCTTGGTCGCGGGTTTGCGCCAGCGCGCCCGGCCCGTGGCGGTGATCGAAGACAGCGCGGTTCCCGTCCACGCCTTGCCCGATTTCGCCCGCGACATCGGCCAAATGATGGGCCGTCATGGCCTCGATTGTGTCTTCTACGGGCACGCTTCCGTGGGGCTGCTGCATCTGCGCCCGGCGCTCGATCTTGATGACGAACGGGATCGCGCCCTGTTCCGCAGCGTTGCCGGGGAAACTGCGGCCCTGGTCAAACGCTACCGGGGTTCTTTGTCCGGCGAGCACGGCGATGGCCGCCTGCGCGCGCCTTACCTGCGCGATTTTCTCGGCGACGAAATTTATGCGCTGCTGGGCCAGGTCAAAGGAGCCTTTGATCCAACCGGGATGTTTAATCCGGGGAAAATCATTTCCGATCAGCCGGTGGATGCCGATATGCGCCAACGCCCTTTGGTTGCCCAAGGCGGTTCCGTACCGGGGTTTATCTGGGAGGCAGATGGCGGCTTTGACCTGGTGCTCGAGCGTTGCAATGGCAGCGCCAACTGCCGCCAGGGGACGGGGCGCGGGGCCATGTGCCCCACCTTCCAGGCTACGGGCGAGGAGTTGCACAGCACGCGGGGCAGGGCCAATCTGTTGCGCCAGGCATTCTCGCAACCAGCCACAGCCGGGCTGGGCGACGCGATGCTGGCCGAGTCCATGGAAACTTGTCTGGGCTGTAAGGCATGCAAGACCGAGTGCCCCTCCGGTGTGGACATGGCACAGATGAAAGCGGAATACTTGTATCGCCGCCAGCGCGGACGGTTGTGGCAGCCCAAGAGATGGCTGATGGGGTTGCAGCCGCTGTTGTTATCCCTGTTTGCGATGCAGCCCGCCGCTTTACGCATCCTGTCCGGGCGCCTGGTGCGCACGGCTTGGGTGATGCGGCTGGCCGGGCTGGAACGGAAACCGCCGATGCCCGCGCCGGTGGCGTTGAGCCGTCATGCGGGAATTGCAAAAAATGGCCGGGGGGAACGGCTGCGTCCCGTGTTGTTGCTGATTGATCCCTACGTCAATCATCTTGAGCCGGAAACCGGTGAGGCGGCGATGCTGGTGTTGCGCCGCTTGGGTTATGAGCCCGCCCCGTGCTTCATGGATAGTTCCATACGGCTGCTGGTGAGTGAAGGTTTTCTGGAGGAAGCTAAAAAGAGGTTGCGGCGCCTTCTGGATAATTTGCTGTTTCGGGGTGAAGTGCCAATTATCGGGCTTGAACCAGCGGAGTTGCTGTTATTGCGCGACGAAGCTCCTGCGCTGTTGGGCGATGCATGGCCTGCCGGTTTAATGGCAAGATGCTTTTTGCTGGATGAATTTTTACTGGGCGAACATGTTGCAGGACGGCTGCAACGCAGGGTTTTGCCGGTGGAATACCGGGCTTGTTTTCATCCGCATTGCCATGAACGGGTGACGGGAAAAACACCGGCTACAGTAAAATTATTGGAGTGTATGCTGGGCATCAAGACAGAGATCATTTCTACTGGCTGTTGCGGGATGGGCGGTGTTTTCGGCTACCGGCACAGCAAGTTGTCCGAAAATATTTTTCAGAACAATGTGCGCCTGCCAGCCGGATGCGGTGATTCGATCACGCTGATAGTTTCAGGAGCCAGTTGCCGCCAACAGTTTCGGGATATGAGCGGCGTCAAGCCGCAGCATCTGGCGCAGTTTCTGCGGGATGTGCTGGCGGCAGGGATGGTATGATTGGCACCTTGCCTGAAGCACCCTGAATTGATCGTTATTAGCGATGGTGAACAAATGAAAAGCAGTGAAATCCGCCAGAAATTTCTGGACTTCTTCGCCTCCAAAGGCCACACGGTTGTTGCCTCCAGTTCGCTGGTGCCGCACGAAGACCCGACGCTGTTGTTTACCAATGCCGGGATGAACCAGTTCAAGGATGTGTTCCTCGGCTTCGACAAGCGCCCCTATACGCGCGCCGCATCATCGCAGAAATGTGTGCGCGCTGGCGGCAAGCACAACGACTTGGAGAACGTCGGCTACACTGCGCGCCACCACACCTTTTTCGAGATGCTGGGCAATTTCAGCTTCGGCGATTACTTCAAGCGCGACGCGATCAAGTATGCCTGGGAGTTGCTGACGGAAGTTTACAAGCTGCCCAGCGAGAAATTGTGGGTGACGGTATATGCCGAGGACGACGAGGCTCATGACATCTGGGTGAGGGAGATCGGCGTGCCTGCGGAGCGGGTGATCCGCATCGGCGACAACAAGGGTGCGCGCTATGCTTCGGACAATTTCTGGATGATGGGCGACACCGGCCCTTGCGGGCCATGCACGGAAATTTTTTACGACCACGGCGCGGACATCTGGGGTGGCCCGCCCGGTTCGCCCGAGCAGGACGGCGACCGCTACATCGAAATCTGGAACAACGTGTTCATGCAGTTCAACCGCGACGAGCTTGGCGTGATGCACCCGCTGCCCAAACCTTCGGTGGATACCGGCATGGGGCTGGAGCGCATCTCGGCGGTGTTGCAGCATGTGCATTCCAACTATGACGTTGACCTGCTGCAGAATCTTGTCTGTGCGGCGGCGCGGGTGACCGACACCAGCGACCTCACCAACAATTCGCTCAAGGTGCTGGCCGACCATATCCGCGCCTGCTCTTTCCTGATCGCGGACGGCGTGATTCCCGGCAACGAAGGGCGCGGCTACGTGCTGCGCCGCATCATCCGCCGCGCCATCCGCCACGGCTACAAGCTCGGCGCGCGCGCAGCGTTCTTCTACAAAATGGTGCCGGATTTGGTTGGCGAAATGGGCGTGGCTTTTCCGGAATTGGCGAAAGCGCAGGTGCGGGTGATGGAAATCCTCAAGCAAGAGGAAGAGCGTTTCTTCACCACCATCGAACACGGCATGGTGATACTCGAGGCCGATCTGGCCGAGATGGCGCAACACGGCAGCAAGGTATTCAACGGCGAGACCGCATTCAAGCTGCACGACACCTATGGTTTCCCGCTCGACCTGACGCAGGACGTGTGCCGCGAGCATAGTGTGATAGTGGACAGTGCAACATTCGACGCGGCGATGGCGCAGCAAAAACAACAGGCGCGCGCGGCGGGCAAGTTCAAGATGGCCGTCAATCTGGAATACACTGGCCCGGCTACAGCCTTTCACGGTTACGACTTGCTTGAGAGCAAAAGCAACGTGTTGGCGCTGTACAAGGACGGGGTGTCGGTTAACGAGCTGAATGAGGGCGAGTTGGGTGTGGCGGTGTTGGATGATACGCCGTTCTATGCCGAGTCCGGCGGGCAGGTCGGTGATCGCGGCGTGTTGCACAGCGTGCATGGCATTTTTGCGGTGGAAGATACGCTGAAGATACAGGCCAGCGTGTTCGGCCATCACGGTGTGGTGAAGACCGGCAAACTGACGGTAGGCAACAGTGTCTCGGCGCGGGTGGATGTACAGGCGCGCGTGCGCACCGAGCGCAACCATTCCGTCACCCACCTGATGCACAAGGCGTTGCGCGAAGTGCTGGGCGGCCATGTGCAGCAAAAAGGTTCGCAGGTTGACCCGGACAAGACGCGCTTCGACTTCGTGCACACGCAGCCGATGACCGATGCCGAAATACGCCGCGTGGAGGCCATCGTGAATACCGAGATTCTGGCGAACGCCGAATGTCAGTCGCGCGTGATGGCGATCGACGATGCGCAGAAGACCGGCGCGATGATGCTGTTCGGCGAGAAATACGGCGACGAGGTGCGCGTGTTGAACATCGGTTCGTCCATCGAGTTGTGTGGCGGCACGCACGTCAAGCGCACCGGCGACATCGGGCTGTTCAAGATACTTGCCGAGAGCGGTGTGGCTGCAGGGGTGCGGCGTGTGGAAGCGGTGACCGGGGAAGGCGCGCTGGCTTATATCCAGCAGCAGGAGCAGCAGTTGCAGGAAGTCGCGGCAGCGCTCAAGGCACAACCGCAGGAAGCCGCCGCGCGCGTGGGGCAGATGCTCGACAATTCGAAGGCGCTGGAGAAAGAACTCGCCGCGTTAAAATCCAGACTGGCTTCCGCGCAAGGCGATGAACTGTTGAATCAGGCCGTGAACATCAACGGTGTGAGGGTGCTGGCAGCCTTGCTGGAAGGTGCGGATAGCAAGACGCTGCGCGAGACGCTGGATAAACTGAAAGACAAGCTCAAATCGGCAGCCATCGTGCTGGCAACAGTGAGCGACGGGAAGGTGAGCCTGATCGCTGGTGTGACGGTGGACGCCACGGCGAAGGTGAAGGCCGGTGATCTGGTGAATTTTGTCGCGCAGCAGGTCGGCGGCAAGGGCGGCGGGCGCCCGGATATGGCGATGGCAGGCGGCACGCAACCAGAAAGCCTTTTGCCCGCACTTGCTTCAGTTCCTGATTGGGTGCGAAGAAAATTGTAGCTTTGCAAATCGGATGCGCCAATGGCTCATGCAGAAACTATAAAGCACACGCCAGCCTGTTATATGCATGTTTCCACTGGCCTGTCTTGCCAATGTGCGTCCTACGGGGTAGTGTTCCGGCTGAAGCGCATGGTTGCCAGATGAAACATGCAGTATTGCCGCCGGATGGGAAGTTATGGGGAGGACGCTGATGCATGAGAATCAAATGCACCATACAGTGCTGATGATTGAAGATGATCCGTTCGAAATCGAGCTGGCGCGCTGTGCCATCATCGAGTGCCGCAATGAATTTGTTTTGGAGGCGCTGCGGGACGCAGATGCGGTGCTGAACTGGTTGGGTGACAGTGTTGCGAAGAGCCAGCAAATGCCGCGTGTCATCCTCATAGATCTGAAACTACCCAAACTGGATGGTTTGGCGGTGCTGCGCAAGTTGCGCATGAATGCTGCCACATGCGATATTCCTATCGTGGCGTTCTCTGCGGAATATACTCAGGCAGATGTGTTGATGAGTTATCAGATTGGCGCAAACAGTTTTGTAGCCAAGCCAGCCGACCTGCAGCAGTTCACCGAATTTTTCCGCGAGCAAATTCCATACTGGATACAGCCACGGCAGTCTGTGTTAACTTTTAGCGCCCAATAAAAAATTGCTTACCCCTCTCCACATTCTGTTTGTTGATGTCTCCGCTGAAGATATCGCTGTTTTGCTGAATGAGCTGCGTGGCGGCGGCTACGATCCAAGTGAAACGGTTTTGAGTAATTCACTGCGGTTGGCGGAAGTGCTGTCCGATGATTTCCAGGTATTGGTTGTGGGTTCATTGACACAACATCCCGGGACATTAGCAGAGATAGTCAAGCTGTTGCATGAGAAGCAACTGGATATACCCTTATTGGTTTATTCGGGCGATGAATCGCATGAGCGCATCGTGGAGGCAATGCACGCCGGTGCGCAGGATTTCATTGTCGCCAATAGTCCGGCGCGTATCTTGCCCGCAATTCAGCGCGAGTTATTTAATGTGCGGCTGCGCACCGAGCATCGCGAGCAAGTCGTCACCGATCATATACTGCAAGAAATTGACAGTTTGATCCTGCAGGCGTGGGATGTCGTGCCGCTGGTGACAAAAATATGCCAGCGCGCTGCCGAGCTGTTTGACTTTAAGCTGGTATGGATAGGCGGCAAGCAGCCTGATGGCTCGGTGAATGTGGTAGCGGTTGCCGGGGCAGCGGATTATTTGCATGGCATTGAAGCGCGTTGGGATGATGCCCGGCATGAGCATGGGATGACAGGCGCGGCAATCAGGCATGGCAAGCCCGTGATGTTGACGGTGGATGATATTGATTTTGCCCCCTGGCGCGCGCGCGCGGAACAACATGGAATGCAGAGTATCCTGGCGTTGCCGATGATGGCGCACGGCGAGGTTATCGGCGCGTTGATGTTGTATTCCGCTTATCGTGATGTGTTCGACGATTCCGTGATAAAACGCCTGCTGGTCTTTGCCAACCGTATCGCTGTCGCGTTGCTGGTGACGCAGGAGCAACAGCAATTGCGACTGCTCAGTGCGGCGATGGACAGTGCGACCAACGCGATGCTCATCACGGAGCTTGATGGCAAGATAGTCTGGTTCAACGAGGCGTTAAGCCAGTTCAGCGGATATTCCCACGATGAAATTCTGAACCACAATCCAAGCTTGTTCAGCTCCGGGGAGCATGACAAATCATTCTGGAGAAAAATGTGGCAGGCCATATCCCATGGCAAGGCGTGGCATGGTGACGTGGTAAACCGGAAAAAGAATGGTAGCTTGTTCAGCGTGGTGCAGAGCATTACGCCACTCTATAACGATCAGGGCGAGCTGACGCATTTTCTCTCTGTGCTGCATGACGTGACGGAGAAAAAGGAACTGGAGCGCGAGGTTCAATATTTGGCCTACCACGATGTGTTGACCGGTTTGCCGAATCGCGTGTTATTCCAGGATCGGATGCAACAGACGATCAGCCAGGCAAAGCGCAGCAAGAGCGAGGTTGCTTTGCTGTTTATTGATCTGGATGGTTTCAAGGAAGTGAACGATACGCATGGCCACGCGGCGGGTGACAGGCTGCTGCAACTGGTAGCCGAGCGTTTGCGCGGTTGTGTGCGCGAAGGCGATACGGTGGCGCGATTGGCCGGGGATGAATTCACTGTGTTGCTGCGCGATGTTGCAAATGAGGAAGGGGTATGCCGCATCGCAGTCAAAATTCTCGAGAGAATCGCGCTGCCCTACGATTTAGGCGAATACAGCGCGGACGTTACAGCCAGTGTCGGCATCAGCCTCTACCCAAAACACGCGACAGGCGTGGAAAAGTTGCTAGTCTTTGCGGATGAGGCCATGTACCGCGCCAAACAGGCTGGCAAAAACAACTACCAGTTTTATAAGCACTAATCCTGAGCAGACTCCCGTCTCCCGGGTTGCGAGCTTCCTTCGAATGGATATTCGCGTTTTATATCCACTTCACTCCGGCATCCGCATCGTAGCTGAATATGGCAGAGCGTGCCTGCCACAGTCTGGCTACCGGGCGTCTATACCTGCGGGCATGAACTAAACTTGCTTTGTGCCAACCAAGGAAAGCAATCCTGGTTTTATTAAGCGCCGGTTAATAATTGGCTGATAAATTAACACTGAAGCATCGGTTAGTTTGTGGTTTGAGAATCAACAGATAAAGGAGATATTATTATGATAGCTACTAAAAAAATTGGCATTGCGTTAATGATTTTGGCATGCGCAAATCCGGCTTTTGCGGAAACTCCCGGAAGCATCGTATCTGGTTATGCTGCGGAAGCTTCCAAGGAAGCACCGGGGTTTGTGCCATCTGCAAAGCGCGGCCAGAGTTTTTTTACCAAGGAGTGGAGCGTATCCCAGAAAATGCCGAATTGTACGGTCTGCCACGGCAAGAATCTGAAGGTTGACGGGAAACATGTCATTACCGACAAGCGCATCGATCCGCTCGCCCCGGCGGCAAACACGGAGCGCTTTACCAGTACCGCGAAAGTGGAAAAATGGTTCAAACGCAATTGCAAAGAGGTCGTTGGGCGTGAATGCACGGCTGCCGAGAAAGCGGACTTTATCCAATTTGTTATTCAAGGAGAGCAATCATGAAATGGCTTACAGCAATTGCCCTGGTTCTGGGCAGCAGCGTGGCATATGCAGAGGGCGGCAAGTATTCTGTTCCCAATCACCCAAAATGGAAGGAGGAGTGTGGCAGTTGCCATATCGCCTACCCGCCGCAATTATTGACCGGGGATAACTGGCAACGTTTGATGGGAGGTCTGGATAGGCACTTTGACACGAACGCGGCGCTGGACCCCAAGGACAGCAAGGAAATTCTTGATTTCCTGCAACGCTACGCAGGGCGTGGCGGGAAAAATAGTTCACTCACTTTGCGGATTACCGACACACCATGGTTCAGCCGCGAACACCGTGAAGTATCAATTGATACATGGTCCGATCCGGCGGTCAAAACCCGGTCAAACTGCACGGCATGCCATGTCAACGCTGAACGCGGTGATTGGTCGGAACACGGCATCAAAATGCCGGGAGGCCATCGGGGCGGAGAACTTGAGGAGCAGTCCGATCGCGGTAGTTACAGGCGCGGCGAGAATAGGGAACACGATAGGTATTGATGCTTGACATGAGATTGATGGAGGGTTGATTGCCATGAGAAAAATTCTGGTTTGGGATATACCCACGCGCATTGGGCACTGGCTGCTGGTCACTGCTTTCATCTTGTCCTTTTTGACAGGTGACGGCGAGGAGTGGCGGCTGGTGCATGTGGCAGCAGGGTACGCGGTGGCAGGGATTATTGCCTTCAGGATTTTCTGGGGTGTGGCAGGAACACGATATGCACGTTTCTCATCATTCCTGTTTTCTCCACGCGCGGTGTTTACCTATCTGGGCGAGTTGCTGAAGGGCAAGCCAGGCCACTGGATGGGGCACAACCCTGCGGGCAGTTATTCGATATATGCCCTGATATTGCTAGGGCTCGCCACAACTGCCAGCGGGTTTGCGGTTTATGCCGGAATCGGCGGTGAATGGCTTGAGGATGCTCATGATGTTTTGTCTTACACAATGCTGGGCATGGTCTGTTTTCACGTGCTTGGGGTGGTAGTGAGCAGCCGGGCGCACCACGAAAATCTGGTGCGCAGTATGATCAACGGGTGCAAACAGGGAAAAAGCGAAGAAGCAATCGTATCCAGCAAAAGCCGTTGGGCTGCGGCGCCAATCGTGTCAGCCATATTGGCCAGTTTACTGGTCTTTATAACCTGAAAAAATCCGGTATTTTAGAATCCGACATCGGGGATCTGTAAACCCATCGCCTTCAATAGATGAAAGTCAGATGTTGATAAATAATAAAGCTCTTTACTGAAATACACGTAACTCAAAATGAACAACCCCGCAGCAAGCTGCGGGGTATCAATCCGAATTTGGTCAATTCATTCGCCGCAAGCGGCGGGGAATTCGACCCGAAGAGATTAATGGTCAGCAGCCCTGCTTTAATGTCGAATAAATTAAGTTCTTTACTGATGAAATCTCACATGGGGTCACCTCTCTGCTTGCTTCAGGTTCACCGGATGGCATTAAACTGAAGTTCCCGTGATTTCGTAGTCACCCCGGAGCATAAAACTGCCCGTCGTTATTGAGGAATATCGCGTTATGGTA
>FZPX01000240.1_pt1 | contig 12754 bp, 12 predicted proteins | sample 1534791 | NCBI WGS metagenome assembly FZPX01 (sample SAMEA104161951, study PRJEB21768) | metagenome | biome: subterrestrial habitat; feature: phreatic zone; material: underground water | place: France | collected 2016-06-01 | depth 60 m | reverse complement strand
GGGGGATGCGGGATATACAAACCCTCACCCCCAGCCCCTCTCCCGCCTGCGGGAGAGGGGAGGCTCCGCATGTACCGCGCCGCTTTCACATACCACGCGGCGACGAAATCGAGCAGGCCGCCGCTCTTGATGCCCGCGAATACACGCTGCACGTCCACGCGCTGCGCATCGTCCATGAATTTCGCGCCGACGAACGGCGGATTGCCAAACACATAGCTTGCGTGTTCCGCAGGCAACACGCCATTCCAGTCCAGCGTGAGCGCGTTGCCGTGGACAATGTGCGGCGAGGTTTTGAGCGGGATGCGCGCGAAGTACATGCCGAATTCTTCCGACACGCGCACGTTCATCTGGTGGTCCATCAGCCACATTGCGACTTGCGCGATCTGCGCCGGGAATTCCTCGATCTCGATGCCGTAGAACTGATCCACGTCCACGCTGATCTCCTGGTGGATGTCGAGGAAACGCGAGCCGGTGTTTTCATGCACGGTGCGCAGCACTTCCAGTTCAAGCTTGCGCAGTTCGCGGTAGGCGATGACCAGGAAGTTGCCGCAGCCGCAGGCGGGGTCGAAGAAAGTCAGCGTGCGCAGTTTCTTGTGGAACTCGAACAGTTTGTTCTTGTTGCCTTTGACGCGGTTGAATTCTTCCCATAACGCATCGAGGAACAGCGGCCCGATGAGCTTGAGGATGTTTTCTTCGCTGGTGTAGTGTGCGCCGATGTTGCGCCGCGCCTTCGCGTCCATGATGCTCTGGAACAGCGCGCCGAATATCGCGGGCGAGATCGCGCTCCAGTCCAGCGCGCAGCAATCGAGCAGCGCATCGCGCATCGCGGCGTCGAAATCGGCGATGGGCAATATTTCCTCGAACAGTTTGCCGTTGACGTAGGGAAACGCGGCAATTTGTTCGTCGAGATTTTTCGAGCGCTTGGTTTCCGGCGTGTTGAGCACCTGAAATAATTGCGCGAGCTGCGGCCCGAGATCGGAGCCGTCGGGCGCGGTGCGTTCCTCGATCCAGGCGCGGAATGCGCTGGCGGGCTGGAAGATGCCGGTGTCTTCGGCGAACAGGCAGAACAGCAGGCGCACCAGCAGCACTTCGAGCGGATGGCCTTGGTAACCCGCCGCCTTGAGCGCATCGTGCAGCTTGCCCATGCGCTCGGCGGCCTTGATGTTGACCGGGTTCTGCGGCGCGATGGTTTGCGTGCGGTAACCGGCGATGAAGGCGAAATGCTTGATGCGCTTGTGCAGGTCGGCGAGTTTGAATTCGTAAAAGACTCCCTCACCCCCATCCCCTCTCCCGGGGGGCGAGGGGGGATCGAGGTCGTACAAACGGAAGCGCGCGAAATCGGACACCAGCACATATTTCGGCAGGTCGCGTTCCTTGATGCCGGGGAAGTAATCGAGCGCCTGGGTATAAGCCTTGTCCAAATCCTTGCCGCGCGATTTGTGCTCGACCAGCAGCATGCCTTTCCAGAACAGGTCGATGTAGCCTTGTTTGTCGCCGAGCTTTTTGACCGGCTCCTCGAAGCTGGCAACGCGCTTGCGGTCTATGCCGAAGACATTGAAAAACTCCGTCCAGAACGGCTTGGCTTCGGCATCTTCCGAAGTTTCGTTTTCCCAGCGCTTGGAAAATTCGTGGGCGCGGTTGCGGATTTCGTTCCAGCTTAACGGCATGGCTTATCCTTGTTGCTGATGCTGCTTCGATTCGAGATGCTGCTGCAACAGCGCAACCAGGTTCTGTGCGAGTTGCTGTTCCAGTTCTTCCAGCGGCGTATTGATCCCGGCGTCGCGCGCCCGCGTCACGCGCAGCCCGGCGTAGCCGCAGGGGTTGATGTTGGCGAACGGGGCGAGGTCCATGTCCACGTTGAATGCCATGCCGTGGTAGCAGCAGCCGTTCTTGATTTTCAACCCGAGCGAGGCGATTTTCGCATCATCCACATATACGCCCGGCGCATCTTTGCGCCCATGCGCGCTGACCCCATATTCTGCCAGCAAGCCGATTACCGCTTGTTCCATCAGCCTTACCAGTTCGCGCACGTTGAGCTTCCAGCGGCGCAGGTCGAGCAGCAGGTAAGCGACGATCTGGCCGGGGCCGTGATAAGTGATCTGGCCGCCGCGATCTATTTTCACCACCGGGATAGCGCTGGCGCGCAACACGTGCTCCGGTTTGCCCGCCAGCCCCTGCGTATATACGGGTGGATGTTGCAGCAGCCAGATTTCATCGCGGGTGTCGGCCTCGCGTTGTGCGGTGAATTGTTTCATCGCCTGCCAGGCGGGGTGATATTCGACCAACCCCAACATTTTGATGTGCGGGGTCACAGCACCATCACCACCATCGGATGGCCGCACAGTTCCTGATACAGCGCGTCGAGTTGTTCGCGCGAGGTGGCGCGCACGGTGCAGGTGAGGCTGATGTAGCGCGCCTGGCTGCTGCTGCGCATCTCAATCGTGCTGGCCTGGAAACCGGGGTCGTGGCGCACCACTACTTCCAGTACCGCTTGCGCGAAACCCTGCCGCGATTGCCCGAGCACTTTGATCGGGAAGTCGCACGGGTAATCAATGAGGGAATCTGTTGGTGTGTCCGTGACCATTTCCCTCACCCCAGCCCTCTCCCCGAGGGAGAGGGGGTTTTCCGCATCACGTCGCGTTTGAAATCCTGATACAGCATGTGCAGTTTGGCGAATATCGCGCCGGGTTTGCCGTTACCTACCGGCTTGCCGTCCAGCGTGGTAATGGCAAGTATTTCCTTGGTGGAGGAAGTGAGCAGCAACTCGTCCGCATTGAACACTTCGGCGGCGGCAATCTTGCGCACCTGATGCGGGACGCCATTGGCGGCGGCAAGCTCCAGCACCACGTCATAAGTGATGCCGGGCAGCATCAAATTATCTTTTGGCGGGGCGAACAGTGCGCCGTTCTTCACCACGAAGATGTTGCTGGCCGCACCCTCGGTCATAAAACCGCCCCCTGTGCCGGGTTCGGGGCGGATCAGGATGGTCTCGGCGCAGCCCGCATCCACTGCCATCTGGCGCAGCAGCACATTGGGCAGCAGCGCGATGGCCTTGATGTCGCAGCGCAGCCAGCGGTTGTCGGGCGCGGTGATGCAGGCGATGCCGCTTTGCAACAGTGGAGCGGGCGGGGTGAGCAACGGGCTGCTCATCATGAACACGGTGGGCTTGACCGGCGGTTTGGGGAAGGCATGGTCACGCTTGGCTACGCCGCGCGTGATGTGCAGATAAAGATATTGGTCTTCCGCATCATTGCGTGTGATGAGTTCGTTGATCAGCTTCGTCCATTCGCCATCGCCGTGCGGGTTGGCGAGCCTGATGCCGTCCAGGCTGTGTTGCAGGCGCTTCAAGTGCTCCGCGAGGCGGAACGCGCGGCGCGAATATACCGGGATGACTTCATATACTCCGTCGCCAAAGATGAAGCCGCGATCCAGCACTGGAATGTGGGCTTCTTCGATGGGCATGAATTGCCCGTTTAAGTAGACTGTCATGGCATGATCCTTTATTGGAAAAGCAGGAGAATATTATCCCATCCGCGCGAAAATACATTGGCCAGAGGCACGGGTTCCAGCGCTACCAGCGGAAACTCGGCATACGGCTTGCCGTGCAACGTGAGCTTCATCATACCAATTTTCTCTCCGCCGGTAATCGGAGCAGTGAGCGGTTGTTGCGTTTCCATGGTTGCCTTGAGTTGCGCCCTTTGCCCTTTCGGGACGGACAGGAACAGGTCGCTGCGGAACCCGGCGTTAATCATGTTCTCTGTCCCTTTCCACAGGCGTAAGCTGGCCGCCGGCTGATTCTTCTGGTACAGGCGCACCGTTTCAAAATACTGGAATCCATAGTTCAATAATTTTTGGCTTTCCGTGGCGCGCAGGCTGTCGGAAGCTGCGCCCAGCACCACCGATATCAGGCGGCGGTTATCGCGCACGGACGAGGCGACCAGACAGAATCCGGCGCTTTCTGAATACCCTGTTTTTAATCCATCCACGTAGGGGTCTATCCACAACAGCCGGTTGCGGCTGGCCTGCTTGAAATTGTTGTACTGGTATTCGCGCAACGAAAAGAGGGGATAGTGCTCGGGAAAGTCGCGCACGATGGCGGCAGCAAGCAGTGCCAGGTCGGAGGCGCTGGTGTAGTGCTGCGGGTGCGGCAGGCCCGTGGCGTTGACGAAGTGCGTATCCTTCATGCCGAGTTGCTGTGCTTTCTTGTTCATCAGCTCGGCAAAGCTTTCCTCGCTGCCGGCGATGGCATTTGCCAGCACGCGGGCGGCATCGTCACCGGACAGGACGGTAAGGCCAAGCAGCAGTTCCGCAACGGTTACCGGTTTGTTCTGGTGGAGAAACATGCGTGATTCCTCACCCTGGGAGCGCAGAGCTTCCACAGAGGGAATGATGGTCTGCGCCAGCACGAGCTTGTCACGTTTGATGGCGGAGAAGGCCAGGTAAGCAGTCATCAATTTGGTCAGCGAGGCCGGTTCGACGCGCTCGTTTCCATGTTCATTGGCCAATATCTGGTTGCTGGTGTAGTCATACAGAAGATAGGATTTGGCTGCCAGAACCGGCGCAGGCGGCAAACTTTCCTGTTGTGCCTGGGCAAGCAAAGGCAGCAGCAAGAGGGTGAGAAATGACAGCGTAAACTTCATGAATTGCAGCTTACCATATTGAAAATGCGAAAAGCCGCTTACCCAAAATTCTGGCACCCTCAACGCCGCTCTGAAACAGATTGCGCTTCACTCCACGGCGCAACTTTCAGCAGCAACAGCATTCCCGGCAGCGCAAGTACGGCGCACATCAGAAAAAATCCCGTCCAGCCCATCATCTCCACCAACCAGCCAGTGGCGGCGTTGGCGAAGGTGCGCGGCATGGCGGCGAGGCTGGTAAACAGCGCGAACTGGGTGGCGGTGTAGGCCGGATGCGTGGCGCGGGCGATGTAAGCGACGAAGGCGGCGGTGCCCAGCCCGACTCCCAGCGCTTCGAGGCCGATCACGAAGGCGAGCTGCGCGAGTTCCGCATTGGTGATTGCTGCGTGGTGTCCCACCGATGCCAGCCAGGCGAAGCCGAAGATGGAAACCACTTGCACCACGCCGAACAGCCACAGCGCGCGGTTGATTCCGATCTTCACCATCCACAGGCCGCCCAATAATCCACCTATCACGGCGGGCCACAGCCCGGCATTCTTGGCGACCAGCCCGATCTGAGTCTTGGTGAAGCCCATGTCCAGATAGAACGGTGTGGCCAGCGCGGTGCACATGCTGTCGCCGAGTTTGTAGAACAACAGGAAGGTGAGGATCAGCAGCGCGCTGCCCCATCCCTGGCGTGTGATGAATTCGTGGAACGGCTCGACCACCGCTTCGCGCAAGGTCTTGGGCGGGGTGGCGCGGTGAGGCTCTTGCACCAGCAATGTCATCGCCATGCCGGGCAGCATGAACAGTGCGGTGGCGATGAACACCGTGCCCCACGGCAGGAAGTCGGCGAGAATCAGCGACAGCGAACCCGGCACCAGGCCGGCGATGCGGTAGGCGTTGACATGCACCGCGTTGCCCAGCCCCAGTTCGTTGTCCGCCAGCAATTCGCGGCGGTAGGCATCCAGCACGATGTCCTGCGTGGCGCTGAGCAAGGCGAGCAGTGTGGCGATCCAGGCGATGGTGCGCAGATCGCTTTGTGGCGAGAACGCACCCATCGCGGCGATCACCGCCAGCAGGCCAAGCTGGGTCAGCAGCATCCAGCCGCGCCGCCGCCCGAGCAGGGGCAGGGCGTAGCGGTCAAGCAGCGGCGACCACAGGAACTTCCAGGTGTAGGGAAACTGGATCAGCGCGAACAGGCCGATGGTCTTGAGGTCAACCTGCTCGCTGCGCAGCCAGGCTGGAATCAGGTTGAACAGCAGGTACAGCGGCAAGCCGGAAGAAAATCCGGTGAACACACAGATCAACATGCGGCGGGTGAAGAGTTGTTGCCAGACGGACATATGGAAGCCTTTAATAATTCGTCATTCCCGCGCAGGCGGGAAGCCGTTGCTTGCCGTACTCAGCGGTCATTTTCAACTGGTAACAGTTTGTTACCAGTTGGCTGCTTTCATTTTTTCTTTTCATTTTTCGCCACGCGGCACACCAATTCTAAGGCACCAGACTGATATTAGACATTCATTGCAGTGTGGAGCCGTAGGTGTGCAAATCTCGCGCCCGAGCGAAATCATGTTTACGTGTAACGAGTAACGAAGCTCCGGAGGGAGCTTGGATTGCAAGCGATCCATATCTCGCGGCGCGCAGTGCTTGTCTTTTTGCGTCGGCCTGACCCAGCCGAGACGCCTGGCGATGCGCCAGCAATGCGTGTCCACCGGAAAAACCTGCTTGCCCAACGAATACATCAAAACACAGCGCGCCACTTTTTTACCTACGCCCGGCAGCGACAACAAAAAGGCCTCCGCCTCCTCGCCGCTCATCTTGCGCAACGGCTTCAGCGTCGGCTCGCCGAACTTTTCCACGATGATGTCGAGAAGATCGCGGATCGCGTGCGCTTTCTGGTTCGACAGGCCGCCGCTGACGATAGGCCGCGCGATATATTCGGCGGGCGCTTCGGCGATGTGCAAATGGGTGGGGAAGGTTTCTTTCAGCAAGCGATAGGTGCTGCGGTAGCTCGCCTCGCCGGTTTTGGTGCTGCAAATGATGAACAGCAACTCGTCCAGCGGGTCTTTCAGGTTGTAGTGGTTGAAGTCGCGGTAGCGGGTTTTCAGCGCTGCGGCGACATCCAGAACAGTTGAAGGATATTTTGGAGAGGGCATAATTTCGCGGGAGGCGGTTCACCCTACGGCGCAAGAACCTTTGCGCGGCATCGCGTCCACCACCTATTCGCCATTACCCTCATTATTACCCCCACTCAAAGGTAATTACCTCTTCTTCCACCGCGCCGCAGGCCCGCGGCCTTGGCATTCGACGGCATCGGCGCCTTGCTGCTCTCGCAACACGCGCCGGATCATATCCCGGCTCACGCCGGGGCAAACCTGCTCCAACTGCGACACGGTAAACTCGCCCGCGAAGCGGTTGATGGCGGCCAACACCAGATCGGTCTTCGACCCGCGCGGCGTTTTCACCTCGCCCACCCGCTCGGCGAATTCGCGGTAAGCCAGCTTGAGGATAAACAGCACATAGTTGATATAAGGCCACGGGTCGTGCTTGCCCTCGTGCCATCCTTGCGAGCTCTGCTCCAGCGTCTCGTAATAGCGTTCCTTGTTTTCCTCGATCAGGCGCTCCAGGCTGATGTAGCGCCCCACCTCATAACCCGATTGGTAGCATTGCAGCAAAAGCGCCAGCCGCGACACGCGCCCGTTGCCATCGCGGAAGGGATGGATGCAAAGAAAATCCAGGTTGAATGCCGCCATCGCAATCAGCGGATGCACCCAGCGCTCATCCAGACAGCGCTGCCAATCGGCAACCAGCCCAGCCATCGCAGCCGGAGTTCCCGCTGCTGACACCGGGCGGAAGCGCACCCGTTCGCGCCCATCCGCATAACGTTCGATGATGTCGCCGTCTTTCTCCTTGTACTGCCCCGCATCCCAGACTTGCCCGCGCGCCAGCCGGTGCAACTCGTGCAGTATCGCCTCGCTGACAGACATGCGTGCAGCGCCTTCGTGGATGAGCTGCAACGCATCGCGATAACCCCGCACTTCCTCTTCATCGCGATCCCGGAACAACGGCAGAGTTTAAAATTCGCGCAGCGATTCGTTTGCCCCCTCGCCCGCTTGCGGGAGAGGGTTGGGGAGAGGGAAACGGGCATAACAAGTTATCATCAGAGATGCAGTTTGCCATGCCCGTTAGCCGCAACCAGCACATCGCGCACCCGAGATGGATCAACCGACACGCCTTCGATACGGTTGGAAGAAACCGCGCTTTCGATCAGTGCATGTTCGCGTAACCTCTTGAGCCGCTGCGGGGACTGCTGCGTATAAAGCTCCTGCTTGCCGCGAAACTCGCCAAGGTCGGCGAGATACCAAGAGGTGCTGGCGGGGATGGACAGGTTTTGTGCGGAGAAAAGTTTAAGTGTGGTCATGTGTGCTTCCTTGGCGTCCTGCTCGCATTGACAGCGTTTATTGTTAGCTCGCTTCACCAGTCTTTGTGGTTGTAGTGGTTGAAGTCGCGGTAACGGGTTTTCAGCGCTGCGGCGACATTCCAAACAGCCAAAGGATATTTTGGTGAGGCCATGTTTAGGTGTTTTGTAGGGGCGCGATTTAACCAGACACTTACCCATCGTTTTTTGATGGGTTAGTGGAATGGCTATGCAGAGCCATCGCGCCCCGATCTATTTACTCTTTCCCTTTAACCAATTTTTTCTTGCTCGGAGGTAGATAGCTTTCTGCCGAAACCACCTTCTTGCCGGTCTTGCCTTCCAGCTCCAGACGCGCTTTCTTGGCGATGCCGCCGCCGGTTTTCGCCGCATCCTCATTCTCGCTCATGCCGGTCGCCTCCATGCTCTCGGCAATCTGGCGCGTGGACAATTCCGCCAGCGCGGTAAAAATCAGCTCCGCTTCGCTCATGTGGTCGCGCAAGTTTTGTGACTTCAACCCCTTCATCGCCTTGTGCGCTTTTGTATCCACATCGGCCCACTCTTGATGGATGATGTTGGTGAGGATCGCGTATTCCTCGCCTTCCTTGATGTCGTGTTCTTTCCAATAATCGGTTAATTTGTTGCGCGTCTCCTGCCCGGTCATGCGCTGCTGTATCCACTTCTCGCTGCGCCCGTGCTTCTGCCAAGTCTCGCGGGCGCGGTCAAGCGAACGTGCCGGATCGGCCATTTCCTGCATGCGCTCATAACCCACCTTCGCCAGCCACAACTTGATCGGCTCCGCCTTAGGGCTGGGCACGGACTGCACCAGCCGCAGCAAAGTTTCGGCGGTGGCAACGTCGGTGAGGTAATTTTTGCCGTCTGCGGCAGGCAATTTCAGTCGGTGACAATTTGTCACCGACTGACTGCCTTCCTTGTCCAGCCGCTCTTTCAGCTTGTTCCAGTATTTTCTGGCGGTCTGGTAATCCGGCTGCTGCGTGAGCACCTGCACGATATCCACCACCGAAAACCACCATATTTCCGTGGCCTCGTCATATACGCGGCGGATTTCGTGCTCTTCAAAGATGGCTGGCTGGGGTTGCATGGTCTGGGCTCCTTGTTCATGAATGGCAGGTCGGACTATTTCAGTCGGTTACATTTTGTAACCGACTGGCTGCTTAAGTTACCGGTTGGAATAGCGGGTGTGACCCGCCCTTCTACATGCGTCTGTAGCTAGGCCTCTTCGCAGCAATCTCTTCGTCGAAAAATTCGCGGAACGTGATGACGTTGGTCTTGCCGTTGTAGCAGGTTTCTTTCGATTTTTTCAGGGATTCTGGAACAACCAAATGAATTCCTTGAGTGCTCATATCATCAATCGCGGCCGCAGATACGCGATCATCGACGGTCGCCAGAAACAGCGCGCAGTTGAATTTCTCCATCGCCACCTGCTTCCAGCGCTCGCGCAGCGTAGTTTTTGCCGAAAGCACCATCGCTTCTTCGAATGTTCTTTTCTTCGCTTTCAGCACCACGAGGCTGGGCAGCACAAAATCCGGGCGGCGGCCACCCGTTACCGCTTGTTCCTCAAATGCAATCCGTCCATCGCGGAGCAGCCTTGCGATGTGCTGTTCAAAGGAGCGCCCTGCGCGAGATTTTCGGTGCTGGCTTGCGCTCAAAAAGGTTGCGTCAAAATCGGGAAATCCGCGCACGACGGAAGAAACAATATCTGCCCCACCGCGCAATGAGTCAGTTCCAAAAACTATCATAATTAGGAGACAACGAGTAGTCCCACTTCGATACGGCTTCAAATGTTTCGAGCAAACTCGACAGGTCTCCGAAAAGCGGCAGAGCTTTTCTTTCATTCACGCTTGCTACTCGAAGCGAGACAAATTCATGCAATGAATGGTCGTCACTGGTTCGCCCACCAGATAAATCCCACAGTTCCTTGTACACCGCAGGAATGCCAACTTGCTCTGCGACAAAATACACTTCCGATTCCAAGCAGGCTCTTAATGCTGCTACGTCACTTTGCGATGGAATACCTGACAGGAGAATTTCTCCACAGGCCTTGTAGTTTGACGCATCGCGATAGATGTACTCAAAAACGCAACACTCATTTGGAGTATGGCCGGGTGTTTCCACCTGCTTTTCAGTGTGACGCATGTGACTATTTCCGATTGTCCACGAAAAGTTCTTTCCTGTGCCACGCAATAAATTCAACTTGCGGCGCGAAGCGCTCTGGCGGTTCGATGGTGTGACCATCCAGAGGTAATAGAACTTCCATTACGAATGGCTCTTTCTTACGTTTCAGCTCCTTGGAGACAACGATCTTGAAGTCGTCGGTAAGCGTTATAAGCCCTTTATCGAAAGCTCTATCATGAATCGCCGAGAGGCACAGCCCATTGCTTGGATTGAGGCGATTGGCTTTGTCTTTGCTCCACGGCACGATATGGCTGGCAACCAATAGGCGCGGCTCTGACAAGCCTGACATGCAGCATCGACCTTGGTAGCTGCTCAACACGGCGCGGCGGAAAAAGTTTTGTTTGATGCGTTGCTCAGTAACAACCCGTTTTGTTTCGCCGGTATAGTCTTCGGGTACAAGCAACTCGTCAGCCTCATCTTCTGGTGGTGCCGAGCGATCAAGATTGCGTCTGAGCATTTCGCATTCGACAGCAAGCGCTTCCCAGTCTGCATGAAATTCAGCCCAAACTTCTTTATCGAGTGAGCCTGCGTTGCCCAAACCTGTACGCCCCGTGCTGGTGATTGCCGGATCGAGGCTGGCAAAATTCACGAGCTTCATTGCGACCGCGCCGGGCGTGCGGCCAATCAATTTGGCGAGCTTGATAATTTCCGGGTTGCGACTGTGCAACTTTCCAAAAGAAAGTTGGCAATAAAGATGGAATGCGAGTTTGAGTTGTTCTTTCGTCCAGCGTGTTGTGGCCATGATGTCCTTCGGCACTTCGACAACTTCCGGTGCCTTCTCCCCTAAGTTGAGTTGCGACACCATCAGTTTAGCCGCATATTCAACCATCGGCACAACTGCCGCTTGCGAGAGCTGTTGATATGCCCGCGTATCCGACACCGGAATCCTGAACGTGTCTGGATAACCCATCAGCCGCGCGCATTCTCTGGGTGTGAGTCGGCGCGGGTTTTTGCGCGCGCCCTGATACACGAGGATTTCCGAACCGTCCTTGTAGTAGCGCGCCGATAAAGTGCGCGTCACATCACCGGGTTTGACCAAGCCGAAACCGAAGCCGTTGCCCTTGAGGCGGTGCTTCTCGGCGTAGTCTTGCAGGTAGCGCCAGAGGTTGTCGGTAAGGGTGTATTTGTCCTGCACTTTCTTTTTCTTGTGGTCGAAAAATCTTCCTTCATCCCGTTGCAAGACCGGTTCGCTGCCGTCGGTGCGGTGCAGGATGTCCTTGAGCGTATGCGTGCCCTTGGGCGGCAGAGGCAGCGTGTCGAAATCGAATGCGACCGGCTCGCGGAATCCGACAATGAGGATGCGCTCGCGGTGTTGCGGGACGAAGTGCGCGCCGTCGATGACGCGATAGTGGATGTGGTAGCCGAGGTCGTGGGTCAGGGTGCGGCGGATAACGTCGAAAGTGCGGCCTTTGTCGTGCGAGACGAGGTTTTTGACGTTCTCCAGCAAGAAGGCGCGCGGGCGTTTTGCCTCGATGATGCGCGCCACGTCGAAGAACAGCGTGCCTTGTGTCTCGCAGGCGAAACCGTGTTTCTTGCCCAGCGCATTTTTCTTCGACACTCCGGCAATCGAAAATGGCTGGCAGGGAAAGCCCGCCAGCAGCACGTCGTGGTCGGGAATGTCGGCGGCTTGCACCTGAGTGATGTCTCCGGCAATGGGATGTCGGTCGCGGAAATTTTCGGCGTAAGTTTTTTGCGCGTAGCTGTCCCATTCGCTGGTGTACACGCAACGCCCGCCGATTTGCTCGAACGCCTTGCGCAGCCCGCCGATACCCGCGAACAGGTCGATGAAATCGAAAGTGCCCGCGGGGCTTTCTTCCCCGAACGGCAGCAGTTGCTGCAAGGCGTGAGCCAGATAGGCGGGCGGGTTGGTTTGCCGCGCTTCCCAGCGGCTGATGGTACGGATGCCCACGCCCAAATGTTTGGCGATGGCTGCTTGAGTGTGGTGTCTTCGGGCTTCAGTGAGATAGGCAAGTGCAGCATCTTGGCTGCTGACCAAAGTGAGGTTGGTATTCATGATTTGCCTCTGGGTATTTTTGCGGACAGTATGTCATTATTTATTACCAGTCAAGTTGGCTTGCAACTGATGTCCGCCCAATTTACCCAAAAATGTGCTCAATATTTGCTGTCAATTATTTAATGCGTTTTGTTGCCACCTGATAAACCGTACTGTCCTCACGCTTACCCACCGCCAACACCAGCACAACCAGATCGCCTTCTTCGACCAGGTACACCAGACGGCAGCCCTGCTTGAGCAGTTTGATTTTGTAGCAGCCGGCCAATTCGCGGTGCAGTTGCGCGCCCGGTACATGCGGGTTTTGCAGGCGTTTTGTCAGCAGCGGTTTGAGCGCCTGCTTGATCGAGCCGTCCAGCGCCTGCCATTCGCGCCATGCATCCGGCACGAATTTGAGGCGGTATTTTGTGGCGGCTTTGCGCGTTGCCGGTTTAGACTGAAGTTCTTGCATGAAAAGAGCGAGTTTTTCTAAGCCTTTCAAGCCGCTGTCTTGAAAGCCACCTTCCAGTTTCT
>FZPX01000352.1_pt1 | contig 12856 bp, 13 predicted proteins | sample 1534791 | NCBI WGS metagenome assembly FZPX01 (sample SAMEA104161951, study PRJEB21768) | metagenome | biome: subterrestrial habitat; feature: phreatic zone; material: underground water | place: France | collected 2016-06-01 | depth 60 m | reverse complement strand
TTTTTTTTTAATGATACGGCGACCACCGAGATCTACACTCTTTCCCTACACGACGCTCTTCCGATCTATTTTTTCAGCAGCCAGCAAGAGACCCCCTCCCGTACCTAATGGGGTTTTCTCAATGACATAATCAAGCTCGGCGCCTTTATACCGATTGCCGAAGTGATTAACGATGACCTCATGCCGATAGCAAACGGACAACACAAAATGGCTGACCCCTTGTTTAATCCAGTAGTCGAGCTGATGTTCAAGAAACGGTCGCCCGCTGATTGGAGCCATCGGCTTCGGCAAGTCCGGTACAGCACTGCGAAGTCGCGTGCCCAAACCTCCGGCAAGGATAATGGCTGAGGTCACTGTATTACCGCCATCTTTCAAGTTTTACCGATCTCCCGCAGTGTGCGAGCACGGGTGGCGAGTGATTCCACTGTTTCGGCCTGCCATTGGCTTTTGCGCCACTCGGTATAATCAAAACGCTCGCGATTGATCAGAGCAATAAACCGCTCCGCCTCGACTGCCTCCATGACTTGCATCAATGCTCGAATGCCCTCAAAACGGATCTCAGTATCTGTCTTCATCATTTTTATCCTTTAGTCCACCGACGAGAATCAACATTTTCTGAGGCATAGAGGCCATCATGCTTGCAGTTCCTTCTTCCACAAACCAACTTGCGTCGGAAGCACGCCTACCTGCTCCTTTTTTTCGGCTGACTACAAACTTAAATTATTGTCCGGGAGTTTGGCCACATTATATTGCCGCCTGCGCAGTAGCCAGATAGCGCCGCCTGGGAGACCAATTACAATCTGTGCGAGACCGAAGGACACAGATATGGCCAGTGCATCAACGGCCGGAATGCCGACAAAACCTAAGCCGATAACCATAGCACTCTCTCTTAAACCCCAACCTGCAAATGAAACTGGCATCATGGAAACCAGCATGATCATCGGAATCAGAACGAGTCCATAAGCAAAGCCTAAATTAGCGTTTATCCCTTTTGCAAAAAAGTAAACAACAAGCACCATCAACACCTGAACGACCGTGGAGAGTCCCACAATTTGCAAGCTCCTAATATTAGTGAACAAAACAATTCGCATATCTCGAATAAGCACACCAAATGGCCTGGACAGGTGAAACTCCATCATGAGTTCAGCAACCTTTACGCCGAGCAGCAGCAAAACCAAGAGCCCAATTATGATAAAAGCCGCCAGAATATTCACGAACCCACCCGCAGCGAGGATACCGGGTTGCCAAACTATAGGGAGAAGCAACAGCGCCAGCGAGACAACGAGCACTACTACCACCAAACCTGCAGCGCGGTCGCAGAAAATGCTGACGGCAGCGCGCCCTAATGGTATCCCCTCACGTGAGGCTAACCATACGCGGACAGCATCACCCCCAATGGAAGATGGTAGTAGTTGATTGAAAAACTGACCAATCAGCACAAGCCGCAGTGCTTGCGGAAGAGCCAACTGCGCGCCAATAAGCTGCCCAACGAAGTGCCATCGGAGACCAGTGAACAGAAGCTGCGCCAGCAGCGTCGCTATCGCAGCCGAAGCCCAGAGCGGCTGCATAGATCGTAATTGCAACATGACAGAATTAAGATCAATCTTTCCAATCAGGTACCAAAAAAGCCCCACCGTTATAGAAATCTTGAATACAACTAGCCCAATGTGTCGTACCTTCATACGAACCTAGCAACGAAGCGTATAACGGCTATATTGATCATCACGGCTCATAATAAATAACCTGGCTGCCAGCCGCTTCAAACTGAAACGGCACGTGGATAAACCCATTTAGCGTTTCTCGCACTTGCGCTTGTTTATCTGGCTCAACAAATAGCAGCATAAATCCGCCGCCGCCCGCACCCAAAAGTTTTCCACCGATTGCCCCGGCTTTTCTGGCAGTTTCATAGATGCTGTCAATTTGGCTACTACTCACCTTTTCAGACAAAGACTGCTTACAGACCCAAGCTGTATGCAGCAGCTCGCCAAACAAACGTATGTCTAGATCATTGGAAATAATATCAAGTGCCTCATCAACCATGCGACGCATACTTTGAAGTTCGTCAACTTTCTTATTTAGATTCGCAATCTTGTCCTTGGCGATCTCTGACGCAATCCTGGAGAATCCTGTAAAAAAGAGCATTAAATGGCTGTTGAGCAACCGCTTTTTATCTGCTGCCAAAATCACTGGCTCAACCTTCACTCCGCCATCTTGCTGAAAGTGAATAATATTAAAACCACCGTAAGCGGCCGCAGTTTGATCTTGGGAGCCAACGCTATCATAAATAACCTCCTGCTCAATACGAATGGCCTCACGTGCCAAGAAGTCCCGTGAAAGCCTTCGCCCTTTAAGAGCATAAAGAGAGTTAAGCAGGCCAACAATGAAAGAAGAGCTAGACCCGAGTCCAGAACGAGCAGGCAAGTCAGCATCAACGTGAATTTCTAAACCCTGATCAAAGCCAATTTCTTGCAACACCGCACGAACTGCAGGATGCTTAATATCACAAACCTCTTTTGCATTTTCTACTACAGAATACGCAATCCGATACTTATGGTCGAAAAACGGGGGCAGCTCTCGACACGTGATGTAACAATACTTATCAAAGGTGGTCGATAACACCGCCCCCCCATGCTTTAGATACCAATCCGGATAATCGGTACCACCGCCAAAGAATGAAATTCTGAAAGGAGTTCTTGAGATAATCATTATTATTCCAACTTAAAAGCGCCGCTCTCATAGAACCATCGAATGGTTCGCTCCAGACCAGTATGCAAAGGTGTCAATGAATAACCAGTAATTGCCGACCTCACCTTATGGACATTTAGGCATTTCGACGTAGCACCAACATATCGAGCGGTATCGTACTCAATTCGATCATACGGATATCCTACAATGTCACAGATATGTTGCGCGAAGGTGCGTATTGGAAATTCCTCTCCTGCGCCAATATTAAAAATATTGTTATCAACGTTCTGAGTAAGCGTCCATAGTAACTTTACAAAATCATCTACCAGAACAATTTCTCTCTTCTGGTGGCCATCCCCCCAAAGAACAACAGGCTCTGCATACTCTTTGCCCCTAATAATTTTTCGGATGAGGTCAAAGATGAAATGCATTTGTCGGCCATCAGTGTGATAGCCCGCACCGTATAAGGTTGATGGCACAGCACATAAATACCGTAAATCAAACTGTTTACTGAGTGCGCGCGCCCCTTGGTAGAGCATGCGCTTGGTCATCGCATAGGTGTATAGGCTATCGATTGGTTCCCCAAGCATGTATTCAGACTCGATCAAATTTCCGCCCGGCGCATAAGCACAGCTTGTACCCATAAAAACAAGTTTAGCCTGTGGCTGCCGTTCGGCCCACCATGACAAAACGTTAGTGTTTATCTTCTGATTGATGATCCATTGTTCGCCAGGATGGCGTAGGCAAAAATCTCCCGCTTGAGTCCACGCAGCCAAGTGAAAAATCAGATCGTACTTGTCTGCAGAAAAAGCATTCAAACTTGCTTCGTGCCGCAAGTCACAATTTTTTGATGTTAGTCGAGTAATCTTACACCCTTGCTTATCAAGATAGCCGCATAGTGCAGTGCCTAGAAAACCAGAGCTACCCGTCACCAGCGCTTTCATGCACTCACCTTGGGATTAACCGGGAAATAGAACTCAACACCTTGCTGAATCAATAACTGGTTGTTCGCTAGAATTTCTTTCTTGAAATTCCAAGCTAAAACATAATAAATATCTGGAAGTTGAGTGGCTTCACTTTCAATAACCAGAGGTATATGCATGCCGGGGGAATAAAGGCCACGGCGAAGCTCATTTTTTTCAACCAAGCACTCAATTAGGTCAGTTCCGATTCCAAAATAATTAAGCAACGTATTACCTTTAACTGGCGCGCCAAAACCGTAGACTCGCTTACCTTCTGCTTTTGCTTTACGGAGATAATCCACGTTCTCCTTTTTCTTTTTCTCAATTCGTCGACTGAACTCGTGGTAAGCCTCAATAGTGTTGCATCCATCATTAACTTCTTCTTGACGCATTATAGCCAGATGCTCTGTCGGCGTGCGAGTACCTTTATGTCCAATATAACCAATGACAGAACCCCCGTGAATTGGCGCCAGATACGCGTCAAACATTTCAAGGCCGTGCCTATTTAACAGCTTCTCAATTGTCTCTAGCGTGTAGTAAAGCAGATGCTCGTGATAAATCTGGTCAAATGCCAGATTTTCCATAATGCTCTTCATGTACAAGAACTGAACCACGAATACCCCCTCGCTCTTCAGCCCTTCACGAATCGCCTCGCATACTGAATGCAATTCTTCAAGATGGAAAAAAACGCCCGATGCGTTCAAAACATCAAACTTTTTTCCAACACCACGCATGGTTTCCAAATTAAAAAAAGCATTAAGTGTTGGCACACCCATATCATTAGCTATTTGCGCTGTTTTTTTGGATGATTCAACACCCAAAACTTCATATCCTAATTCTTGAAAATGTTTTAGTTGAGTACCATCATTAGAGCCAATGTCAAGTACAGACTTCTCAGTAGCATTCTGGAAAAACCTCTGATCGACTTCACTCGCCACATGACGAAAATGATCAGAGAGCGATTTTGTTATGCCGGATAAGTAAGTGTGATCGCCAAACATGATCTCCTTCTTGACAGTGAAATTTAGTTGCGATGTATGGCAATCGTTGCAATAAAGCACACGTAGTGGGTAATAGGGTTCTTTGCCAATTTCATCTTCTTTTAGGAAATTATTGCACCACGGTTGCTCACCCAAATCAATGACTAACTCTAAATTAATTGAATCACATACACGACAAATCATACTTAAACCCCTAAAAATCCAAACTAGAATAGCAAAGGTGTGCGGCGGTCATATCAAAGACGAATCAGCTATGCTTTCGTGTACGGTAGCTTGCCTTAATCGCGTATAACCCCTTCACCGCTTTGATCGAATGCTGCATAAAGGCGCTCGGCTTGAGGCCGCGGCTCACACCAAACATCCGCTGCCTATGAAGCACGTAGATTTGCTTGATCGAATAGTTCTCAAGTTCTATGCGCAAAAGCAACTCCGTGTTGATTAAGGTCGGCATGCAGTTAAGGTGGCCAAGGATGTCGCGTAGTGCATCTCTTCTAATAAGAAAAAAAGCTGAATTAAAATCAAGATAATTGATGTTGAATAAAAACTGAATAATCTTGTTAAAAATAGCAGAGGCAAGGCGGCGAATAAGCGGATCCTTTCGACCAATTTTTGCGCCGCGAATTAATTCGTAGCCACCATTAATATGTTTCGCGAGTTTCCAAAAATCACTCGCTACATATTGCCCGTCAGAATCAGTAAAGAATATCCATGGACAATTTGCACGCTCGTACAGGCGTCTAGCCGCGTTTGCAAATCCGTCTTTCTTGTCACGATATTCAACATTAATGAAAGGGTATTTTATCGTCAGGCGCTGAAGGATATCTCGGGTGCCATCGGTGCTTGCGGCCTCATCAAAAAGAAGCTCAGACCCGTGTGGCAAATGAGAGATTACCTCCCTCACCCACTCCTCAACAACCTCTTCAATGACATCGGCCTCATTACTAACCGGCATCAAAATTGACACGGGCTCATGAAGTTCAATGACTGGAAACCTATTAATGTCGTTCATCTTCTAACCTACTTTTATCTAAGTAGACAAACCACGTTCGTAGAACGTGGTTTTGCCTGATGCCCCCCACAGAGGGTGCACACCTAGCGCGCCGAGAAGGCGCTTCATTTCCATGGCTCAACTGAAGCTGCTGCTGGTGCATTTCTTCCTTCTCCTGAAACTTCACGTACTTTTGTATCATCTCGCTGTTCAGCTCTACTGACCTTCCCCCGGTTTTTCGTCTTCCAAGAGGCGGGTTTCATGCTACCAGTTTTTCCTTTGGCTATGTCGCAACCAACTGTTGAAAGTGTCTTGCATTTTCGTTAACAGATTGAATTAACGAATAATAACATCTATATTTGACAGTTGCGATAACTGCATATTTTTAAATGAATAGTTGATGTTTTATGTTGGCTTCAACAGGCTATTGCGACATAGCCTTTCCTTTTGTCCGGCGGTGAACCAGTCATTCAAGAACTGTGTCGGTGACTTGTAGCCCAGCGCCGAGTGTAACCGCTTCCGGTTGTAAAACACCTCGATGTATTCAAACGCCATTGCCATCATTTCATCCCGCGTCTCAAAGCGTTCGCCATACACCCGCTCGTTTTTGAAACTGCCAAACCAGCTTTCGCTCGGAGCGTTATCCCAGCAGTTGCCCTTGCGGCTCATCGAGCAGGCCATGCCGTATTCCTTCAGCTTGGCCTGAAAGACGTGGCTCGCATACTGGCTGCCGCGATCTGAATGGTGAATCAGCCCTGCCGCCGGTTTGCGGCGGAACCACGCCATCGTCAGCGCGTCGGTCACGATGTCTGCTGTCATGCGCGGTTTCAGCGACCAGCCCACCACCTCGCGGTTGAACAGGTCGAGCACGATTGCCAGATACAGCCAACCTTCAGACGCTTCCGCTGTGGCCTGCCCCCACCCTTCCATGACCGATAGCCGCTTTCGCTGACATCCAGTACCGCACACATCTCGGCCAGGCCAAAGCCACGGCGTTGCGCGTCAATCCAGGCGTACTTCACAGTGTTTCTCTCGCGAAGTACGCCGTCGCTTTTTTTAATATTTCACACTCCCGCTTCAGCCGGATGTTCTCGGCACGTAGCCTGGAGAGTTCCATCTGCTCCGGCGTGACGACCTTGTTGCCAGCACCACCAAGCTTGCCTGATGCTGCCGCCTTGATCCAGTTGCGCAGGGTTTGATGATTTACTCCCAGCTCTTTGGCAGCAGCTCCGGGTGTCAACCCATCTTTAACTCGCTTGACCGCCAGCTCCCTGAACTCGGCGGTGTATTCCTGCTTCGGTATCTTCTTCATCGTCTTCCTTTCAAAAGTAACGTTAATTTTACGTCACCCTTGGAAGACTATTTTTCGGGGGAAGGTCATACCGTATCCACGCAATCGCACATTTGTGCACTTCCTTCCCTACCGGCCCCTGCATTATCCGGAACCGGTATTTCGGCACCCATACCAAGTGGTATTGACAATGCCAGATATCGTGCGATGATCTTTCGAACCTGCTCATGTTTTCTTCCTCTCTCAATGTTGTGGGGACAACAAAGAAAAGGTACTGCATGAGCAAGCGCTCTAACAGGCCAAGCCAGTTAGGCGATGACCACGTCCATAGGACGTGGTTTTCTAGGTGTTAATAAACAAATTCAAGGGTGCGACGACATTAAACTATAGCTCTTCCTAGGAGCGTCATTCGCCACGACGACGAATAACCACCGAATCTTGGCCACCATTTGTTGGTGAGCGCATCCCAGACCAACAACCATATGTAATTGGTTGTGCAAGTTCCAAGCCTGCCGCATCGAGCATTTCCTGAAGTACATCCTCAGTATATGCCACAGCTTGCGTTGGGCTATCCTTGGATTGTATAAAACAGCCTGGCGATTCCGTGTGTTTGAACTGAAGGTAGCTTTTATCATTCAACGCACTACGTATATTGTCATCAACAATAAAAAATGTCGCATACACTTTGCCACCGCGTCGCAACAGACGTTCAAAATCTTTCAGATAATGAACAATATCTGTGCGTAGCATATGTGTAAATACTGATTGTAGAAACACTAAATCAGTCGACATATTATCTACAGGCAACTTGACGGAACTAAGTTGCACTTTACCGTTTGGGTTAAACCACTTCTCGTAAATATCAATAAAATGAAACTTGAAATTTGGATGCCGTTTGCTAATATTTTGGTTACACCAGTCTATAGATGCTGCCTCAATGTCAATACCAACATATTTCGCGTTTGGCTTGAGAATCTCGCCCAAGGGTATTGCATCTCTACCGATTCCGCAGCCGATTTCAAGGAAATTCCAATTTGGATCGATACCTACAAGTTCGCGAATTATCTGAATATGTGCACTTGCAATCAAATCGAAAGTGTCTGATCCTCCACCTGTCAGTTTCATGAGATGAATAGGAATCTGATAGCCTTTATACTCAAAAAACGAGCCTACATCTGTCTTGTCATAAGCCTGATTCATACAATCTCCACAGGAAGCTTTCTTGAGAACGACGTGAAACCCGTCGCCATCGGCGGGGTCCCAATCCTTCAGACCCATGCCGTGACCACGAACGTAATCCCGTGTATCAAAATGATGTCTGGGCACTTGCATCAAGCCAGCCTTAGCGAAACGCGCTAGCCACCAAAATTTTGATTGGAGGGTTACGTGATACACAGCACCTGTGATCGGATTGCCGTCTGGTGCCATATCGATAGAAGCCACAAAGATGCCATCTTCAGCAAGATGGCGTTTAATGTTATCTAGCAACACATCTAGCTTATCTTCTGAAATATGCTCCAGTACTTCCCAAGATGTTATGCAAAGGAAAGTCATGGCTTTCCCGTTTACGTCGCTGATCGAAAACGGAGCCGTAATGTCGGATGTAAATAAATGATGGCGGCAAGTATCCCATTCCGCAGAGCGAAGTTTTTTTGATGCATCTGAGCCTTCCAATCCTATTGCTAAATAGCCATCTTCAAGAAAACTACGCACGAAGCCGCCACCCGAACAACCGAGGTCAAGAACACGCAGGTCATTGCGATTATCGAAGTAATCATAGAGTTTCAAGTTGAAACGCGGGTTCGTACTATTATCAGCAATCGTACCGCGAGGCCACTGGTGATCGTGGCTGTCACTCGCTACCGCTTTGTTTGTATCAACTTTATACAGTTGATGAGTGCCATAGCGATTGAAATATAATTGTTTCCAAACACTTTGTGATTCACGCGCTCGTGGTGACATAACTTTATCTGCAATGTTTACGCAGAAAAAAAATAGCCGGGTATCAAGCCGAACTGGGCGTGTTAGATAGTAATTCTTCAACCGCCGAAATAGCCGATAGATTACGCGTTGAACATAATGTTTCATACTGCTCATATTTACCTTTTATCATTTACAAAGTCATACTTAGACCAATTGCTATCTTACTGGATGCCATTGACACCTAACGCCACAATAATGCGGTCTCTGATTGGCAAACATTTCCGATCCGATAGGATTTTGCGTGAATTGAGCTAACATTGTAATCAAACGACAAGTATCCTTCAGGGGTCGCGTGCAACGCGTTCAAAGCAGCCTTATGAAAGGTATATGCATTTGTACTCACCCAGTAACTGACTACATACTGATCCACAGCAACGGTGATATGCCGATACCCTTGCTTCATCAATGTCCTTGGGTCGCCGGCAAAGTAGTAATTGATATCGACTTGTGCGGGTCCGAAAATATTTGTCTTGATAACATCGCTATATATTTGGCGCATACGATCATAGCCTATAGTTGAATTTATAGGTTCAATATAGCACATGAAAAAATACCCATCTCTCAGATCGGCACATTACTTGGTGACCAAAAACGGCCCGATTGCCAAGGCATCCATCTCGGTTGCTCCAAACATAGCCAACGCATCTTTTGGAGAATTTACGATCGGTTCACCTTTTCGGTTAAATGATGTATTGGTCAACACAGGCGTACCTGTTTTTCCTTCAAATGCTTCTATCGCCTCATAGTACAGCGGATTATCTTCACGCTTTACAGTTTGAACACGGATTGTGTTGTCAACATGCATCGCACCTGGTATTTCTTCTCTCACTGATTCTGGTACTTCGAAAGTCACCGTCATGAACGGCGCATGCACCAAAGATCCCGTATAGCGTTGCCGTTTCTCATACAAAATGGAGGGCGCGAAAGGGCGCCAAGGCTCACGAAACTTTACGCGGATATTTACTGCATCTTTATCCTCGATGCTGGTAGGATTTGAGAGTATTGAACGCGCTCCAAGCGCACGAGCACCGCCTTCCATTCTTCCTTGAAACCAGCCAACAATTTTGTGATCTGCCAATAGATTGGCTGATGCCTCTGCAATATTCTCCGGCTTCGCGACCTTAAAAGTGGTTTTTTTCAACGCTGACTTAATCTGATCTTCAGTTGCTGCCGGACCGTAGTAGGCGTGCGATATGGGCGCAATATTTTGACCATGTGCTTCTTTTGCATACCACATTGCAGCACCAATTGCACAGCCAGCATCGCCTGCAACTGGCGATACATATATGTCTTCCAGCTCAAGTAGCCTGAACAATTGACCATTCATTTTTGAATTAAGCGCTACTCCGCCGGCGAAACAGACCTTCTTAAGGCCAGTAGCCTTAATGTAATGCTTCAGATAGTCTGCTACTGCACGTTCAACACAAGCTTGCAGTGATGCGGCGATGTTTTCATCTACGCCATTACGTGGGTCTGGGTTAAATAATCTGGGTTTTCCGAAACGTTTTTCAAGCGGACTGAGTATGCCTTTGCAAAACGGGTCTACTAGTTCATTGAAGGACACATCGGGTTTCATGATAAAACGATGGTCTTCGCGCCTGACTAGTTCATCAAAAAAATCTCGGTAGACGTCTTCCCCATAGGCTGCAAGCCCCATGACCGTGCCTTCACCATCAAACGGCGTGTAACCGAGAAATTTTGTCACGCCCGCATACAACAAACCTAAACTACTCGGTAGTGGGATTTCATCCAAAATTCGGATTTGGCCGGACACGCCATGAGCAATGATGGCACTCTGTGTATCCCCCCGTCCATCAATAGACAAGATCAATGCTTCGTCAATGCCGCTGCCATAAAATGCAGTTGCCAAGTGGGTGTGATGATGCGGTGCGAACACCGCCTTGCGTATATTTTTTTTGGCCGCAAAATCCAAAAAACGTGTCTTGGCTCCTGCAAATATCTCGCGATGCCATGACTGTAGCTCAGGATGAGTTTGGAATGTCTGGGAATATGGCATCATTTTTGGATCATGTGCAAGAATGACGTCCATGTCATGTTCACAAACAATTGCATCTAAATCACCAAAATTAATTCCTGCAGTATGCAAACAAAACTCTATGGAAAGCTCTGGAAAGGTGTTAATTGCATGTTTAACTCGAACAAGGCGTTCTTCTTCAACAAAAGCTACAAGCTTGCCATCTACAAGTAAAGCGGCAGACGGATCGTGAAAGAATCCAGTTATCCCTAAAATAATCATACCTAAAACGTACCTCAATTCTAAAGATAATGTGATGCAACGATAGGCCACTGTCCAAATGGACACTTTGAACCTGAAAATTTAGTTTTTCTTTAGCACGACACTTTTAGTAAAGGTGTTCGGGTCTGCGTGGCTTCGCATGTAATATCTGCGCGCTCAAGCCCTCCGGCAACACATTCCCTAATTGAGCCACCGAAGCCACACCTTCTCGTGCAAACCAGAACCAAATACGGTTGAGCTTGATCCAGTATTCCACTTTCCCGGGAACGGCAATAAATGAAATACCGAGCTCCTTTCCATTCATAATAAACGGGATGTTGACAAGATGCTCTTGCTCGGCCTTGCTTATCGATACTTTAAGCATATCTTCACAATCTGATTCGCAATTAACCATGGTGGATTCGGGCGGCGTGGAATATACCGGCAAATGACCGAGATTAACATCGCCGCCCAATATCGAAAGCCAAGAGTCAAGAGAGGCGGGCTCGCTTGGTTTGCGCAAGCGAAATACGCTAAACCGCTGCGTAGCAAAGTCTGGAACATAGTTTGCCACAACGTATTTGTACAAAACCGGCAACCGAACAGAGTATTGGAACCCGTCAAAATAATTCTTTGAAGGTTCTACGATTACATATTCAGTCTTATTTAAACGTAAATAATCAACCATCTTGATTTGCTCAAAGATCGGCGACATGCTGAATCCGTTGATCTGATAGGGTACTTTAGCACCCGCTAAGACATAGAAGATTGGAGCGTCCGGCAGAGAGTAGAAGTCCGGCATGTGTCCAACTCTGGATTTTAATTCATTGAGGAGCGTCGCTTCGTCACTAAAGGGCTTTAAGCGAGTAGCGGAAAATTGATCCGCACGATAGGTAGCCAATTCTTTGGTATCCATTGCCATTACATGAGCTGCTGCTGCGATGCGTTGCCCTGCATTTTCAAGTCGTTGCCAAGATTGGTTGGCAACGCCAGTATTTATAAACACTGCTGTGGTTATACCAACCATCCCCCCAAAGAATAGTGTGCTTTTCATCCCCCTGCGTCGGCTCAGCAAAACAGAATAAAGCAAAATACCTGTCGCCGAACTGTAGAAAAGCGCCCAATCAATGGGGCGAACACCATGCTTCTGTAGTTGCATTACGCCAATCGCACCCACAGCCATGATCCCCTTTGGCAAGAGGTCATTTGAGTTACCAGACAAGATGCGTTCAAAAATTCCTAATGCCAAAATAACAAAGGGCCCTGCCACCAAAAAAAAGCTGCGCCCTGCTATGTTCCCTATATTGAGATCAAGATTTGTTGGTACCGCCATATAGTTTGAGATTGAACCCATCTCAAGATATAAATCGCTGATGTTCTGAATTACACCAGACAAAGCCAAAACAATTACCATGATACTCAGGAAGACCGCTGGTGCAGCAAAATCGCGAACAAGCCGTTTTACCAGTGGTCGCCATTGGAGCTGCGATGTATTGAATATATCGAAAACCAATACCAAGGCAACGCCAAAAGCTGCATACGCAACTTGTGATGGCTCAATCATCAAACCGACACAGGTTACTAGCCAAAACGGCCATAATGATTTTCGCTGCTGTCCACCACTACCGCTTGCCACAATGTATAGATCGGAAGAGCGTCGTGTAGGGAAAGAGTGTAGATCTCGGTGGTCGCCGTATCATTAAAAAAAAA
>FZPX01000044.1_pt1 | contig 12863 bp, 12 predicted proteins | sample 1534791 | NCBI WGS metagenome assembly FZPX01 (sample SAMEA104161951, study PRJEB21768) | metagenome | biome: subterrestrial habitat; feature: phreatic zone; material: underground water | place: France | collected 2016-06-01 | depth 60 m | reverse complement strand
GAACACTGCTACTGTACTCCGCTCAGGTTCATGGGACTCAATTCGGGCGAAAAAAATTGGCGACTGCGGTCTCTCCCGCAGGCGGGAGAGGGTTAGGGTGAGGGGCGTTACATATGCAACCAAACTTGTACATGCTCGCACACCCTCATCCCCGGCCCTTCTCCCGCCTGCGGGAGAAGGGCGCGTTCACGGCATCACCAGCTTGGCCACCGCCGCCAGCATTTGCGCAGGCTGAAACGGCTTGACCACCCAGGCTTTCGCTCCCGCTGCCTGGCCTTCCTGTTTTTTCCCTTCCTGCGACTCGGTGGTCAGCATGATCACGGGAGTGAATTTGTAGGCCGGCATCTGTTTCAGGTTCTTTACGAAAGTGATTCCGTCCATATTGGGCATATTGACATCGCTGATGACGAGATGCACTTTCTGCCCGGTCAGCTTGGCCAGCGCGTCTTTGCCGTCGCAGCCCTCGATCACCTCGTATCCGGCGCCGCGCAGCGCGATGCCAACCACCTGCCGCAGTGAAGCGGAATCGTCCACGATCATCACTGTTTTAGCCATTTTTCAACCCTCCGCAAAACATTTATCTACAATTACCAAGCTCAAATTCCGCTTACGGCAACGCATATCGCGTAACCATCTCCAGCAGCTGATGCTTATCGAGCGGTTTCGTCATCCATGCCTTGACACCCGCTTCCCGCGCCTGCTCGCGCGTGGATTTTATGAAGCCGGTGGTGAGCATGATGATCGGCGCAAACTTGTGTTCCTGAAGAGCACTCACGGTTTTTACAAACGTGATGCCGTCCATATTTGGAATATTGACATCGCTGATGATGAGATGCACTTTCCGCCCATCCAGTTTGGACAGCGCTTCCCCGCCATCGCATGCCTCGATCAGCTCATACCCGGCTCCCCTCAGCACGATGCTGGCGAGTTGCCGCGTCGAAGCTGAATCGTCCACAATCATGATGGTTTTGGCCATGGCATTCCCCTAAAAGAAGGTGATATCCGCTGCTTCCTGCGTTGCGCCTGCCTTGTCGTTGCGGTGGTTGCGCCGCTGCTCGGCGGTGGTGTAACCCAGCGCCATTTCGTTCAACCAGGCTTGGGCGTCAATTGCCGGTGAGCCGCCGCCGCTGTGATCGGCAGAATATTGGCTGAGGCGTGCATGCAAGCTATCGAGGTTGTCGCGAACATTTGCCAATATCTGGCTGACACGATCCTGGAACTGGAGGTTAACCAGCGCGTCTGAGATTTCCACGCGTATGCCCTCGCTTTCGCGACGCAGCATTCCGGAAGATTCGCTCAACCCGCTGGCGACTTCCTTGAAATTACCCAATACCTTGTGTATGGTTTTTTCCGACTCGGCCACCGTGCGCGCATCTTCTTCGCCGAATTTCTCTGCGGCAGCGATAACCGCCGTGATCGCCTTGTTGATGATATTGGCCTTCTCCGTCATTTTTTTGCCGGTATCGCTGGACAGGTTGGAAAGCTTGCGCACTTCATCCGCCACCACCGCAAAACCGCGCCCGGCCTCACCGGCGCGCGCCGCCTCGATGGCCGCATTGAGCGCCAGCAAATTAGTCTGAGAAGCAATTTCTTCCACATCGGTTGCCATTTTTTTCAAGTCGGCGGTATAAGCGATCAATTCGCGCACGTCCTGCACCATTACTGCACGCTCGCGCCGCGCCGCGTCCATCGAACGGTTGACGGCAACCAGATCGGCCTCGCTGCGGGACAACACCGACACTACGCTGCCGCCTTCCGCGCTTTCCCCATCGCCTGCGGCTTGTTGCGAAGCGGCTGCCGAAGCTTGCAGACGTCCGACAATAGCGGCGAAACGCGCCGCCAATTCGGTAATACCCTCCTCGGTCTGGCTGCGCGCCGTCTCGATCTGTTTCACCCAGATCGGCGCTGCCTTGTCGCAAAATTGCTCCAGGCCGGCGATGCCGCCATGTTGCCGCAATGCCTGTTGGGCCTGCCCCAGCAAGGCCTCTGCCTGCTGCACCAGTTGCGCCAGCGCGGCACGCTGGCGGTACGCGCTGCCCCATGCGCATAATGCGGCGAACGCTGCCACGGCAAAGGCGAACTGGATGCTCGCGCCCCCCAGCCCCGCGCCCCCAAAAAAGGACACACCCAGCAGGGCGGCGATACCCGCGCCACCGCTGGCCAGTGGCGATACCCATAGCCAAGCATCTGCATTTGCCCGCATGGTCATTTCTCCTTGGCTTATTCCAGACATGATGTGCTCCCCGCAGCGTCAGTTAATCAACGTGCGCAGGATGCCTGTCAGGATCGCAGGGCGGTATAGGTAATTGCTGCTTTTGCTATCGGACTACGGGAGGGGAGGGGTAGGAATAACCCTACGTAGGGGCGTATGGCATACGCCCTTCGTGGCAATGTGGATATTTCACATCGTTCCTACGCTTGAGCATCGGAACGATAAAAGGGCGTATTGCCATACGCCCCTACGCGAGGCTATGTTGAACGGCGTAGCGCACCAGATCCGCGATGCTGTTGAGGCTCATTTTTTCCATGAGGTGAGTTTTATGGGTGCTGACGGTCTTGTTGCTGATGCACAGTTTCGCGGCGATTTCGTTGACGGACATGCCGGCAACAAGCAGGCGAAACACCTCCATCTCGCGGTCTGAAAGCTGGGTGTGAGGCAGTTGCAACTTCGTCGTTGTTGCGTCCAACGCTATCTGCTCGGACAGCACCGGATCCAGGTATTTGCCCCCCGCGCTTACCTTGCGGATTGCTGCCAGGAGGCGCTCTGGCTCGCTGTCCTTGCAGATAAACCCCGATGCTCCGGCTTTAAGGGCGCGCATCGCGACTTGCGCATCGTTATGCATGGTAAAAACCAGGATGGGCAGCGATGCGCGGCATAGCTTGACGCGCCCGATCAGGTCCGCGCCGCTGATGCCCGGCATATTCATGTCAAGCAACAACAGGTCAAATTCATGGTCGCGCACTTGTTGCAACACCTCTGCGCCGTTGGCTGCCTGTCCAACCAATTCGATATCCGATGCCAGCGCCAGTATCTGCCTGATGCCCTCGCGCACAATGGCATGATCGTCAGCAATCACGAGGCGGATCATGGGTTGGCTCCCTGGGTATCGGTGAAAGTTTGTTTGTTGGGCACAACGAAGAATATCTGTGTTCCCTGCTGCGGCGCGCTGTAGATATTTACAACACCGCCCAGTGCGATGGCGCGTTCGCGCATCCCAAGCAAGCCAAAAGACTTGTGGTTGGAAATAGCCATGTAATCGAACCCTTTGCCGTTATCGTTCACGGTCACGGAAAAATTGTCGGCATCATAGTCAAGGGTAATTTCGACCTTGCTTGCTTGGGCATATCGGGCCACGTTAGTCAGAGATTCTTGCACAACGCGAAATGCAGCCACAGCGAGCACCTCATCCAGGGGAACTTCATCAGGCGAATTTAGAACACAAGGCGTGCCGGTATGCTTGAAAAATTCATCGCACAACCATCTAACGGCCGGAACAATTCCCATGTCCAGCGCAACGGGGCGCAGATTGGTCACAACATTGCGCGCGCATTGAATGGATTGATCCAGCAGTTCAGTGATCCCTTTTATCTTCTTCAGCAGTGCGCCATTGTTCTCGCCAAACTCGATGCGTAACAGCGCAACATTCATGCGTAATGCAGTCAGAATCTGGCCCAACTCATCATGCAGTTCGCGGGAAATACGCTTCCGCTCATCTTCGCGCAACGCTTCATTCTGCGTGACCAGCTCACGCAATAATTTACGCGATTGATTGAGTTCCATATCTGCCTGCCTGCGCTCGGTGATGTCCTCGATGACCCCGATGTAATAAATGGGTGTGCCATCGGCATTGCGCAACAGGGAGCCGGTCAGGTTGACCCACACCAGGCTCCGGTCTTTGCGCACATAGCGTTTTTCCATGGAGAAGGTGGAAATTTCGCCAGCCAGCAGTTGCTGCCTGTAGCGCATATTTCCGCCCAAATCGTCAGGAAAAGAAAAATCCTGAAAACGCATATGGAGCAGCTCGTCGCGGGTATAGCCTACGATGTCGCAGAACTTCTGGTTGACCTGCTGTATATGACCCTCCATTGTGGTATGCGCTATACCGACTGCGGCCTGCTCCAGTGTGCCACGGAAGCGATCATCGCTTTCCCGCAGCCTTGTTTCTTCAGCCTGTTTGCGCCCTGTGATGTCATGCAACACAATCAGGTGTTCGCCCGCAAATGATCCCCCAATAGGGGCGGCAGTCGCCAGAATTGTTCTGATTGCTCCGTTTTTGCAACTCACTTTCATCTCTATGGTTTGGAATGGTTTGCCATCGCGCTTCGCGTGTTCAAGTGTTGTTTGCCATTTACTGGCCGCCCACTGGCGGTATTCTGGATCCGGGCAAGCTCTTGGCCACCAATCCGCGAGCGTGGGAATGTCCTCCAGGGTATAGCCAAAGGTTTGCATAAAAACCGGGTTCAAAAAGGTAATGTTCTGCAGCTCGTCATTCAAGGCCATGGGAACCGGGGTGGCCTCAATGATCGAACGCAGCCTTGCTTCGCTTGCTTTCAGCTCATTGGTGCGCTTTCGAACCTGCTCTTCCAGCCCCGCATTGACACGGTATATCTCTTGTTCCCGTTGAGACAACTTGGCCAGCATGGCGTTAATCGCCCTGACAAGGCTGCCGATTTCGCCGCTGCCGTTCGGCGGCAGCGGCACATCGTGATTGCCGGCGGCGATTTTATCGGCGGCGGTTGCAATCTGATCGAGTGGAGCGAAGGTTCGACGCAGGATAAGCAAGACAATTCCACTGGCCAGCAGCATCACCAGGAGCCCGCCAACGATGTGCTTTGCGGGTATCCCAGCCAACTGTTTGGCTGCCACGGCACTGGGTATGTGATACGTTAATAGCAGAAAACGCGTCGGGTCACCGGGATCAAAATGAATTTTTTCGGCAGCCAGATATTGGGTGCCCGTTTTTGTTGAGAAAACCTGCAAAGGAAGATGTTCTGATGCCTCTGGATTGAATATCGGTTTGATCAAAGGAAAATCCGTGGCGATGTTATCCTTGCCGCCCAGTTCAATGCCAAATGATTTTCTTGGATCGGGATGAAACAGGTATCCTCCATTCATGTTGGTTATGTAGGCTTGAAAACCTGATGGCAAATTCAAAGTTGCAGATTCCAGCAAACGAGTTGCGTCCATGTTGATCACCACCATGCCGAATATTTGCCCGGACGGCGTAAAAATCGGTGTGGCTGCGCGTAATGTGGGGCGGGATGGCCGTTCGATAGTATCCCATTCCCGGTTGAGATTGAATTCGGAAAGATATACCTCGCTGGCTTGCAGTCCCAGGGTAGCCTGGAAATAGTCGCGGCCAGCCTTGGATTGCAGCCTGGCAGGCGGAGTTACTTCAATTTTTCCAGCGTGATTGTCAATCCGCACAAGCTCACGCCCCTCGTCTGCCACGCCGATGTAGCGTATCTGGTAGTAGTCCGGATGTGTTGCGGAAAAGGCAGAAAAAATTTGCTGCAAGTGCGCTTCCCATTTTTCACGGGTCTCGCCATCGCGTGCATCATTGTTGTGGTTCGGCGCGGCGCGCACGATGCCGGAAACGGGCGGGGTGTTGGACAAAAACAACACATCCTGGCGCAAAGAGCGAATTGTCTGGTTCAACCGCAACTTCTCAGCATGGAGGCCTTGTTCCAGATTGGCGCGCTGCTCGCTAATGTAAACATCGCGCAGGCGCGCCTCTTCGATAAACAACAACGCCATGGCACCCGCGACCACAAGGGCTATGGCCGCGATGGTAATGCGGGTGGACAAGCGAATATTTGGCAGTTTAAAAATCAAAAGCGGCCTCGTGATTTGACAGAAGCTTGCGCTTCATTAGCACAGCCCCGCCGATTGTTGCTCGGTCTGCGCGCTGTTGCCATGCCGCAGTAGAACCCATCTGGCGTTTTCCAGTCAAGCGATGTGAATCGCCCCACCCGGAACATCCTGATCAGCGGAAAAACAGTATCAGCTTTTTTCCAGGTTGATTCAGCCTTGCCTGCGGGCTACCGGGTTATAATCGCCGCCAGCAAATTAATCATCAACGGAATTTTTACCGGCAAACGCCACATGGACAAAAGGTAAAACGAAATGACACCAGGGCAGGGCAGTAAAACTTATGAAGTGGGTTTCTCGACAGATCAATTTCAACATATATTCTATATAAGCTGCCCGGACGATGCTGATGCAAAAACATTTGCGCATGCTGTCTTTCATTATTACGACACTCCGGCCGAGTGGGGCAGGAAGCAGTGTATAACGGCTATCGCCGCGATTAACCCCAATAGTTGCATACCGGATTTTCTGCATATAGGTATGCAGGCAAAAGAAGTATTGGCAATGCCGGAAGAAAACGAGGAATCGCACAGGGCGGTCAGGAAATTGTTAAAGCAGGCCGTGGATGAAGGGTGCGTGCCGATGGCCATCTATGACGACGAAAATAAAACGATGACTGTTTATGCGACAAAAAAACTGGAAGTGGCTCCGCAGGCCGGAGCGGCCAGCGTTGTAATGAATTTCAGCCTGTTTGGGGGGACGGCAGGCAGGGCCCGGTAACTGTTGTTGAGTTGAAGCATAAGAACAATATCAATAATCGGAGAGCATTTGTATGACCAAACCAGTCTCGTTGAGAGATATTCCGCAGAACAACATCTTCAGCAAAGGGGACACCTTCGTACTCTTTGGTGAACTCTTTGGCCGGGGTTACGCCAACGGTTTGGTGAACGAGGCGCGCAAGGCGGGGATGACGATTATCGGCATCACCGTCGGACGCCGCGACGAGAACAACGCGCTACGCGCGCTGACGGACGAAGAGCTGGCCACCGCCGAAGCTAATCTGGGCGGGCGTATCATCAACGTGCCGCTGATGGCCGGTTTCGACCTGGACGCCCCTGCAGGCGAGCCAACCCCGACCGATCTGCTGGGCGGCATGACGCTCAAGAGCTGGCAGGACGACAAGCTCGACTGGCAACATATCGAGAAGTGCCGCGAGGCGGGTGTGCAGCGCTTCAAGAATTCTGCCGCCAGGGTGATGGACAAGCTGGATAGCATGATCGCGGATGGCAGCAACGTCTTTTTTGCTCATACTATGGCGGGCGGCATCCCCAAGGTGAAGGTGTTTTTGGCTGTCGCCAACCGTATTTACAAGGGGCGTGGCGAGCGTTTTATGTCTTCGCGCGCGCTGCTCGACAGCGATCTCGGCAAGCTGTGCCTGATGAATTTCGACGAGGTCACCGCGAATACTTTCCAGTACCTGATCGAAGGCAGCGCGGCGATCCGTGTGCGGCTGGAAAAAACCGGCGGCCAGGCGCGCTACACCGCCTACGGCTACCACGGCACCGAGATCCTCATTGACGGCAAATACCTGTGGCAGACCTACACCAACTACACCCAGGGCTACGCCAAGATGCGCCTCGAACACATTGCACAGGCCGCCTGGGCGCAGGACATCAAGGCCACGGTGTTCAATTGCCCGGAGATACGCACCAACTCATCCGACATCTTCGTCGGCGTCGAGCTTTCTCTTTTCCCATTGCTGAAGGCGCTCAAGAAGGAAGGTGGCGGAGCGTGGGCCGAGGCGCAGTGGCAGGCCTGCCGCGACCTGCTGCAGGAGGGCAAGTCACTGGAAGCGCTGTTGCAGCAAATAGACAACTACAACGCAACCGGCGTGATGCAGTCATTCCGCAATTTCGCCGCCTGGCCGATAGACAACTCCGAGGCGCTGGCCGACTTGATGATAGGCACATCGGAAGAGATCACCCAGATGCACAAGGACCGCAAGGCGCTGGTGACAGACATCCTCAGCGCGCTGGTGCTGGAAGGAACAGGGCCGCTGATGTTCAGGGAAGCATCCCATCCTTCCGCTCCGGTGCTATGGCTCAATCACGATATTATTGCCAGGCAGCTTAATTTGATTCACGGTTAAGGGCTGGGGCGGAAGTAGTAGCTTTTACGAAAAAGAAAAAGGCGACCGAGGGTCGCTTTTTTTGAGTTGTGACCAAGAAGAAGCTAGGGAAACACGGATTAATTCGTCATCCCCGCGTAGGCGGGGATCCAGTGCCTTTATTTGACTGGGTTCCCGCCTTCGCGGGAACGACAAAACAGAATAAATCTGCGCTTCCCTAGTAGCACATGTGGTTCGCTTAGTCCTTTATGCATAGATCATTGCTCCGGGCAGATGTGCAAGTGGGGCGAACTCTATGGAGTTCGTCGGGGGCTGTCAATGACGATATGAAGGATAATGGTTGCGCGTGCTCAATCGATGAAACCGCATTCGCGCTGATGGCGGATGGCAAGGATGTCGATGCGGTTGTTGGCGGGCAGGAAGCGATACAGCGCGACGTAACCGGAACGTCCTTTCGAAATGACGAGTTCGCGCAGGTTGTGCGGGGCGGGGCGCCCGATCAGGGGGTGGCGCTGCAAAATCGAGGTGGCATCGACCATCTCTTTGCCAACCGTGATGGCGAAATCCGGTGCCTCTTGTTCGAGAAATTGGAATATCCGTTCGAGGTCGGACAGTGCCTGTTCTGTGAAATGCACCTTGGGCATGGGGTCAGCGTGCGGTGCGTTTGGTCGTGTGGGGTTTGTTCTTTGCATCATCGCGAACGATGGGCTTGGGGCGTTTCGCCGTCTTTCCAGTGGTGCGGGCCAGTATGTATGCCTGCACATCTTCCATCGCGTAGAGCGCGCCGCCTGCGTCCACTTCGGCGGCAGAGGCGATTGCGTCATTGATGAATGATTGCCGCATTTCGGCCATGCGGGCTTGCACTTCCAGCGCTTCAATCATGAAGGCGTGCGGGGTTCTGCCGGATGCCTGTGCGGCGGATGCGATGCGTGCCTTCAGTTCTTCGGGAAGTTTCAGTGTGGTAGTTGCTGCCATGGCTATCTCCTTGCAAAAGTGCCACCAAAGTAACACCTCGTTGCAAGTTCGTCAATTGGCTATGCGGGGAGCGGATATAGCGGTGCAGGTATAATGCATACCTTTGTTTTTGGCGTTGGAGCTATCTTGTTCAAGCTGATTGGCGTTATTGCGGGTTATTACTTTTTCGGATTCTTCGGGGCGCTGTTGGGCCTGTTCGTTGGCTCGATGATTGATCGCATGAGGGCGTATGGCTCCGGCGGGATGAACCCGTTGCAGAATGCGTTGCGCCGGGCCGTTTTCCTCGAAACGGTGTTCGTCTCGATGGGCAAGCTGGCCAAGGCCGATGGGCATGTCTCTCAGGAAGAGGTCGCTCATGTCGAGCAGTTCATGCAGAAACTGGGCATGACCCCGGCACATCGCCAGCAGGCTATTAAATTGTTCAAGCAGGGAGCCGATCCAGAGTTTGACATCGGGCCGACATGCAAGCGCTTCATGTCCATTTGCGGGCACACGAAGAGCCTGAAGGAAATGTTGCTGGTTTATCTTATCGTGATGGCGCTGGCGGACGGGCATTTCCATCCGGCTGAAGAGGCGTTGCTTACCGGCATTGCCGGGCATCTGGGTTATGACCAGTCTGCGTTCAGGCACTTGATGGACATGGTGCTGAATCAATCCCACTTCGCTGCGGGGCAGGCCACCACAGCCGCAGCACTGGACGATGCCTACAAGGCTTTGGGCGTATCTAAAGACAGCACCGACGCAGAAATCAAGCGCGCTTACCGCAAGCTGATGAGCCAATATCACCCGGACAAGCTGATCGGCCAAGGCATGCCGGAAGACATGATCGCAATGGCAACCGAGCAGGCAAAAGAAATTCAGATTGCCCATGATTTGATTAAGAAGAGCCGGGGAACTTGATCAAGAAGAGCAGGAATGTTTGAAATCAGTTGCGTGCCCCGTACCGTTGGTAGGTGCGAATTCATTCGCACGCAAAAATTAATTATGTGCGAATAAACTCGCATCTACGAAACCCTTTTCAGGATAAATGATGTCCACCACACTCCCGGTTCTCTCCCTCCTTGAAACTCGCGTTCTCGGCGTGCTCGCCGAGAAGCAGCGCACGGTGCCGGACTCTTATCCGCTGACGCTGAATTCTCTGGTTTCCGGTTGCAACCAGAAGAGTAGCCGCGATCCGGTCATCGAGGCTTCCGAATCGGAGGTGCTGGTGGCGCTGGATAGTCTGAGGAGGTTGTCGCTGTTGGTTGAAACCAGCGGGGGCAGGGCGTCGCGTTATGCGCACAACATCGAGCGGGTGCTGCACATTCCCACGCAGTCCACCGCCTTGCTGGCTATACTGATGTTGCGCGGCCCGCAGACGGCAGGTGAGTTGCGTCTCAATTGCGAAAGGCTGCACAAATTCGCGGACATTTCTTCGGTCGAAAGTTTTCTGGTCGAGTTGGCCGAGCGTGCGGCGGGCGGCCTGGTGGTGGAGTTGCCGCGCCAGCCTGGCTCGCGCGAAAACCGCTGGATGCACCTGCTCTCCGGCGCACCTGCCATTGAGGAGCGCGTGTCCGCCAGGGAGGCATCTTCCACTCCCGCAGGCGATGTGACGGTGGGCGAAATTGCCGCGCTCAAGGCCAATGTTGCCAAGCTTGAAGCGGAGGTAAGCGAGTTGCGGGCTAAAATGGTCAAGCTGTGCGCGGAGCTGGGTGTTTCTTAATCGTCCACGCCAGGCAGACAGTTCAGGCCCAACGGCTCACCGCAAGGCATCACAACAGCGGGCCGCCTCATACCGAGCGCGCGTTCAGTGCCGTGCAGAATTCATAAACTCTGTACAGCCTCAGCCAACTCGATACAAACGCGGTTACGCCCTTCATTCTTGGCGCGATAGAGTGCTTTGTCCACTCTTGCGCATAACGATTCCAGCGTGTCGCCTGACATGTATTCGCTTACGCCAAAGCTGGCCGTCACTTTCGGCACACCGGGGAAGCGATGGCCTTCGATCGCGCCGCGCAGTTTTTCGGCGAGGGCTGCACCGGCCGCACACCCGTCTGGCGCAAGAATCATGAACTCTTCACCTCCCCAGCGCGTCATCACGTCGGTTGACCGAGTGAGATTACGCACCAGTTGGGTCAACTCTTTGAGCACCAAATCTCCCGCACTGTGCCCGAATCCATCATTGATACGCTTGAAATGGTCAATGTCGAGCATAATCAGCACAAACCCGCCACCGTACCGCAACGCACGTTGCAGTTCGACCGTGAACAACTCCGTGAACTTGAACCGGTTGTAAGCGCCGGTCAACGAATCGGTGGAGGCGAGATAATCCTTTTCCTTGATCAAGCTTTCGGCAATGGTGAGCAGTTCGTTGAAGTTATATGAAATAACGCCCATTTCGTCGTTGCCGCGAAGCTGGATGCGATTTGCGAAATTCTTGGTCCGGATAGTTTGCTCAATGCCGGTGACAAGCACCTTGAGAGCACGCAGCAGGCGAAGCGTGGTCGAGCCGGCCAAAAGCATGAGCATGAGCGAAACGCCGAGGGTGGCGGTTGCGTCCATAAAAAACCGCCTCTCGGTAGCCGCGATATCGTCATTTACCTGCTTGCGCAGAAAAGCCATGGTCTGGTTTTCCACCTCCCGCAACCGGTCTATGGCATAGCTGGCAGAGGCAAACCATTCCTCCGCCGTGACCGCGCTCCCGCGCCCGGACAGGGCGGATTCAATAATCTCGAAAGTGGCTTGCACCCTGGGCTGGGCGAGAGCCGCGCGAAACGCACCGGCAATATCAGGCGCGGCATCGCGCAAAAACATTTCGCTATGATGTTGGTGCAGGTCGAATTGCTGGCCCACGATGGAAACTCTCACATTACCCATCTTTCCATTGGAAAGGGCTTCATTCAGGCTGGCGCGAATCTCACCGAGATATTCCTTGGCGTATAAAAGATGAGTGTGGGCGTGAAGGCCATTCTTAAGAAGCGTGCTTTTCGAATGCATGGCGAGCGTGTTGACCTGATCGAGCGCATCAACGATAGTCAGGGTGTAGTACCTGAAGGAATCTGCAGCCGTCACTTGATGCCGGGAAATCTCTTCTCTTACTTTTCCTAGCTTCGCCAGGTTTTCCAGTTCTTGCACCGTGTCGCCATCCAGCCGCGATTTTGCCTGGTCGGTGGTGGCGCGCTGTGCATCGAGCAAAGCCGTGTTGGTTGTAGATTTGCTGGCCAGGTAGCCGGCGGAAATGCCGCGCTCTTTCTGCAACTCATGCACCAGGCCGGAAAGTTTTTCCGCCGTATCCATACGGGTAAGCAACGCCTGCTTCTCGGACCGATCCCGGCTCTCCGCCACGAACCGGGCGCCCAGGATGTAAAACAAACTGGCTACCGCCAGCAGCGCAAGCAGCAATATTCTTGCCTTGATCGTCATTTTGTTTGGGAACAACTCCCGCAAATGATAAGACACCGCGCATCATACATTGGGGCGCTAACCGTAAGTGAGTTTTTGCGCGATGCCAGTTGTGGGGTTGTATGGCCTATGCATCAGGGTAAATTTGTTCTCGAAATAATCGTAGGGTGGGCAGACAGCTTTATCGTCTGCCCACGCGGATTGGTAACCGCGTGGGCACAAAAACGTGCCCACCCTACATTTGTTGATTTTAAACATAATTATTTGAAGAACAAATTAGCCCTGGCCTATGCATTTCGGCATATTGACTGGATGCGGCTATAGGGGCATAGTTCGCCGCTTAAATCGGATGGCAGCAGATATGCAGCGGGAGGAAATCATGGGCCGGAACCACCCTTTGCCCTCAAGGCAAGATTTTCATGCCTGATTTCACCCGCCCGCAAATAACCGGAATTGGGGGCAAGACATGAAAAAATTGCCGGCGCTTTTGAATCTCTTGGGTATGATTCCTCGCGGCTTGCCGCGACTTTGATTTTGTCTTTTATTAGAATGTGCGGATGAGCGAAT
>FZPX01000062.1_pt1 | contig 12934 bp, 8 predicted proteins | sample 1534791 | NCBI WGS metagenome assembly FZPX01 (sample SAMEA104161951, study PRJEB21768) | metagenome | biome: subterrestrial habitat; feature: phreatic zone; material: underground water | place: France | collected 2016-06-01 | depth 60 m | reverse complement strand
AACGTCGGCGTCCTGCTGCGCGGCACCAAGCGCGAAGAAGTCGAGCGCGGTCAAGTGCTGTGCAAGCCGGGTTCCATTAAGCCGCACACCAAATTCACCGCCGAGATCTACGTCCTGAGCAAGGACGAAGGCGGCCGTCACACCCCGTTCTTCCAGGGCTACCGTCCCCAGTTTTACTTCCGCACCACCGACGTCACCGGTGCGGTTGAACTGCCGGCAGGCACCGAAATGGTGATGCCGGGCGACAACGTCTCGGTAACGGTGAACCTGATCGCCCCGATCGCGATGGAAGAAGGACTGCGCTTCGCGATACGCGAGGGCGGGCGCACCGTCGGCGCCGGTGTGGTGGCGAAGATTATCGAGTAACAGCAGTCGTTAGACGTTAGACGATAGTCGTTAGTTAAAGCAAGTTCCGCGCAGCGGACAAAACCAACTAACGACTAATGGCTAGCGACTAATGACTGCTTTTAGGCCAGTAGCTCAATTGGTAGAGTATCGGTCTCCAAAACCGAGGGTTGGGGGTTCGAGACCCTCCTGGCCTGCCACACAAGAAACGGCCATACAAATAATGGCCATACAGGTAGGATAGAGGCGCATGGCTGACAAGATTAAATTAGGTGTGGCTTTCCTGCTGGTTATAGCGGGTATTACGGGATTTTATACATTGCACGAAAGCGCTGCAGTAGTGAAGCTGGCATCGGTGTTGCTGGGTTTGTTACTGGCGGCTGCAGTAGCATGGACGACAGACCCAGGCAAGCGGTTGCTTGTCTTCAGCAAGGAGTCTGTGGCCGAAGCCAAGCGCGTGGTATGGCCGACGCGCAAGGAAACGGTGCAGACTACCGGAATGGTGATTTTGTTCGCGGTAGTCATGGCGCTGTTCTTGTGGATGGTTGATGCGAGTCTGATGTTGGTGGTCAATAAACTGATGGGGCGGAGTGAGTAATGACAAAGCGTTGGTATGTTGTTCATACGTACTCTCAGTTTGAGAAAAGCGTGCAGCGCGCCCTTTTGGAGCGCATTCAGCGCGCCGGTATGGAAGATAAGTTCGGCCAGATACTGGTGCCGGTGGAAGAAGTGGTAGAGATGAAGTCCAGTAAAAATAGTGTCAGTGAGCGCAAAATCAGCGAGCGTAAATTTTTTCCTGGTTATGTCCTGGTTGAAATGGACATGACCGATGAAAGCTGGCACTTGGTCAAGAGCACACCCAAGGTAACTGGATTTTTGGGTGGTTCGGCGATGAAGCCTACACCCATTAGCGAAAATGAAGTGCAGAACATCATGCAACAAATGCAAGCCGGGGTCGAAAAACCCAGGCCCAAGGTGCTGTTCGAGGTTGGCGAGGCGGTGCGCGTCAAGGAAGGGCCGTTTACCGACTTTCATGGCGCAGTGGAAGGCGTTAATTATGACAAGAACAAACTGCGGGTGGCAGTGACCATTTTTGGGCGCTCGACACCTGTGGAACTGGATTTTGGCCAGGTGGAAAAGGCCTGAAATAGGAGCTGGTAGCGTGTGGCTGGTAGCGGGTAGCGTTTTTGCTACAGGCTACACGCTACTAGCTACCGGCTGGTGTTGTAACGGGGAGCGTGCCGGAGTAACGGCGGTATGCGTTTAACCCACTGACGAGGAGTAGCAACGTGGCAAAGAAAATAGTCGGTTATATCAAACTGCAAGTGCCTGCCGGTAAGGCGAACCCAAGCCCGCCCATCGGCCCGGCTCTGGGGCAGCGAGGTTTGAACATTATGGAGTTCTGCAAAGCGTTCAACGCCCAGACACAGGGCGTGGAGCCAGGCCTGCCGATCCCGGTGGTGATTACCGCCTTCGCGGACAAGAGCTTCACCTTTATCATGAAGACCCCGCCCGCGACCATTCTGATCAAGAAGGCCGCAGGTGTGCAGAAGGGCAGCAAGACGCCGCATACCGACAAGGTGGGCAAGTTGACCCGCAAGCAAGCGGAAGATATCGCGAAAACCAAGATGCCCGACCTGACGGCGGCTGACATGGACGCGGCAGTACGCACCATTGCTGGCAGCGCACGCAGCATGGGTATTACCGTGGAGGGCGTATAACATGGCACAAGTCTCAAAACGTTATAAGGCACTGGCTGCCAAGGTTGACCGCAACAAGCTGTATCCGCTGGCCGATGCGCTGAAGCTGGTAAAAGAAACCGCCAAGGCGAAGTTCGATGAATCCATAGACGTAGCGGTGAACCTTGGCATTGATGCCAAGAAATCCGACCAACTGGTGCGCGGTTCCGTCGTGTTGCCCAAGGGTACCGGCAAAACTGTGCGCGTGGCCGTGTTTGCCCAGGGTGCCAAGGCAGAGGAAGCCAAGGCAGCCGGTGCGAATATCGTGGGCTTTGAAGATCTTGCGGAAAGCATCAAGGGCGGCAAGATGGATTTCGACGTGGTGATCGCTTCGCCGGATGCAATGCGCATCGTTGGCCAGTTGGGCCAGATACTCGGACCGCGCGGACTGATGCCCAACCCCAAGGTGGGCACGGTAACTGCCGATGTGGCGGGCGCGGTGAAGAATGCCAAGGCTGGCCAGGTGCAATACCGCACCGACAAGAACGGTATTGTGCAATGTACTATCGGACGAGCATCGTTCACGCCGGAAGCGTTGCGCGAAAATCTGCTGGCGCTGATTGATGCGTTGAGTAAAGCCAAGCCTGCCACATCCAAGGGCGTGTACCTGAAGAAGGTGTCCGTCTCCAGCACCATGGGTGTCGGCATACGCATCGAACAGGCCAGTTTGGCTGGGTAAGTTTTGGTTTAAATTTGCGGCATGTTATGTCATGCCGCTCGCAATCTTTGGACTGCTGCATGATTGGCAGATTATCAAAGACCGTAGGTGCCCTGAGGGCTTAATATTCGGTAGGTTGTTGATGGAGCAACAGGATTGTTTTCTGTCAACTGTCTTCTGAAACCCACGTAGATGGTGTGCCCGCGAGCAGGGAGATTTTTCCTTACTTCAGGACGCAGTTGTTAACGATGGAGCGCCAGAGCCTGGCTTTTTGGAAGCTTGGCTATTTGTGTTCCAATTGAAAATGGAGGAAGGCTTTGGGTCTTAATCTGCATGAAAAACAAGCGGTAGTGACCGAGGTAAGCGCACAAGTGGCGCAAGCCCAGACTATCGTGCTGGCAGAGTACCGTGGTATAGAAGTCGGCGACATAACCAGATTGCGCGCTACCGCACGCAATTCCGGTGTGTATTTCCACGTGTTGAAAAACACGCTGGCACGCCGTGCCGTGCAAGGCACGCCATTCGAAGCGCTGGCCGAAAAAATGGTCGGGCCGCTGGTGTATAGCATCAGCGCCGATCCGGTCGCCGCAGCGAAAGTGGTGCATGACTTTGCCAAGACGAATGACAAGCTGGTGATTAAGGCAGGTGCAATGGCCGGTTCTGTGATGTCAGCGGACGAAGTAAAAGTGCTAGCCGCAATCCCGGGACGCAATGAGTTGATTGCGCGCTTGATGGCAACCATGAATGCGACGACCAGCAAGTTCGTGCGCACACTGGCTGCGATCCGCGACAAGAACGAAGGCGCAACCGCTGCCGCTTAAAGCTGGTAAACGGATTTTTTGAATTATATATTTAGGAGAGCAACATGGCTGTAACTAAAGCTGATATTTTGGATGCAATTGCTGGTATGACTGTGCTGGAACTGTCCGCGCTGATCAAGGAAATGGAAGAAAAATTCGGCGTATCCGCTGCGGCTGTTGCCGTTGCCGGACCCGCTGCGGGCTCTGCCGCTCCAGCCGCCGCTGAACAAACTGAATTCACTGTGATCCTGAAGTCCGCTGGCGACAACAAGGTAAACACGATCAAGGTGGTTCGCACCATTACCGGCCTGGGCCTGAAAGAAGCAAAGGATCTGGTGGACGGAGCACCAAAGGCGGTGAAGGAAGGCGTTAATAAGGCTGATGCGGATGCCATCCTGAAGCAATTGACTGAAGCTGGAGCAGCTGCTGAAATTAAATAGTTACTGCACGTGCAAAAAAGGCTGGTGGCAAACCTTCTTTTTAATCCCTTCCCCGAACAGGGGGGAGCTAATCGTCTCCTCAACTCGCTGGGAAATAGCCAACGATTTGGCCGCTGTTTTTCGGCGGGCTAGCAGGATGGCTAGGTAGTTATATTAGGATTAGGGAGAAGGAGTTATTGCTGTCAGCCTTTTGCCATTTCTAAAAAGGCAGCGAACAGCAAGCTATAAGATTTTTATTTATTGTCTTTTAGTTCCGGCATAGCCCGCGCGTGGATGTTGACACTTGGTGTCATTACAACCACGGCATCCCTTTACAGGGGTGCAAATTCCTACCAGCGTTTCGCTGGCAATGGGTTTGCCTACTCTGTACAGGGAAAGGTCATGCCTGACCTGAGTTAGTGTATAGAGGCATTTCGTCGAAAGGCGGATGCTCGCAAACTTTGTTTTCCCTTGGCCGTGGAGATATCATGAACTATTCTTTTACTGAAAAAAAACGCATCCGTAAAAGTTTCGCAAAACGGGTCGGTGCTTTGCCGGTACCTTTTTTGTTGTCCACCCAACTGGAATCTTATAGCGATTTTTTGCAAGCGCAAGTGCCGCCTGACCAGCGCATCAATAATGGGCTACAGGCCGCATTCAAATCGATTTTTCCGATTGAGAGCCATAACAAATATGCGCGCCTCGACTTTGTTAGCTATGTCCTTGGAGCGCCGCCTTTTGACGTGAGGGAATGCCAGCAGCGCGGTCTGACTTTCGCATCACCGTTGCGCGCTCGCGTGCGGCTCACGCTGTTGGACAAGGAGGCGTCCACGCCATCCAAGGCGGCCGTAAAAGAAGTGAAAGAACAGGAAGTGTATATGGGTGAAATTCCGCTCATGACCCATACAGGCTCTTTCGTCATCAACGGCACCGAACGAGTTATCGTATCGCAGTTGCATCGCTCGCCCGGCGTATTCTTTGAGCATGACCGCGGCAAGACACACAGTTCCGGCAAGCTGCTGTTCTCCGCACGTATCATTCCTTACCGCGGTTCCTGGCTGGATTTCGAGTTCGACCCCAAGGATTATTTGTACTTCCGTATAGACCGCCGCCGCAAGATGCCAATTACCATCTTGCTCAAGTCGTTGGGTTATACGCCGGAAGAAATACTCAAGGAGTTTTTCGAGTTCGATACATTTTTGCTGGGCAAAAAAGGCATACAGTTTGAAGTGATGCCGGAGCGGCTGCGAGGTGAAATAGCGCGCTTCGACATTTCGGGCAAGGCTGGCAAGGTGATTGTGGCCGCCGGCAAGCGCATCACCGTGCGACACATCCGCGAAATTGAAGAGGCGGGCATCGACAAGCTGGCGGTGGGCGACGACTTTCTGCTGGGCCGTGTGCTGGCTCATAACATGGTGGACAAGGACAGCGGCGAAATCATCGCCAACGCCAACGATGAAATCACTGAAACCTTGCTCGGCCAGTTACAAGCGGCGGGGATCACCAAGATTCACACGCTGTATACCAACGATCTGGATCAGGGCGCCTATATTTCACAGACTCTGCGCTCCGATGAAACCACTGATCAGTGGACGGCACGCGTAGCCATTTACCGCATGATGCGCCCCGGTGAGCCGCCCACAGAAGACGCGGTGGAAAACCTGTTTAACGGACTGTTCTTCTCTGATGAGCGTTATGACCTGTCGGCTGTAGGCCGCATGAAATTTAACCGCCGTGTCGGGCGTGAAGAGTTGACGGGCTCTGCCATACTGTCCAACGATGACATTGTGGCGGTGATCAAGATTCTGGTTGAATTGCGTAATGGCCGCGGCGAAATCGACGACATCGACCATCTCGGCAATCGTCGAGTCCGTGCGGTGGGTGAGCTGGCGGAGAACCAGTTCCGCGCCGGTCTGGCACGTGTCGAACGCGCGGTGAAAGAACGTTTGGGCCAAGCCGAAGCGGACAACCTGATGCCGCACGATTTGATCAATGCGAAGCCAATCTCGGCAGCGGTCAAGGAGTTTTTCGGTTCCAGCCAGTTGTCGCAGTTCATGGATCAGACTAACCCGCTGTCCGAAGTGACGCACAAGCGCCGCATTTCAGCACTGGGCCCCGGCGGATTGACGCGCGAACGCGCCGGCTTCGAGGTGCGCGATGTGCACCCGACGCATTATGGCCGGGTGTGCCCGATCGAGACGCCGGAAGGCCCGAATATCGGCCTGATCAATTCCTTGGCGCTGTATGCACGTACCAATAATTACGGCTTCATCGAAACGCCCTATCGCAGGGTGGTCAAGAGTAAAGCAACAGACGAGGTTGATTATTTGTCCGCGATCGAAGAGGGCAAATTCACCATCGCGCAGGCCAACGCCGATCTGGATAGCAAGGGAAAATTCACCAACAACATCGTGTCTTCGCGGCAGCACAATGAGTTCGTGCTGGCCACGCCTGACAAGATCGAGTACATGGACGTGGCTCCTGCCCAGGTGGTGTCGGTGGCGGCATCGCTGATCCCGTTCCTGGAACATGATGATGCGAACCGCGCCTTGATGGGCGCAAACATGCAGCGTCAGGCCGTTCCTTGTTTGCGTGCGGAAAAGGCGCTGGTCGGCACCGGCCTCGAACGCACCGTGGCGGTGGACTCTGGCACGACGGTGCAAGCCTGGCGTGGCGGGCGAGTGGATTATGTGGATGCGAGCCGTATTGTGGTGCGCGTTCACGATGAGGAAACGACGCATGGCGAAGTTGGCGTGGACATCTACAACCTGACCAAATACACCCGCTCCAACCAGAATACCAACATCAACCAGCGCCCGCTGGTCAAGATGGGGGATGTGATTGCACGCGGGGACGTGATTGCCGACGGAGCTTCCACCGACATGGGTGAGCTGGCGCTGGGGCAGAATATGCTGGTGGCGTTCATGCCGTGGAACGGCTACAACTACGAAGACTCGATCCTGATGTCCGAGCGTGTGGTGGCGGAGGAGCGATTTACCTCCATCCATATCGAGGAACTGACGGTAGTGGCGCGCGATACCAAGCTGGGTTCGGAGGAAATTACGCGCGACATTCCCAATCTATCGGAAGCGCAAATGGGCCGTTTGGATGAGTGCGGTATTGTGCATATCGGCGCAGAAGTCGGAGTGGGCGACGTGCTGGTGGGCAAGGTCACGCCTAAGGGTGAAACCCAGCTGACACCGGAAGAAAAATTGCTGCGTGCTATCTTTGGCGAGAAAGCTTCCGATGTGAAGGATACTAGCTTACGCGTGCCGGCAGGCATTTCCGGTACGGTGATCGACGTGCAGTTGTTTACACGTGAAGGGTTGCAGCGCGACGCCCGCGCGCAGCAGATCATCGAGGATGAGCTGAAACGTTACAAGAAAGATCTGGCTGACCAGATGCGTATTGTCGAGTCGGACGTGTTCGCCCGCCTGGAAAAACTGCTGATCGGCAAAGTGGCCAATGGCGGGCCAATGAAGCTGGCCAAGGGCACAAAGCTGGGCAAAGAGTATCTTGCCAAGCTGGAGCATCATCAGTGGTTCGATATCCGTCTCGGTAATGAAGAGGCCGCTTCGCAATTGGAGCAGGTCAAGGAAGGCCTGGCGCAGAAACGGGTGGAATTTGATGCTGCATTTGAGTTGAAGAAAAAGAAGCTGACCCAGGGCGATGAACTGCAAGCCGGTGTGCAGAAAATGGTCAAGGTCTATGTGGCGGTAAAACGTCGCCTGCAGCCAGGTGACAAGATGGCAGGACGGCACGGCAACAAGGGTGTGGTGTCGCGTATCGTGCCGGTGGAAGATATGCCCTGCATGGCGGACGGCACGCCGGTCGACATCGTGCTGAATCCGCTGGGCGTGCCGTCGCGCATGAACATCGGCCAGATACTCGAAGTACATCTGGGTTGGGCAGCCAAGGGCTTGGGCAAAAAAATTGGCATGATGCTTGAGTCACAAGCCAAGATTGCTGATGTGCGCAAGTTCCTGGGCAAGATATACAACACCGATGTGCATAAAACTGTGGATATCGCTACGTTTAGCGATGATGAAGTGCTTGAGTTGTGCCGCAACCTGAAGGGTGGCGTGCCCTTTGCTACGCCGGTATTTGACGGAGCGAACGAAGAGGAAATCAAGGCCATGCTGGAGCTGGCCGACCTGCCGCGTTCCGGCCAGATAGCCCTGTATGATGGCCGCACGGGCGCTGCCTTTGATCGCCCGGTTACGGTGGGTTACATGCATGTGCTGAAACTGCACCACCTGGTGGACGATAAGATGCATGCCCGTTCCACCGGACCATACAGTTTGGTGACGCAACAACCTCTGGGCGGTAAGGCGCAGTTCGGCGGACAGCGGTTCGGTGAAATGGAAGTGTGGGCGCTGGAAGCGTACGGCGCGGCTTACACCTTGCAGGAAATGCTGACGGTCAAATCCGACGACGTCAATGGGCGCACCAAGGTTTATGAGAGCATCGTCAAGGGCGACCACAAGATTGATGCCGGCATGCCGGAGTCGTTCAACGTGTTGACCAAGGAAATCCGCTCCCTGGGTATCGATATCGATCTGGAACGCCACTAAAGCAGGACTGAGGACCGGGTGCTGAGTAGGGGTTTACTCAGCCCTGAGTCCTCAGCACTCAGTCCTCTAACAAGGAGTTACACATGAAAGCATTGCTGGATTTATTCAGGCAGGTAACGCAAAAGGAAGAATTCGACGCGATCAAGATCGGGTTGGCTTCGCCGGAGAAAATTCGCTCCTGGTCCTACGGTGAAGTGAAGAAGCCGGAAACCATCAACTACCGCACCTTCAAGCCGGAGCGCGACGGCCTGTTCTGTGCCAAGATTTTCGGCCCGACCAAGGATTACGAGTGCTTGTGCGGCAAGTACAAGCGACTCAAGCACCGCGGCGTGATCTGCGAGAAATGCGGTGTGGAAGTGACGCTGTCCAAGGTGCGCCGCGAGCGCATGGGCCACATCGAGCTGGCGTCGCCGGTTGCACATATCTGGTTCCTCAAGTCGCTGCCATCGCGCTTGGGCATGGTGCTGGACATGACCTTGCGCGATATCGAGCGCGTGCTATATTTCGAGGCTTATGTGGTGACTGAACCCGGCATGACGCCGCTCAACCGCGGCCAGTTGCTGTCCGAAGATGATTATCTCGCCAAGTTGGAAGAGCATGGCGATGAGTTTTCTGCGGTGATGGGGGCGGAAGGGGTGCGCGCGTTGCTGCGCGCGCTGGACGTGCCTGCCGAGGTGGAAAAGCTGCGCGCCGAACTGGAAGGCACGACTTCCGAAACCAAGATCAAGAAATTTGCCAAGCGCCTGAAAATACTTGAGGCGTTTCAGTCTTCCGGCATCAAGCCCGAGTGGATGATCATGACAGTGCTGCCGGTGCTGCCGCCGGAGTTGCGCCCGCTGGTGCCGCTGGACGGTGGCCGCTTTGCGACTTCCGACCTGAATGACCTGTACCGCCGCGTGATTAACCGCAATAACCGCTTGAAGCGCCTGCTGGAACTGAAGGCGCCGGAAATCATCGTGCGCAACGAAAAGCGCATGTTGCAGGAGTCGGTGGATTCTTTGCTGGACAATGGCCGCCGCGGCAAGGCGATGACAGGAGCCAACAAGCGCCCGTTGAAATCGCTGGCCGATATGATCAAGGGCAAGGGCGGGCGCTTCCGCCAGAACTTGCTGGGCAAGCGCGTGGATTATTCGGGCCGCTCAGTGATCGTGGTGGGACCGCAACTGAAACTGCACCAGTGCGGCCTGCCCAAGAAAATGGCGTTGGAACTGTTCAAGCCGTTCATATTTCACAAACTGGAAATTCTCGGACTGGCCACCACCATCAAGGCTGGCAAGCGCATGGTGGATGCGGAAGAGCCGGTGGTGTGGGACATTCTGGAAGACGTGATCCGCGAACACCCGGTGCTGCTGAACCGCGCGCCAACGTTGCACCGTCTCGGCATCCAGGCATTCGAACCGATACTGATCGAAGGCAAGGCGATCCAGTTGCACCCGCTGGTGTGCTCGGCGTTCAACGCCGACTTCGACGGCGACCAGATGGCGGTGCACGTACCACTGTCGCTGGAGGCGCAGATGGAAGCGCGCACCCTGATGCTGGCCTCCAACAACGTGCTCTCGCCAGCCAACGGCGAACCGGTCATTGTGCCGTCGCAGGATATTGTGCTGGGCTTGTATTACATGACGCGCGAGAAAATCGGCGCGCTGGGCGAGGGAGCGATGTTTGCCGACGTATCCGAAGCGCAGCGCGCATACGAGTCCGGGCATGTCGACCTGCAGGCCAAGGTGGTAGTGCGTATCAAGGAAGCTCACATTGACGGGAGCGGCGAGCGCCAGGAAAAACGCACGCGCTACGAAACGACGGTGGGACGCTCCATCCTGTCGGAGATTCTGCCTGTCGGCCTGTCGTTCAGCCTGATCAATAAGGCGCTCAAAAAGAAAGAGATTTCGCGCCTGATTAACACCAGCTTCCGCCGTTGCGGCCTGCGCGACACCGTCATTATGGCGGACAGACTGATGTATATGGGCTTCTCCTACGCCACCCGTGCCGGTATTTCGATCTGCCTGGACGATATGCTGGTACCACCGCAGAAGAATGATCTGATCAGCGTAGCGGAAAAAGAAGTGCATGAAATTGATGTGCAGTACACCTCCGGTTTGGTGACTCAGGGCGAACGCTACAACAAGGTGGTGGACATCTGGGGGCGCACTGGCGATCTGGTGGCCAAGGCCATGATGGATCAGTTGGGCAGTGAGCCGGTGATCGATCGCGCCAGTGGCAAACCGCTCACCGACAAGAAGGGCAAGGCCGTGATGCAGGAATCGTTCAATTCCATCTACATGATGGCGGATTCCGGCGCACGCGGGTCAGCCGCACAGATCCGCCAGTTGGCCGGGATGCGCGGCCTGATGGCCAAGCCGGACGGCTCGATCATCGAAACCCCGATTACCGCGAATTTCCGCGAGGGATTGAACATGCTGCAATACTTCATTTCCACCCACGGTGCGCGCAAAGGGCTGGCCGATACCGCGCTGAAGACCGCGAACTCCGGTTATCTGACGCGCCGCCTGGTGGACGTGACACAGGACCTGGTGGTGATCGAGGATGATTGCGGCACCAGCCACGGTGCCGCGCTGAAGGCATTGGTAGAAGGCGGTGAGGTAATAGAGGCATTGAGCGAGCGCATACTCGGCCGTGTTGCCAGCCTGGACATTGTTAATCCGGAAACCAGTGAAACCCTGTATGAGGCGGGCACCTTGCTAAACGAAGATATGGTGGAAACCATAGAAACGCTGGGCATAGATGAAGTTCATGTGCGCACCCCGCTGACCTGTGAAACCCGCTATGGCCTGTGCGCCAAGTGTTATGGTCGCGATCTGGGTCGCGGTGGCCTTATAAATGTGGGCGAAGCGGTCGGCGTAATCGCCGCGCAGTCTATCGGTGAACCGGGCACCCAGTTGACTATGCGTACCTTCCATATCGGTGGCGCGGCATCGCGTACCGTGGTGGCCAGCCAGGTCGAGGGTAAATCCAACGGCCTGATGAAATACAGCGCAAACATGCGCACTGTCAGCAATATACGCGGTGGGTTGGTGGTGGTGGCGCGCAGCGGTGAGGTGATGGTAACCGATGACCACGGACGCGAGCGCGAACGTCACAAGGTGCCATATGGCGCGATGCTCACCGTGCGCGAGGGCAGTCCGGTACGTGCCGGCGAAGTGCTGGCTACCTGGGATCCGCATACCCGTCCCATCATCACCGAATACGCCGGTCGCGTGCGCTTCGAGAATGTGGAAGAAGGCGCTACCGTTGCCAGGCAGATCGATGAAGTGACCGGTTTGTCCACCCTGGTGGTGATTGATCCCAAGCGTGCGGCCACGCAAGGCAAGGGTGTGTTGCGCCCGTTGGTACGCCTGCTGGATGAGGAAGGGCGTGAAATCAAGATTGCCGGCACCGAGCAGTCAATTTCGGTGACTTTCCAGACAGGCTGTATCATTACCGTGGAAGATGGCCAGCATGTGGGCGTTGGCGAAGTGTTGGCGCGTATTCCGCAGGAAAGCAGCAAGACGCGCGACATCACCGGCGGATTGCCGCGTGTGGCGGAACTATTCGAGGCGCGCTCGCCCAAGGACGCAGGCATGCTGGCCGAGGTTACCGGCACGGCATCTTTCGGCAAGGACACCAAGGGCAAGCAACGCCTGGTCATTACCAACGTTGATGGTGTGCCGCACGAATTTCTTATCCCGAAGGACAAGCATGTGTTGGTGCATGATGGACAGGTGGTGAATCAGGGCGAGATGATTGTGGACGGCCCTGCGGACCCGCATGATATCTTGCGTTTGCTCGGTGTACCAGCGCTGGCGCGCTACATCACCGACGAAGTGCAGGACGTGTATCGCCTGCAGGGTGTGAAGATCAACGATAAGCACATCGAAGTGATCGTGCGCCAGATGTTGCGCCGTGTGCAGATTATGGATGAGGGTGATACCACTTTCATTCCGAAGGAGCAGGTCGAGCGTGCCGAGTTGCTGCAGGAGAACGAGCGCGTGGAAGCTGAAGGCAAGCAACCGGCAACTTACGAATATATGTTGCTGGGTATCACGAAAGCTTCTTTATCCACTGACTCATTCATCTCGGCGGCTTCCTTCCAGGAAACTACGCGTGTGCTGACCGAGGCCGCGATCATGGGCAAGAAGGACGATCTGCGCGGCTTGAAGGAGAACGTCATTGTTGGCCGCTTAATTCCGGCCGGCACCGGCTTGGCCTTTCACACTGCTCGCCGCAGGCAGCGGTTGGGTTTGGATATGGTGCAACATGCCGGACTAAGCGAGGCTGAACCAGCTATAGAGTCGCAGGACAATGCGTAGCTTGCTTGACAGGCCTGGCGTTCCTCAATAGAATGCGCGGTCTTTTTAGCCGTCACGGCAAAAAATGCAGGGTTGCCGTGACGGCTGTTGTT
>FZPX01000303.1_pt1 | contig 13063 bp, 9 predicted proteins | sample 1534791 | NCBI WGS metagenome assembly FZPX01 (sample SAMEA104161951, study PRJEB21768) | metagenome | biome: subterrestrial habitat; feature: phreatic zone; material: underground water | place: France | collected 2016-06-01 | depth 60 m | reverse complement strand
GAATCGATGGGGTCAGACTCGATTGATCCTGAACACATCCGATCCGCATCGACATCGCCCACCTGCAACTGCAGCCCTTCACCCAAGCGCAAGCCCATGCTGTACAGGGCGAAAAAGAACACCTTGTAGCTGAGCACCCGCGTCGCGTCCACGATGCGCTGCATCTCGTGCTTGAGCGTGCTCCACGACAGCTGGTCCAGAATCAGCGCGAAATAATCGGTCAACTGATCTTTGCTCAAGCCGTCGATGCGGTAGCCGAAATGCGCCCCGGCCCGGCGCACGCCGTGGCTGTATGCTTCGATCGTCTTGGGCCGCATGCCGCGCAGCTTCAAGCGCTTGAGCATGCTCTCATAATTCCGCGCAAACGGCTGTGGAAATTCGTGTGCCATCTTCATTCTCATCGTGATAAAGTTCAAAAAACCCTTTTGGGGACGAGGAAGAATTATGGCTTTGGATCAAATCGACGGGAGGTGTTTCTCCGCGATAGCGGCTTCGTTCAACCTGTCGTTCAAGCGGGACTCGCCCAGAAGCGGGCGAGCCCCTTAACTTTACGTTCGGCCCCGTAAAAATACGGCATGCATCTTGATTGACAAATGCATTTACCGTAGCTACAGTAAAGCATGAAAATCGAGTTCGATTCAACCAAGGACGCAACAAACCAGACGAAGCATGGCGTCTCTCTTGCCTTGGCAGATGAACTCGATTGGGAAGCTGCGCTGGTTTGGGTCGATGACCGCTTCGAGTACGGTGAGTTGCGTATGGTCGCACTCGCACCGAAGACCGGCATCCTCTACTACGTGGCGTTTGTGGAACGTGGCAAGGCACGGCGGATTATCAGCCTGCGCCGAGCCAACCGTCGCGAGGTAACACACTATGTCAAAAGTATCTAAACGCCCATCTGTCGTGATGCCTACTTTGCAAGAAGACAAGGTTATTACTGCTGCGGCCAAGGCAGATCCCGGCGCTCAACCGCTCACGCCGAAGCAATTGAAGTCCATGGTTCCAATGCGAGCGCTGCGCGGACGCCCCAAGTCCGAAAGTACGAAGCAACTCGTATCAGTGCGCTACAGCCCGGAGGTATTGGCGTATTTCAAGTCCACTGGTGAAGGGTGGCAGTCCCGCATGGACGGGGTGCTGCGCGACTACGTCACGCGCCATTCGCGTAGAGCGTGAGGTTGAAGCCGATCCCGGCGATCAACTGGAACTTCGCAAGGAAGAATGGCATGTGCCTACGGCAGTTAAGTTCGGCGATTATCGCCTCGTGCCGTTGCGGGCGGGGGAGATGGTGAAGTGGAAGCTGGTTGGATGATGGGTTCTGCATGTCTTAACCACCCTGTCATGAGGGCGCGTTGATAATGTTGTCTATGAGCTGCAACAACTCTTCTTCCTGATACGGCTTGCCGAGATAAGCGTCAACACCCATCTCATACGCATAATTGCGGTGCTTGTCAGCAATGCGGGAAGTGATCATGATGATGGGCAGGCGCCGTTTATTGGGATCCCGGCGCAGGTGTTTGGTCAATTCGAAGCCGTCCATACGCGGCATTTCAATGTCCAGCAATATCACGGAAGGGCTGATTTCGCTGAGCTGTTCCAGCGCATCCAAGCCATCCTTGGCGGTGACAACCTGATACCCGGCACGTTCCAGCAAGCGAGCGGTAATTTTGCGCACGGTCAGCGAGTCATCCACCACCATTACCAGCGGGTAAGTGCGCAGCGCTTCAGGCGTGGCTTTGCTGATCTTGCGTGCTGTCAGGCCGCTGCGCTGCGACAGTTGCACCGGGTTCAGAATCAGCACCACCGCGCCATCACCCATCACGGTCGCACCGGCAATCCCCGGCAACCGCGCCAGTTGCGGGCCGATATTTTTCACCACCGCATCATGGTTGCCTTGCAGGCCATCGACATGCATGGCAATCCGCTGATCACCGCTACGCAGCAGCAAAACCGGGTTGCGCGGCAGGTTTTCCGGCGCCTGTTCGTCGTCTCCCAATAAGTGGGGCAGGTAATGGAACGGGTAGGTATTGCCCTGCCATTCGACTTGGCGATTGCGGTAAATTTGTGTCAGTTCCGCCGGTTTAGCCTGGCGCACCTGCTCCACCATGGTGGATGGAATCGCGTAGGTCGCAGTGCCGCAGCGCACCATCAGCACCTGCGTGACGGCCAGTGTGAGCGGCAGGTGGATGGTGAAATAGGTTCCCAGCCCTTGCCTCGAACTCACATCAATGCGCCCGCCCAGCGCGGCGATTTCGCTGCGCACCACATCCATACCGATGCCGCGCCCAGCCATTTCCGTCACTTCGGTTGCGGTCGAAATGCCCGAGACGAATATGAGTTGCGCTATTTGATTGTCGCTGGCCGCTTGGCCCGGATGCAACAATCCCTTGGCTTCGGCCTTTTTGCGCAACCCGGCAATGTTTAAACCAGCGCCATCATCGCTGAATTCAAACACTACTTCATTACTTTCGTGGCGCAAATTCAGGCGGATTTCACCGATGCCGGATTTGCCGTGCTTCACGCGCAGCTCTTCGTCTTCCAGGCCGTGAGCTATGGCATTGCGCAGCAAGTGCTCGAATGGCGCGGTCATTTTTTCCAATACGCTGCGATCCAGTTCCACACCTGTGCCCTGCAATTCCAGATTGGCGCGCTTGTTCAGTTCTTTAGCCGATTTCCGTACAACGCGATATAGCCTTTCGCTGATACTGGCGAAAGGCACCATGCGCACATTCATCAGGCTTTGTTGCAACTCGCGGTTTATCCGCCTCTGTGTCGACATCGCTGCAACGGTTACGTCAACATTTTTCAATAGCGCCTGCTGTACGGTCTGCACGTCATGCACGCTTTCGTTCATGAATCGCGTCAATTCCTGCAAGCGGGTAAAGCGGTCGAATTCCAGCGGATCAAACTGTGCGGCGCTATCCTTGGCCAGCGAGACGCGCGCCTGCATCTGGCTCTCTGCCTGAATTTCCACTTCGCGCAGTTGCTTGCGCAAACTCGCCACACTGCCGGTAAGTTCCAGCAAGGCTTCCTTGAAGGCGCGCATTTCGGTTTCCATGCGCGAACGCGCCACGCTGATTTCACCGGCCTCGTTTACCAGGCGATCTATTACATCCGAACGCACACGCAAGATATTGCCAAACAAGTGGGCTCCCGTACCCGATTCCGGAATGCGGCGCTCTTCCCTGCGTTCGATTACGGGTTCCTCCCCGGCCTTCCCCCCGCGCAACTCCTCCAGTTTGCTGTTGATGCCATCAAAATCACTGTCCAGCTCGTCCCAAAATCCCTCTTGCTGTCTCTTTTGTTTGGCGGACAATATGCGCTCTTCCAGGCTATGCGCCAGCTCGCCGATACGCATTGCACCCGCCATGCGTGCGCTGCCCTTGAGCGTGTGCAACAGCCGTTTTAGTAATTGCGATTTCTGCTCGTCATCCGGCTTGTCACGCCAATCGCGCAATCCCGCGCCTATCTTGGGGTATAGGTCGTCTGCTTCTTCCAGGAATACTGGCAGCAACTGTTCGTCTACATCGTCTCTGACTTGCAGTTTTCCCGCCTTGGCTGGCGTTTTTGGCTCGGCCACCGCCACGGGAGCAGCAGTGGCAAGCGGTTGCTCCGCAATAACTTGTGGCTCAGCAACTTCACTCCCAGGCGGACGCTTATAGGCAATCAATTGACTCACCAAATCAGCACGCGCCTGCGGTACCTGTTTCTCGCAGACAGACTGAACCATCGTATCGAGAGCGGCGTTAGATTGCTCTAACAAAACCAGATCGGATTCGTCCAACATGAACTCACCGTCCAAGTGCGCCTGCAACCAGCCTTCCAGTGCATAAGCCAGTTCCGCCGCTGCGGTAAACCCCATGGTGCGATTCACGCTGGCCAAGGTGTGTGCGGCGCGCATAAAGTCGTATTGCACAATCGGCGGTGCCGCCGCGCGCAATTCGCCAAGCTGTTTATGTAGCTCCAGCACGTTTTGCCTGGCCTCTGCGCTGGCGATCTTGAACAACGTTGAAGGCAGGGTGATCTCACCTATGACCACGACATCCTCCGCCTTCTGATCCGGGGCGAGGCCATTCTCAATCTGTTGCGCGGTCTCAATCAGGTCAACCGCTTCAATGCTTGCCGCGCCTCGGCTATTGATCGCGTCCACCCAGCCGGCAAATTTTTGTGTCGCCTCGGTGATGAAACGCAGCAAATTCTGCGTGATCGGCTGGTTATCCCGCAGGCATTTGTTCAGCGCACGCTCGACGCACCAGGCAACTTCCCCCAAATCGGTCAAGCCGACCATGCGTCCGCTGCCCTTGAGGGTATGAAAACCGCGCCTTATGACCACCAATGGCTCGCGGTTGTCCGGCTGTGATTGGCAAATTTCAATGTTCTCGCGCATGGTGTTCAACACCTCTTGCGCTTCTTCCAGAAACACATCGAGCAATTCCTGATCTTCGCCTGCCGGAGGCTGTATCTCTGGGGCAACACGAGGTGGTTCGGTGGTGGCCGTTGCGATCGGCGCGACATCCTGACGCAGTTTGGCCATCCCGGCCAATGCCGCCTGTAATGGCGCAACGTCCTCTGCCTGGCCGTGTGCCAGGCGTTGCAGATAGTTTTCCAGCGCTTGCACCGCTTCGCCCAGCGCTTGGCTTTCCAGGGGGCTGGGGATGTTATCCCCGTGCTCGAAGCGGCGGATATTTGACTGAATGGACAGCAGCAACTGGTCCGCCTGATCCAGGGTCGAGATACGCAGGCCGCCATGCATCTGGCTCAGCAAGCGCAGCGATGCGGCCAGCTCATCACGTTTGCCTGTATCGTTGAAAAAGCTATCCAGACATTGCTTGGCATTCTGGAGATTCACCAGCATTTCGTTGGCCAGGTGGATCAGTATGTCACCCTGCTCCATCTGGTAATGCAGGCCAACCAGTTTCGCCAGTTGTTGGGTATTTTCCGGCTGATGCCGCAGCGCCGCTTGCATGCGCTCGAACAGGGTGCGCGCCTGGCCATGAAAATCACTGCCCAGGCTGCTGTAATGCTTGATGCCGCTGTCAAGCAGGAGCAGCGCTATCGCCATATCCATGGCGATCAGTTGCGCTTGTTCCGGCACCTTCACATAGAGCGACAACGCTTGAATTTGTCTGGTCAGATACTGCAAAGTATCGCGGTCGAGCTTTGCCCCCTGCAACGCGATCTGTCCCACATTCTCGATGAATTTGGCACATGCCGCCTGGTCGCCCTGCACGCACAGTTCCAGATTTTCTTCGGCGACGCGCAACTGGTCGTGCATGACGCTCAGCAGTTGCACCACTTCGCCGGAAGACAATGCCGAAAGTTCGGGCAAGTAATAATCCAGCCTGTAAACCTGTTTGATCGCGTTCACCCGGCCGCTCCCGGTGTGGCTGATCCCGATCAGATAGAGCATCTCGTTCAGGGCCGGCTGCACATCACCGGTATTGCCATCGGTAACCGCGCGTACTTGCTGGTCTATGCGGCCCAGCAATTTGCGCACATTCAGTTCCTGGGGCTGGCTGTCAATTCTCAAACAATCGAGCAGGCCGCTGGCGACCCACCAGAAAGCGCGCCCATCATCCTGCGGCACGCAACCCATTACGCCGTCCAATGCCTGTTGCATCAATTGCAATGCGGCGGATACATCGTCGTGGCGCAGCCAGCGCATCAAGCCTTGTTGATACTGGCTGCGCAATGCCCTCAGGCGCGCTACCGTGTCTCTTTCCGGGGGCGCGCTCAGCACCTGCTGCGGCAATTGCACGGCCAGATTGGGATAGAACAAATCCAGTTTGAACGACATTTCCAGGCCGCGCAGCTGTTGCAACGCCTGGTATTGCGGGAATAAACGCAATGCGGCGTTAGCCGCCCCATGGGGCAACGAATCAAGATATTGGGTCAGCCCGGACAAGGCGCGGCGCAGCACGTCGCGATGCAATCCGGAAACCTGTTGCGGGTTCGCCGCGAGTTCTCCCAGCACGATTTCGATTTCGGTGCAGAACACGATCACGCCATCCAGGCGCACCATCTTCAGCACCCCGATCAAACGGCGCAAATCGCTGCGCACCGATTCCAGAGCAACCGCATTGGCGACAGGCGCATCGAGATACTGTTCCAGCCGCGCGCCGATCTTGGCCAGCGTGCCGTCCAGGCCGGGTTTCACGGTAATAAGCGCGATGAGACCGAATGGTGCGTTCTTGGCCATCTGTGTTCTTGCCCGGGATTACAACTTGAAGCCCGACACTGAACCCTTCAGGTCGGTGGCCAGGCTGGCCAACTTTGAAACAGAATTGGTGGTCGACTGTGTTCCTTCGGTGGTTTGTTCGGTGATGCGCAGAATATCCTGCATCGCTTTGACCACTTCGCTGGCCATGTCGGTCTGCACCTGCGTGGAAACCGAAATGCTGCTGATCAGGTTGGCCAATTCGTTGGACACCTGTTCGATCTCACGCAACGATTGGCCGGCCCGATCTGACAGCTTGGCGCCTTCCACCACACCCAGCGTGCTTTTTTCCATCGCCGCCACCGCATCATGCGTGTCGCTCTGGATCATCATCACCAGCGCGCTGATCTGCTTGGTCGCCTCGGCGGAACGTTCCGCCAGGCGCTGCACTTCTTCCGCCACCACCGAGAAGCCGCGCCCCGCCTCGCCGGCGGAAGCTGCTTGAATCGCCGCATTCAACGCCAGCACGTTGGTCTGCTCGGTAATATCGGAGATCAGGTCCACGATTTCACCGATCTCCTGCGAGCTTTCGCCGAGCCGTTTGATACGCTTGGAGGTTTCCTGGATCTGCTCGCGGATGCCGTCCATGCCCGCGATGGAGTTGCGCACCGCCAGGGCGCCTTGCTCGGTCACCGCCAGGGTGCGGCGCGCCACTTCGGCAGACTGCGCCGCGCTGGCATCCACCTCCATGATCGACCTGGTCATCAGCAGCACCGAATCTTCCGCTTCATGGATTTCATGCGCCTGTTTTTGCGCCGCTTCCAGCAACCCCCTGGAAATATCCGCCGCATCTTTGGTCGCATACCCCATCTGTTCCGCCGCCGCAGTAATGTGCGCCACCAGCTTGCGCAGCTCTTCGACGGTGTAATTCACCGAATCGGCGATCGCGCCAGTAATATCTTCCGTCACCGTCGCATGAATCGTCAGATTGCCTTCCGCCAGATCGCCCAATTCGTTCATCAGGCGCAAGATCGCGTTTTGGTTCTGCCTGTTGGAGCGTTCCGCTTCCGCAATTCGCCGATGCGATTCGGCATTGTATTCCTTGGACAGCAGCATCATCAGCAACAGTGTCAACCCTGCCGCGGTCGGCATAACTGTGGCGGAAATGAGTACGGTTAACGAATACTGGTAAGCATTCACCAGTGCCTGGGCCTTTGCCAGCAAATTGTCGGCGCCGGCCATAATTGACCTCGCGGCTTTTTTTGCTGTCGCCAGATTGGGTATTTTCGCAACCAGAACCGAAATGTTATTTTGATATTGTTCGAATAATTTTGCAGCGATTTGCACATTAAGATCATTGACCGGAAGCCCATCCAACGCGCTTTTGGCGGCCAGAATATTCTGTTCCAATTGCGCCAATTGCTCCGCAGTTGCATCGCCTGCCAATACCCTGGCGGCATCTTTTGAGGTGCGCTCCAGAGCCAGCGCCAAGCTGGTTGCGGCCACTTTCTGGCTACCGGTATAGCTATCCATCATGAGTTGTGTCAGGCCACGGAACTTGCCGCTGGCAATGTCTATTTCTTCCATCACCTTGCTTAACGCCACAACAGTAGCGTGGCTGTCTTCCACCGTTTTTGCGTCTGATAGTATTTTATCGGCATCGCTCATCAGTTCATTCAAGGCTTCACGCGCATCACCGCTGGATGCAGGCAGCTGGCTATCACCTTTATCCAGGCGCTGGATGATCATGGCGTAGTTTTGCCTGCTCTGTGCCAATCCCTCGAACGCTTCAGATTTGCCTTCCATGCCTTGCAGCGCCTGCTTGGCCAGCCGCTGCGACAGCATCCGCAATTTGCCCGACTCAGCCGTATAACCGGCTATATTTCCAACCTCGCGGAGGTTCAAGTAAACCGCAATTGCGGCGATGATCAGGCACAGCACTGCAGCCGTGCCCAAAATGTTCAGCCGCACGCCGATCGGTAATTTCCCCAGCAGCGGCAAGGATCGGCCAGCCGCCAGCGGCGCATCGTAAGCCGCGTTTTTTTCGGTCATCTTGGATTTGGGCGAGGTCAGTTTTAATGCCATGTTATTTTTTCTCCCTAGCTGCGACGGCTAACCGCCTATTTGCAAAAATTCCGTTTGCTCCAGCAAACCTGATACATCAAGCCTGCGCCACAGCGTGCCTTGTTCATCGCGATATCCGGCTGGCCCGCCAGCCTCGCTTTGCCGCCAGCCTCGCGCATCGCGCAAGCCGAGCACGCGATCGACCAGCAAGGCGGCATTGAAGGCATACCGTTCCGCGACCAGCATCACCCGATTCGCGGCACTCCCGGTCGCTTTACCCTGATGCTGATAAGCGGCCATGTCGGTCACGCAATAAAGGTTGCCGCGCACATTGGCGACACCGAGGAACCATTCCTTGCTGAGCGGTACCGGAGTCAGCGGCGGCGGCGTCAGCACCTCGCTGATATCCGCCATATCCACCAGCCAGTTTTGCCCGGCGATCTGCACGCCAAGCGACGACAACTGATCGTTTGAGCGATCCTTGGCCTGCATGCGATTGCTCAGGGTTTGTTGAAACTCGCGCAAATTGAGGCGTTTTGACATGGCGGGCCAGGTTGGTATCAGCCGAGAGCCGCGATCTTGCCCAGCAATTCCGCAGCATTGATCGGTTTAACCACAAAATCTTTTGCGCCTTGGCGCAACCCCCAGATTCTGTCTGTTTCCTGGCCTTTGGTGGTGCAAATAAGTATCGGAATATGCTTTGTCTGGACATCCTTGGTAATCGCACGTGTTGCCTGAAAGCCGTTGAGTCCGGGCATCACCACATCCATAATGATTAAATCCGGCTGGCCGAGTTTGGCCAGTTCCACGCCTTTCTCGCCAGACTCGGCAAAGGAAACTTCAAAACCTCGTTTGCCCAATATCTCACCCATCAGGTGACGTTCAGTCGCCGAGTCATCGACTACCAGTATTTTTTTAATCGCCATTGTGTGGTTCCTTTTGTTGCTGTGTATGTGACATAACGGCCTCTACCAGGCTTTTTTTGTTGAAGGGTTTCATCAGATATTGGTCAGAACCGGCCAGCTTGGCGCGCGCACGGTCAAACAGCGTGTCTTTGCTGGTCAGCATAATTACTGGAATATGTTTGAAATGTTGATGATTTTTGAGCAAGGCACAAGTTTGGTATCCATCCAGACGCGGCATAATCACATCCACGAAAATAACATCCGGCTGGTGGTCCGCCACTTTGGCCAGCCCGTCAAAGCCATCTTCGGCGAACACAACCTGGCACCCCGCCTGCGACAAAAATATTTCGCCGCTACGCCGTATGGTGATGCTGTCGTCTATCAGCACCACCTTTAGCCCAGACAATGGCTGGCTCTCACTCAACTTGGCACGCTCCCTGAACAGGCACCGAAGTGCACTTTATGATTTGTGAAAACAATTTGATGCGGCAATCCTAACGCATCTCGCCAGCACTGTCATGGCGTATTTAACGTGAAACTCGCGTAGCGAGACCTTGTCCCCCTCGCCCTTTGGGAGAGGGCTGGGGAGAGGGAAACGGGCATGACGAGTCATCATCAGGGGTGACATGTTTGCCTTGCCCGTTAGCGCCGCCAGAAATGCGGTGTAAACAAAATCAGCACGGTGAAAATTTCCAGCCGTCCGATCAGCATAGCCAAAGTGCACACCCAGGTCTGAAAATCGGTTAATACCCCGAAATTGCTTGCAGGGCCGACCACGCCCAACCCCGGACCGGCATTGTTGATGCAAGCGATCACTGCCGAAAACGCAGATATGAAATCCAGCCCGCTGATTACCAGCGCGAAAGTCAGTATGACCGCGCTCATGAAATACAGAAAAATGAACCCCAGCACCGAGAACACAATGTTATTGGGTATCACCTGCCCTCCGATCTTCATCGGGTTCACGGCGGACGGATGTAACAGTTTCAGGAATTCGCGCCCGGCCTGCTTGAACAGGATCATGGTGCGGATCATTTTGATGCCGCCGCCAGTGGAACCGGAACTGGCGGTAATGCAACTCAGAAACAACATCCATAGCGGCGCGAATATCGGCCACTGGTTGAAATCAGCGCTGGCAAAACCGCAGTCGGTGGCCAGCGACACCAGGTTGAAGCTGGCGTGACGCAATGCAGTCCAGAAACTCGGATATGTGCCCTTCCACCACAGAAATACGGCTATGCCCAGGCAGCTTGCCAATACCAGAGCAATGGTGGCAATAGCCTCGGTGTCGCGCAGATAGATAGTAATATTTTTTTTGCGCCACACCAGAAAATGAGTGGCAAAATTCATCGCCGCCAACAGCATGAATACGATCAGCACCATCTCTATAGCGGTCGAATTGAAATAGCCGACGCTGGCGTCGTGCGTGGAAAAACCGCCCAACCCCATCGCGGCAAAGGCATGGCAGATCGCATCCAGCCAGTTCATCCCCGCCAGCTTCAGCGAAGCGATGCACGCAAGGGTGATACCCGCGTACACCAACCACAGGTTACGCGCGGTTTCGGTAATACGCGGCGTAAGCGTTGAATCTTTCATCGGGCCCGGCGTTTCCGCCTTGAACAATTGTCGCCCGCCAATGCCGAGCAAAGGCAAAATAGCCACCGCCAGCACGATGATGCCCAGGCCGCCAACCCAATTCAATTCATGCCGCCACAGGTTGATTGCCGGGGGCAAATTATCCAGCCCGACCAACACCGTTGCCCCGGTTGTCGTCAGGCCCGACATGGTTTCAAAATAGGCATCGGTGAAGGACAGCCCGTTAATCACGAGAAGCAGCGGAATGGTCGCCACGGCAGGCATCGCCGTCCACATCGCCACCACCAGCAGATAACCGTGGCGGATGGAAAGCTCGCCTTTGTAGCGGCGCGTCAGCAGCCACATCATGGCGCCGACAACCGATGTCCACGCCATCGCCAGCACAAAATCGATCAGCGTGCCATCGTTGTAAACCAGTGAGGCAACAATCGGCATCAGGTAGGTGACGCTGAACACTACCAGCATCAGTCCCAGGGCGTGGATAACAGTCAATGCGCGCAGCATTAAAAGAACCCGAGATTAACCTGGAACAGTTTCTCGACTTTGCGCACCATGGCTTTGTTGATGACAAACACAATGACATGATCCCCGGCTTCGATGCCCACATCATGGTGCCCCATGATGACTTCTCCGCCACGCACAATCGCGCCGATGGTGGCGCCCTTGGGCAGGTTGATCTCGTCTATGCGCCGCCCCACTATCTTGGAAGATTCGCGGTCGCCGTGCGCCACCAGTTCCAGCGCCTCCGCCGCGCCGCGCCGCAGCGAATGCACCACGGCCACATCGCCATGGCGCACGTAGGCAAGCAGCGAGCCGATGGTGACATGCGCCGGTGAAAGCGCGATATCGATCTGGCCGCCCTGCACCAGCCCGACATAGGCGCTGCGGTTGATCAGCGCAACCACCTTGCGTGCACCGTAACGCTTAGCCAGTAACGCGGACATGATGTTGTTCTCATCGTCATTGGTCAGCGCGCAAAACACATCCACGTCGGCCACATGCTCGGAAGCCAGCAGGTTTTCATCGGTGCCATCGCCATTCAAAACCAGTGTATGCGCCAAAACGCCCGCCAGCCGTTCACAGGCTTTCTTGCTGTACTCAATCAGTTTGACCTGATAGTCCCGCTCCAGGGAATGTGCCAGGCGAAACCCGATATTGCCGCCGCCCACAATCATCACGCGCTTGGTTGGCTTGTCCATGCGGCGCAGTTCTTGCAATACGGTGCGGATATTCCCGGTTGCCGCGATGAAGAAAACTTCGTCGCCCGCCTCGATCACCGTATCGCCTTCGGGAATGATCGGGCGATCTTGGCGGAAAATGGCAGCAACGCGCGCATCAACTTTTGGCAGGTGGCCTCTCATATCACGCAATGGATTGCCCACCAGTGGCCCGCCCTCGAACGCTTTCACCGCCACCAGCGAAACCAGCCCTTCGGCGAATTCAAGCACCTGCAAGGCCTCGGGGAATTCGATCAGCTTGCGGATGTAATCGGTGAGTATCTGCTCGGGGCAGATGGAGAAGTCCACGCAAAAATTCTCGTTGTTGAAAATCTCCGGGTGTTCCAGAAAATCGGCGGCGCGGATGCGCGCAATCCGGGTTGGCGTGTTGTACAGGCTGGCGGCCAGCTTGCAGGCCACCATGTTGACTTCGTCGCTTTGCGTCACCGCCAGCAAGATGTCAGCGTCGGCGATGCCGGCCTGTTCCAGCGTGGAAGGATGGGAGGCATTGCCCACCAGGGTGCGCAGGTCGAAACGGTCTTGCAACAGGCTCAGTTTTTCCGCGTCGGTGTCAACTACGGTGATGTCGTTTGCCTCGCTGACCAGGCTCTCAGCTACCGTCGAGCCGACCTGCCCTGCACCCAGTATCAGTATCTTCATTCCCTGAGCCACCCTTTAATAAAAAGCAATTTAGCCACGGATGAACACGGATAAGCACGGATAAAAGGCCTGTCCGACAAGAGTCTGTTGTTGGGTGCCAGTCACAATTTGTTTAACTCGATTATCCGTGAACATCTGCGTCTATCCGCACCCGCAAGGGGTAGGCCGTGGTTGTATAGCCGCTAAAGCAGCGACAACCACGCTCGGGCTGATTGCCGTTCGTGTGTTTACTGCCGCGCGCGTATCCAGCTTTTCCATTCTTCGAACACCGCCGGATTGAGCGCCGCGATCACCGAACGTTGCCACACATCACCCTGGCCGAAATCGTCGCAATTCAGGCAGCACGCCTGCCCACCCGCTTCCTGTAACACCAGCGAACCGGCGGCATAATCCCATAGCTTCTGGCCGCCGTGCAAATACACGTCATAGCGCCCCGCTGCGGTATAGCACCAATCCAGGGTGCTGGC
>FZPX01000008.1_pt1 | contig 13198 bp, 11 predicted proteins | sample 1534791 | NCBI WGS metagenome assembly FZPX01 (sample SAMEA104161951, study PRJEB21768) | metagenome | biome: subterrestrial habitat; feature: phreatic zone; material: underground water | place: France | collected 2016-06-01 | depth 60 m | reverse complement strand
TCGAAAGATCAGCCGCCGCGACACCCGTTGCCACCGGATATGGCGCAGTTCGCAACGGGGTAACAGAGGAATTTAGGATAATTTGTAACGCCACCGAGGAAAATGCTGTGCGGGAAATTTATGCAACATCGCGGCTAGTTAGTTGTAGCACTATGTGCAATAGCTGTTCAGCAAGGATGCATGATGTTTCGACACGCAGGGTTTTGAGTTGCTGAGTTCCTTGCTTGCTTGTTAGTTCATGCGCTTTTCAAACTGACCACATTGGATGCATTTAACGAAACTCGAGTAGCGATTCGTTTGCCTCCTCGCCCGCTCGCGGGAGAGGATTGAGGAGAGGGAACGGGCATGACAAGTTTCATCATCAAGTGTGGCTATTTGCTGTGCCCGTGAGAATGGCTTCCAGTCTATCGCCCAGCTTGTTCCATGCCTCGCGCTTTTCGTCGGCGTAGTCGTCGAGCAAATACACGCGGTCAACTTTGCTGCCGATCACATGGTTCTGGCAAAGGTTCACCACCTCGCGGCTGATTTTTAATTTTTGCATCATGGTTGCGCCGGTTCTACGCAAGTCGTGCGGCGTCCATTCCTCATCGCCCACCACCAGGCTGTTATTTTCAACCCGGCATTTGAGCTTGCGGGTGCGGCTCTTGAATTTTACCTGCCGGTCGCCCACCTGTTTGCTGACTGTCTTCTCGCAGACGTGCCCCTCTTTGTAGCGCGCCGGGAATGCCCATTCGCTATCGCCCGTCAGGGCGTGCAGTTGTTTGAATTGATCGAGCGTGAAGTCGGAGAGGTAAACAAGCTGGTCGCACTTTCTGCCGCGCTCGCCTTTGGTGTTGGCCGCCGGAATAAACCACGTCCGCTGCTCAAAGTTGATATGCTTCCATTCCGTCATCAGCAATTCGCCGATACGGCACAGCGTCCCCAGACATAACCACAAGGCGACCCGGCAATGCGAACTGGCGGGAGTCAACAGCTCTACGGTTTATGCGCCGCACAGGGCAGCAAAACCGGGCGGGCAGGAATTGACGTTGCTGGCGCCGATCGACGCCGAATACACGCGGCACCCGTTTTACGGCAGCCGCAAGATGTTGGTGACATGATTAACGGTACTATAAGAATTTCCATTCCCCTAAGCAAATTACCAAGTTTAAGCATGCGTGAATGCCGGGGATGAGGCGGATACCAGACGGCCGGCAGCAACAAATCACCGGTGTCGGATTTGAAATATTTCGGCTGGCGGGTTTCGAGCATTATGAGTGGTGAGTTTCCAGCATAAACCCAGAGTGCTTTCAGAATCCGTATCTTAGCAATGCGGGGAGAAATTGGCGCTTACAATTCGAGGCGCCTTAAATATCCCGCTCGATCATATACAGGATAATGGTTTCTATGAGCCGCTTGTCATCCGAGTCGGGCAATTTCCCGTAAGCCAGATGGAACTCGCGCATGGCTGCACCGGCCAGATGGCGGGCGGTGCTGCGGGCTGACTTGATGCTGTTGTATTTGATCATCAAGTCATAAACCTGGCCGGCTTGTTCCATGCTGCGTTGTTCCCGCTGCTTGGACAAGAACTCCCGGATGTATTGGTGTTCAGCGGTTGTGCAGCGATTCAACATGTGGATCAGCATCAGGGTGCGCTTGCCTTCGAAGATATCGCCACCGATTTCTTTTCCGTAACGCTCATGTTCGCCTTCGAGGTTAAGCGCATCGTCCTGTATTTGAAATGCCGCTCCCATGTAGTAGGCAAACCGGTTGAAACTATCGAGGTCCGCGCTGCCGCCGGACCCAATCAATGCGCCGATCCGGCACGGATGCATGCAGGTATACCAGCAGGTTTTTTTTAAAATCATGCGCAGGTAATCGGCTTCCTCCAGGTTGCAAATATTATCCCGCACCCAGCCCAGTTCCATAGCTTGGCCTTCAACAGACTCGCGCACCATATGCTCAATTTCGGCAAACACCAGCCAGGTGAGGGTGGAGCCAAGGCGATCCAGGTTGTCCATAAGGGGGCGGATGCTCAGCACATTCATGGCATCACCCACATTAATAGCGATGCCCACGCCATATTCCTTATGCATCGTCGGCAGCCCGCGGCGGAATTCGCTGCCATCTTCCACATCATCGTGAATCAGAAACGCATTATGAAACAGCTCGATGGCCGCCGCTGAGCGCAACACCGAACTTATGCTGCCACCAAATGCACGGCAGGTCGCAATGCACAGCCCAGGGCGTAAGCCTTTGCCGGTACGGTTAGGGTAGGATGAAACAAGATTGTAGAGATAGTGCTGCGGTTCCTTGTCCGGAAAATAATCCAGCATAACCTGCTTGGTCATTTGCATGTATTCATTCAGGGTATTTTCCACCCACTTGTATGAACGCTGCATATAGGAAATTCCTTAAGTGATCGCTACGCTTCCACCTGCACGGTAAGGATGGCGCGCATCTGAATTGCGGGCGCCTGTAACAGCCCAGAATATTGGCCGGGCGGAATGCCTTCCGGGATAACCACCGTGACGTTGACTTTTTCCACGTCGTTGGCGGAAATTGCCAACAATGGCGGGTCAAAGCTGATATGTTGCGCGTCCAGGAGATCGCCCGATGAGTTCAACAAACCAGCGGTGGTAAATTCAAATTGAGCAGTGGCATTGTCACTGCTGTTTTCCACCAGCATGCCCACCTTGCCGGATTCTCCCGTCTTTAACGCTGTCGGCATAACGAGTTCCGGCAGGTTTTCTTCCGGCCTGGAAGGGGCTTTGTCCTTGGAAACACTGGCGCTACGAATGTTCATTGCGCGTTCGCCTAGTCCACCGATGGCAGAGATGCTCAGGTTCACCAAGTCCAGCAAAATATCCAAAACTTCGTGCGCATCTTTGCGGAAGCGTTGAATCACTTGTTCATTCGATCCGGAACGCAACGTATTGACGTTGGTATAGCGCTCCTCGACTTTTTTTGCCGCCACGATGCCAGCGGATATCTCCTCTTCCAATATGGAAGCGGCCTGTTCCACGATGCGAATAGCTTCCGCTGCCAAGCCGGCAGACTTTGAGCTGGATTTTTTTCCGGTTTTCTTACGCGCGGTTTTTTCCTGGTCATTGCTCCCGCTTTTACTGCTGGGGGTCGTTTTTATTTTCGCTCGCGTCGCTTGTTTTTTTGCCCCACTGGCTGGCACCACCCGCTTTGGCGCTGGTTTTTTTCTCGCTGGTTTATCAACTGCCATATCCCCTATTAACCTCCTTAACTATCCGGTTGAACAATTACCGCGTATTTAGCTGCAACATGCGCTTCCTGGCTGTCGGACCGTAAACAAGGCAGTGATTGTATACCATGCTTTCTTGTGCCGCCGTCCATTCCGAGTGCGTGCTCATCCAGCAACACCATGCCCCATGACCTCGCAGTGACGATGCGGACAAGAACCCTTCCGCCTAGCATTTCCACATGCTAACGTTACTCTAAGACAGATAGAATCAGGATTGGGCCGCCTTCGGAATGAGCGCCTTGGGCAAAGGGAACACAACGTTCTCGACGATGCCCTGCAACTCGATCACTTTTGTTCCTCCCATTTTTTTCAGTCGGGTGATCACGCCCTTCACCAACACTTCTGGTGCAGATGCGCCCGCGCTGATGCCTACTCGCTGCTTTCTTGCAAACCACTCAGGCTGTAATTCCTCTGCATCATTCACCAGATAGGCTGGCACTCCAACATTTGCCGCGACTTCGCGCAAACGATTGGAATTTGAGCTGGTCTGCGAACCCACAATGACCACCACATCACATTGTTTGACCAGCATTTTCACCGCGTCCTGGCGGTTTTGCGTGGCATAGCAAATGTCGTCTTTTCTGGGGCCGGTGATGGCAGGAAAGCGCGCCTTCAGTGCGGTAATGATGGCGCTGGCATCGTCCACCGAAAGCGTGGTCTGCGTGACAAAGGCAAGATTATTGTCGTCATTGACCGCGATGTGCTGCACATCGGCAGGCGTTTCCACCAGATAAATGCCACCGTTGCTCTGTCCCATCGTGCCTTCCACTTCCGGATGTCCTGCATGGCCGATCATGATGATTCCCTTGCCCTGCCCGTGCAAACGCGCAACCTCGACATGCACCTTGGTCACCAGCGGGCAGGTCGCGTCGAACACCTGCAACCCGCGCGCCTCGGCCTCGCGCCGTACGGATTGCGACACGCCGTGCGCGCTGAACACGAGGATGCTGCCCGGCGGCACGTCGGCCAGGTTTTCGATAAACACTGCGCCCTTCTGGCGCAAATTACTCACCACAAACTTGTTATGCACCACCTCATGGCGCACGTAGATGGGTGCGCCATACAGCGCAAGGACGCGCTCGACGATTTCGATGGCGCGGTCAACACCTGCACAGAAGCCGCGCGGATTGGCGAGCAGCAAATCCATCAGCTCTTCTCCGGCTTATGCATGAAGCTATCCCATAACATCAACGCTGCGCCGCATGAAATAGCTGAATCCGCAACATTGAATGCAGGAAAATGGTGGCTGTCCCAGTGAAAATCGAGGAAGTCCACCACATAACCATAAGCGATGCGATCCATCAGATTGCCGAGCGCGCCGCCCAATATCAGTGCCAGCGCGAGGCAAAACAATTGTTGCCGGTGATGGCTGCGCAACAGCCACACGATCCATACCGAGGCGATAACGGCGATAGCGCTGAACAGCCAGCGCTGCCAGCCTCCCGCATCATTGAGCATGCTGAATGCCGCGCCGGTATTGTGCACCAGCACCAGATTGAATACGCCGAGGATGGCGAGACTTTCACCATAGCCAAAATGATTGCTGATCCATGCCTTGCTCAACTGGTCGAGTACGATCACCAATGCGCTCAAGCCGAGCCAGCGACTAAGCATATTGACGCTTCTCGCCGCTACCATACAGATTGGAAACGCAACGCCCGCACAGCTCCGGATGGTTGGCATCGCTGCCCACATCGGCGCGGTAATGCCAGCAGCGTTCGCACTTGACGTGGGTGCTGGGTGTTACCACGATACGCTGCTCTGCATCACTCGCCACACGATGCACCGTGGCGCGCGATGTAATGAACACAAAACGTAGATCATCGCCGAGACGCGCCAGCACATCGTGATCCGTGCCTGAGGCATAGACAGCCACTTCGGCGGCCAGTGCCGAGCCGATCAGTCCCGCAGTGCGTGCTTCTTCAAGCTGCTTGTTCACCTTGGCGCGCCATTCCTCGATCTTCAGCCATGCGCTAAACGCTCCGAAATCCAGTTGTGTATCTGGTAGTGTGTACCACTCACCCATGAACACGCTCTCATTATCCTTGCCATTCAACACTTCCCACGCCTCTTCAGCGGTAAAACTGAGTATAGGCGCCATCAAGCGCACCAGGCTGTGCGTGATGTGATACAGGGCGTTCTGCGCGGAGCGGCGTGCTTTGGAATTTTCCCCGGCGGTGTAAAGCCGGTCTTTCAAAATATCGAGATAGAAGCCGCCCAAATCCTCGGAACAGAATGCCTGCAATTTTTGCGCGATCAGATGGAATTCATAGCGCGCGTAATCCTGTTTCACTTCGTCCTGCAACTGCCGCACCAGCGCCAGCGCATAGCGGTCTATTTCCAGCCACTGCTCAACCGGCAGGGCATGCTGTTGCGGGTCGAAATCCGAAATATTGGCCAACAAAAAACGCAACGTGTTGCGGATGCGCCGGTAGCTTTCCACCACACGCTTGAGAATTTCGTCCGAGATGGTCAGCTCGCCGGAGTAATCGGTTGAAGCCGTCCACAGGCGCAGAATGTCCGCGCCGAGCGTGTCGAGAATCTTCTGCGGGGCAATGACATTGCCTTTGGATTTTGACATTTTGTGGCCGTGCCCATCCACCACGAAGCCGTGTGTCAGCAAGGCCTTGAAAGGCGCGCGCCCATTGGTGGCGCAGCCGGTCAGCAGCGATGACTGGAACCAGCCGCGATGCTGGTCGGAGCCTTCCAGATACAGGTCGGCGGGCGAATGCAAAGCGGTGCGGCGCTGCAACACGGATGCATGGGTGACCCCCGAATCGAACCACACGTCCAGTGTGTCGGGAAGTTTTTTGTAGTGCGCCGCCTCATCGCCCAGCAAGTCCACCGAGTTCAGGCTGAACCATGCCTCGATGCCATCGCGCTCGACCATCATGGCGACCTGTTCCAGCAATTCAGGCGTGCGCGGATGCAGTTGCATGGTTTCCTTATGCACGAAAAACGGCATCGGCACACCCCAGTTGCGCTGGCGCGATACGCACCAGTCGGGCCGGTTCTTTATCATCGCTTCGAGGCGGGCACGCCCCCAAGCAGGAAAGAATTCGGTTTCTTCAACGGCACGATTGGCGAGATCGCGCAAGGTTGTGCCGTCATGCATTGCTTTAGAACGGCCCTCCCGTACCAGCTTTTCGGCATCTGCCGCTATCGGATAAGCGGCATTATCCATCCCGATGAACCACTGCGGTGTGGAGCGGAAAATGATCGGCGTCTTGTGCCGCCAGCAATGCGGGTAACTGTGCTGCACTTTTTCCAGATGCAATAAATGGCCGCTGGCTTGCAGCGCGGCTATCACCACATCGTTGGCTTTCCATACGAACAGCCCCGCCAAAGCTGTTTCTCCCGCAGGGGGCGTACTGGAAATGAATTTACCATCATCGCCGACCGGGTTGTCCGTCGGCAAATGGTATTTCTGGCCGACGAAGTAATCGTCCAGACCGTGCGCAGGGGCGGTGTGCACAGCACCCGTTCCAGCTTCCGTTGTAACATGCTCACCACAAACAACTTCAACTTTCTTCTTGTAAAACGGGTGCTGAAGCTTCAGAAACTCAAGCCTTTTGCCGCGACATGTCCCCACTATTTCAAATGAGGTAATTCCGTAACGTGCCATGCAAGAATCCACCATCGGCTCGGCTAATACCAAATATTTTTGCCCTTTATCTTGATCATACTTGACCAATGCATAGGTCAATTCTGGATGCACACAAACAGCTTCGTTTGCAGGTAGCGTCCAAGGCGTCGTTGTCCAAATAACAATACTGATGCTTCTTCCACGGGAATCGTAATCCGCTTGCTCATTCACAAAATCGAATTGTTGTTGAGCATCATGTGTATTCCCCACTGCATTACTAAACTCGAACGCCACATCGATCGCGGGCGAGGTCTTGTCTTCGTACTCAACCTCGGCCTCGGCCAATGCCGACTGACAATCGAGGCACCAGTTCACCGGCTTGCGCCCCTGATACAGGTAGCCGCGTTCGTAGATGCTGCCAAGCGCGCGAATAATATCGGCCTCGGTCTTGAAGTCCATCGTCAGATAGGGATGATCCCAGTCGCCTAACACACCCAAGCGGATGAAATCCTTCCTCTGCCGTTCTATTTGTTCCTTGGCGTATGCGCGGCACAGCTCGCGGAACTGCGCGGGCGGAATCGCCTTGCCGTGTTTTTTCTCCACCTGCAACTCGATCGGCAATCCGTGGCAATCCCACCCCGGCACATAAGGCGCATCGAAACCCGCCAGCGTCTTGCTCTTGACGATAATATCCTTGAGGATTTTGTTCACCGCATGGCCGATGTGGATGTCGCCGTTCGCATACGGCGGCCCATCGTGCAGGATGAATTTCGGTTTACCCTGCTTGGCAGCACAAATTTTTTGATAGTGTTGCTGCTCCTCCCAGCGCGCCAGCATCTGCGGCTCGCGTTTGGCGAGATCACCGCGCATCGGGAAAGAGGTATCGGGTAGATTTAGAGTGTTTTTGTAATCAGTCATGTTGTTCGAACCATTGCTTTGCAAGCTGCACGTCCAGCGCAATTTGCCGCGTCAGCGTTTCCATGTCTGGAAATTTTTCTTCGTCGCGCAGCTTGTGCAAAAAATCCAGGCGCAGGTGCTTGTTGTAAATCTGGCGTGCAAAATCGAATACGTGCACTTCCAGCACCGGCCTGCCGTCCTGCCTCACCGTCGGGCGCACGCCCAAGCTCGCCACGCCTTGCATGGGTGGCATGTCATCGCCCTGCACCCGCACCACGAATATGCCGGATAGCGGTGGGCGGTTGTGTTTCAACTGGATGTTGGCCGTAGGAAAACCGATCTGCTTGCCTAATCCGTGGCCATGCTCCACGCGCCCGCTGATGCTGTACGGCCTCCCCAGATAGGACTGCGCCACGCGCATTTTGCCTTCTGCCAGCGCGACACGCACTGCCGTGCTGGAAATGCGTATACCGTCGTGCAGCACGCTGTGCATGGCCTGCACCGCAAAGCCATGTTGTGTGCCGATTTTTTCCATCAGCGCAAAATCGCCGCTGCGCCCGCTGCCGAAACGGAAATCGTCGCCGATCAACACGTACTTCGCAGCCAATTCTTCATGCAGCGCATGGATGAAATCCGCTGCGCTAATTTGTGCAAAGCTGCTGTTGAAGCGGCATACATGCACGCGATCCACACCGAGCGCCGCGAACAGCTCAAGCTTCTCGCGCATACTGGTGAGCCGCGCCGGAGCTTGCTGGGGTGAGAAAAATTCACGCGGATGCGGTTCGAACACCATTACCGCCATCGGCAAGCCGCGTAACCTGGCCGCTTCGCGCAATTGTTTGAGCAAAGACTGATGGCCGAGATGCACGCCATCAAAATTACCGATGGTCAGCGCAACCGGCTGTGCAACAGTGGGGTGAAGTCCGCGAAAGATCAGCATAGAGGCGCGGATTATACCGTAGGGCGGAAAAGCTTAGCGCCTTCCGCCGAATAAAAACACGCACATTCCTTTTGGCAGGCTACGGGTTTACCGCCCATTGAACCGGGCGCTCAATCGTCAGAAATACTTATTTGTTTTATGCTCAAGCGCGATGCCGATCAACTCCAGAGCCACACCAAAGGTAAGAAACAACGCGCCCGGCCAGACCTCTGGAGCGAGGAGCATCAGAATTGCACCCACCACCATCAAAATTACTGCGCTGGCACGCCGAACGCGTATATTTTTTATCATTTTGGCTTTTTGCTCTTGATCTAAATATCGGGTGACATTATAAGCGGTCACAATTTTATTTGTTGCGCTTGCGCACCACCGCTTTGCGCAATTCCTCCAGCAGCAACATGCCGAGCATGAAGGGAAGGATGAACAGCCACACTGCCGCGTCTAGCGGTGCGGTGCCGAACAGCGCGTTGCCCCACGGGGAATAGCCGATCAGCAACAGCAGCAATATTTCGCAAGCGATCCCGTACCAGATCAGGCGATTGCGCCCGCGGCCGAACGCGGATTGGGTGGGATGGCGGCAAAGAAATACATTGACCACTTGCATGGCGATGATCGCTGATAAGCAGGCCGTGGTAGCTTGCAGATACAAGCTATCGTGATAGTCCAACATGCCGCCGAACTCCCAGGAGCCTCCGTGCAGCACGAAGAAAAACGCCGCCATTCCCGCAGTTGCCTCCAGCACCCCGAGAAACAGGTAGGCGCGCAGCAGCAGCCCCCAGTTGAGCAATCGTTCGTTGCGCAGTCGCGGTGGCCGCCGCATCGTTCCTGGGTCTGGCTTTTCCGCGCCGAGCGCGAGGGCGGGCAGCATGTCGGTACCGAGATCCACCGCAAGTATCTGGATGATGGTGAGCGGCAGCGGTATCTTGAACAGCACGAAGGCGAGATACGGCACCATCTCCGGCACATTCGAAGTGAGGATATAGGTAAGGAACTTGCGCACATTGTCGTACACGGCGCGCCCTTCTTCGATGGCGGAGACGATGGTGGCAAAGTGATCGTCGAGCAGGATGATGTCGGCTGATTCTTTCGCGACATCGGTGCCGGAGATGCCCATCGCGATACCCACATCGGCGCATTTCAATGCCGGCGCATCGTTCACTCCGTCACCGGTCACGGCGACAATCTCGCCCTTGCGCTGCAAGGCTTGCACGATGCGCATCTTCTGGTCGGCGCCGGTGCGCGCAAAAAGCACTTCGGGTTCGTCGAGCAACAGTTGCAGATCGGTTTCCGACATGTGGCGCAGCATGTCGCCAGTCACGGCGGCAGGGTTCTGCGCCAGCCCGATCTCGCGCGCCAGCGCGCTGGCGGTATGCGGATGGTCGCCGGTGACCATGATCACGCGGATACCGGCTGCATGGCAGGTGGCGATCGCTTCGGCTACGCCGGGTCGCGGTGGGTCGGCCAGCCCGATCAGACCTGCAAAGACCAGCACGGTCTCGGGCTGTGCGGTGTGTGGTGGCAAACTGCGGTAAGCGAGGGCGATCACACGCAGCCCCTGCTCCGTCATTTGTTCATGTGTACTCAGCAAACTGGCTCGGCTGACTTCATCAAGGGATAAGATTTCCCCTTGCAGCAGCATTTCGCTGCACAGTGGCAGCACGGTCTCTGGCGCACCCTTGCAATATAGAATGTGGCCCTGCGGAGTGTCGCAGGTCACCGACATGCGCTTGCGCTCGGTGTCGAACGGGATCTCGTCCAAGCGCGGGAACACCACACCGCCCGGCGCACCTTCCAGCAGCGCGACTTCCATCGGGTCGCCCTGCCAAACCGTTTGGCCGTCCTGTTCGACGCAGCGCAAGTCATGGCAATGGCGCATCACGCCAAACAGTGGTTCGGCATCAACTATTGAGCCGTCCAGATTCTGTTTAATGTCCGTTCGGGCTGAGCCTGTCGAAGCTGCCCATTCACCTTTCGGCAAGTTTATGGCGAACGGGTTTGATACTTCATTGTGCCGGAACAATAACTCGGCAGGCTCACGCAGTGCGCCGGAATAGAACACTTGCCGGATGCTCATGCGGTTCTGTGTCAGTGTGCCGGTCTTGTCGCTACAAATCACGCTGGCCGCCCCCAGTGTCTCAACCGCAGACAGGTGGCGCACCAGAGCGCTCTTCTTGGCCATGCGCTGGGTCGCCATGGCGAGAGACAGGGTGACGGTGGGCAGCAATCCTTCCGGCACGTTGGCGATGATGATGCCGATGGCGAACACCAGATTTTCCCAGAACGACAAGCCCACCGTCTGGCCGATGAGGAAAAATATCGCGCCAAGCAGGGTGGCGAACAGCGCCACCAGCCGGGAAAGGCGCGCGATTTCTTTTTGCAGCGGCGACAGCGGTTCGCGCGCGGTTTGCGACAGGCGCGCGATGTTGCCGAATTCGGTATGCATGCCGGTGGCGTACACCATGGCTTTCGCCTCGCCCGAAATCAGCGAGGAGCCGGCATGCATGATGTCGCGTCGCAATGCCGCCTGCTCTTCAGTTGTCACGGCGGTATCGCGCGCCATCGGCTTCGATTCGCCGGTGAGGTTGGAAGTGTTGACACGCACCCCGAACGCTTCGATCAACCGGCAATCGGCGGGCACATCGTCGCCCGCAGCCAGCAGCACCACGTCGCCCGGCACCAGTTCCGCCACCGGTAATTGCATGGCCTTGCCGTCGCGCAGCGCGGTAGTGTGCCGTGGTAGCAGGTTGCGCAACGCTGCCAGCGCTTTTTCCGCGCGGTATTCTTGCCAGAACGAGAACAGGCCGTTGACCAGAATGACGCCAAGCACGGCATAGCCCAGTTTTGCCATACCCTGGCCGGGTTCGCGCCATTCGGCGAAGAAAGCCAGCCCGGCGGCCAGCCACAGGATCAACGCAAAAAAATGGGTGAATTCCTTGAGCAGTATGCCAATGAACGGCTGTCCGGTGATTTTTTCAATCTGGTTGCTGCCGTACTTTGCCTGCCGCTGCGTGGCCTCGGCCTGCGATAAGCCTTGCGCACTGCTACGCAGATGAGCATAGAGTTTTTCAATGGCATGATGGTGCGGGTTCACGATATTCAGTCAGGAATATATTTCTCCGGCAATGTTTCGATGCAAATTTATTTCGATTATGCAATTGCTCCTGCGAAAGCTATAGGGCGCCTCAAAAAATTCATATTTTGTCGCTCCCGCGTAAGCGGCCCAGTTAAATCAACAAGCTGGGTTCCCGCCGCAGCCTGCCCTCGAATGAGGTTGTCAGGGGCGGGAATGACAAATTTTTAGATGCCCACTCAGAGTCAGTAGCGGATCAACGCCCCCTTGTGGGGCATTTGGGCCAGTCCTGAATTTTTTGAAGTGCCGGTGCAGGCAGCGTGCCTTACCGATCACGCTGCCTGCGTATCACCCGTCAGAAAAATGTTCAGCACCACGGCTTCCCACCGCACCAACCTATCTGCTCTTATCGCGCACAAAAAATTACGTAGCCCGCCATGATCGTCAAGATGAACAAAATTCCGGGTTATTTTCGGACGGCCATGCTTGCTTCATCGTGCTCTATCATTTGCTCCATCAGCATCAGCATCATGCCCATATGCTTGTCGGTCATTCGGCCCTTCATGCCGCCGCCCATCATGCAATCACCCTTCATACCGCCACCCATCATGCAATCACCCTTCATACCGCCGCCCATCATGCAATCACCCTTCATACCGCCGCCCTTCATGCACTCGCCCTTCATGCCGCCGCCCATCATGCAATCACCTTTCATGCCGCCGCCCATCGTATGGCTATGCTCGGATTGTGATGTGCCTGGTTGTCCCATTTCCTCCAGATCCATGCCGCAAATTGGACAGGTGCCCGGATGGTCTTGGACAACATCAGGATGCATGGGGCATACCCAAAGTTTTTTTTCCGGGCTTGGTGAAGTTTTGTCAGTGGCGGCTATTGGATCAGGGTTGGCCTGAGCAGCAGGGGTGGCATCCGCCTTGACGTCAGGCTGGCTAACCGGATTGTCGCCCTTCTTATGGTCACACATTTTTTGGCCATCCATCTTGTGCTCACCCATCTTGTGGCCGCTTCCACTGGCACATTCCATAGCCGCAGCTCCCATCATTTCGCGCATCATTTTTATGCTGTCGCGCATGCTTTTATTGTGTTCTTGCAGAAGTTTCTGGCGTTTCTTTGTATCTTTGGTCTGATTGATTGTTGCCATTTGCGCACGCATTTTTTCTATGGATTCCTGCATCATGCTCTCATGGCAGTGCATTTTTTTAGCTGGCTCAACGGCTTCTCCCTGCGCCGCATGTGCGCATTTTTCATGGCGGTGGGCAGCGTCTGCAAAGGCTGGCTGGGCAAATAGCGTAACTGCCGCAAAAATGGGAGCTAATAACGAAAGCTTTTTCATTTTCTTTTCTCCTGATGGTTGTGCCTGGATTCAAAGATCGGAAGAGCGTCGTGTAGGGAAAGAGTGTAGATCTCGGTGGTCGCCGTATCATTAAAAAAAAA
>FZPX01000009.1_pt1 | contig 13200 bp, 13 predicted proteins | sample 1534791 | NCBI WGS metagenome assembly FZPX01 (sample SAMEA104161951, study PRJEB21768) | metagenome | biome: subterrestrial habitat; feature: phreatic zone; material: underground water | place: France | collected 2016-06-01 | depth 60 m | reverse complement strand
TTTTTTTTTAATGATACGGCGACCACCGAGATCTACACTCTTTCCCTACACGACGCTCTTCCGATCTCCAGATAATCGAGCTGTGGGGCGTGTACTGCTTCCTGCGCCGCCTTGCCGGGGAAGAGTGATGGCTCCAAAACCCCAGGGTGAACCTCGCTATCAAGTGCCAAGAGAGCTTGCCGATTCGCTGGCTTTTCGCAGTCTGCCCGCAGCGGCAAAAATCTTGTGGCACGACTTGATGATGCAGTATCGCGGTGGCAACAACGGCAACATCAACGCGGCAATGAGCGAGCTAGCGCACTACAACTGGCGATCAGGCACCACGATAGCCAAGGGGCTGCGTTACCTGATTGCGCATGGACTCATCACGGAAACAAGATCGGGCGGGCAACGTGCAGGCAAACTCAAACAATGCTGCCTGTACGCCTTCACCCACCTGCCCATCCATGCCAATGCCAAATTGCTCATCAAAGGAAAGGAAGCAACCCATGACTACCGGAATTTTGATCCCGGCAAAAATGTGGTGGCGGCGAGTTTGTCGCTCCAGAAAATGGAGCGTGTCGCTCCAGAATATGCAGCGTGTCGCTCCACATAATGCACACCAGCACCTTCCATCGCTCCAGAATATGGAGTTAGAGAAATGCACATAAAACCTGCCTATGCCGCACCAGTAAAGGGTTGCAGCCGATTTATGCGAAATTACCCGTGGACTCCAGAATATGCACACCCTTATATATTTACCATTACATACCCTGTTATTGGAGTGTCTCTATGCGCTCGCTAACCGATGGCCTGATGGGAGTGATTGCCAGGCAAGGGTACAGGATTGAGGTGTGGAATATGAGCGCGCCGAAACTGGCGATTACAAATGAACGGTGGATTTATATCACGAAGAAACACCACAACGGCGGCATCGGTGAAAGAAGCATCGGGCTGCCGGAATCGGACTTGGCGGAATTGATTGCGCTGCTTGGGCAGGCGGCGCATTGACCAACATACAATGACTGGCAGCTTAAATGAGGCGAAAACGCGCATATCTTGAAAATGGCTGCATTCCAATAGGTGCGCTGTTTGCGAGCCTGTTTGATGCTGATGGCGGGTTGTTTAAGCCTAATTATTTCGTATTCTGTGGGGGTTGAGAATGGGAACAGGTGGAAGTAGATATGGCGCTGGCAGGCCAGCACACAGGCCAGCGGCAGGGAGTTACCGCAAGCTGGATATTCGCCGGATGGTAAAGGCGGGCTGCATCAAACCGCATAACTGGTTTGGCTGGCAATGGAAAAATGATGAGGGTGAGGAAGTCGCAAGCGTGAGTTGCAAAGTAAATTACGAAGCGAACGGGCTGACCGTTACCTATCGCTGGAAAAACTCATACGAAACGGAATGGCAACCCGTGGATAGGCATGTATGGCTGACTTCGACGGTCTGCAATTATGGCGGGGTGCGCCGGTGGTTTAGCTGCCCTTGCTGCCAGCGCCGTGCTGCTGTGCTGTATGTCATGGGCGGGGCGCTACGCTGTATCAAGTGCGGGCGATTGTCTTATTCGTCGCAACGTGGCGATGCAATGGATCGGGCGTGGATCAAACAGAGCAAGCTGGAGGCCAGGCTATTAAAGAACTGGCAGAAGCCCAAGCGTATGCGCCAGAAAACTTTTGAGCGATTACGCAACAAAATATTCGAGTGCGAATGGCAAAGGGAAGATGCGCTGACGGCTGCGATGGCGCGGCTGGGGATGGTGCTCTGATGGACAGACGAACGGAGGGTGCAACAATGCGAACAAAATTGCAACAAGTGGAAACCATGCTCAAAGCCTTTGGCAATAAGGTTTACGGCGGTTTTCAGTGTTTCCGGTTGTGTAAACTTGCCAAGGGATTTCGATAAAATGGGCGGCATCGGTTCGGGTAATCGCTACCGTTACGGTACTAAAAACACGGTAGAGGGGCGCACCAGTCTGGATATAAATCGCTTGGCGCGAGACGGCAATCTCAAGGCGGGGCGGTCATTCAGTTTGCAATGGACGTGGCGCGACGGAAGCACGTCATCCATCGGCGTGCGCGTGGAATCAGCTTGGTCAATCCGTCTCAACTATCGCACCCGTTCGGGTGGCGAGGTGGATTGGACGGATGTGGATTACAGCATTCAACTCACGCGCACACCTTGCCGGTTCGGTGGCGAGCGCAACTGGTTTCGTTGCCCCGGTCGCGGTTGCGGGCGGCGCGTAGCCAAACTCTATTGCGCAGGCAATTACTACGTTTGCCGACATTGCGGTGATCTCGCATATTCCAGCCAGCGCGAAGATGCTGGCGACCGGGCATTAAGCCGCGCACAAGCCATCCGAAAACGGCTTGGCGGATCGGCAAACATGCTGATGCCCTTTCCTCCAAAACCCAAGGGGATGAACTGGAAAACCTACATTCGCCTTCAATCGGAATCGGTTCGGCTTGGGAATCAATCTGTCATTAGCATGGGAGAAAAGCTGGGTATTCTTGATCGGATGATTAAAAGGATTGGCATGAAATTTTGATTTTGATGAAGTCCTTTGGGGCGGATGAAGACCTGTATTCGTATTGATTAGAGGTACAATTGAGACGATAAATGAAGGGGGCATTATGGAACGCACTCTGGAGAGCCAGATTGTTGAAGGTGAAATCGCGTTAATCATTGACTACCAACCCGGCAAGTCTGTTGCGGTTGATGTTTTGCAGGGTGCTATGCGTCTGATCGAGGCAATGGATCAACTTGATGGTGCTCTGCTATCCAGTGTCGATACATCGCTTGAGCCAGTCTCGATATTAAATGATGTGCAGCATTCTTCGCTCAAGGTGCTACTGGCAAGAGCATTGCGTGGAGTACCTGATGAGCACATAGAAAATCTTGAATGGAAAAAATGGGCTGGCAATCTGCTGGTCAAAGGTAAATATAAGCTATTGCAGCATCTTGAGGCTGATGCGCCTGATATTCGTAGGGTATTGATTGAGCTGGAGCCTGAGTACAGCTCATTACCGCAGGGCTTGATTGGTTACACGCCGCCAGCCGTTGCCGATGTACAGGCCGCCCTTTATGGCGTAACTAAGGCGCGCGCCACCCTTCCGGGGCAGCTTGTTACTATTCAAACTGAATTTGGTGATGTTGAGTTACCTGATACCGCTGGCTCTGTAGAAACGCTTTCTCAGATTGAGGCTCAGACATCAGTTACAAATAGCGGCATTGAGTTCTTCAAGATCAAGTCGGTTGATATGCTTGGGAAATCACAATGGTCGGTGCTTAGAAACCAACGCTTAGTCAAGGTGGACATGTTGCATCAAAGCTGGCTGGATGACTATCACCACAGAAGGTTTGCTTTGTTACCCGGCGACAGTATTGAATGCAGCTTTGAGGAAACTATCACTTACGATGCCAACCATAATGAGATTGACCGCAGCTTGGCTGTTGTTGAGGTCATTCGCGTGGTGCCTCCTCCAGCACAACACAAACTACTTTAGCTTCCGAGCTGCTTTCGCCCCTGTCAAAACAGATAGGTTTTAAATGTTGTCACTAGACGGTACGGCAAGATTAACGCTCAACACATTTAAGGGTGAGTGGCGCGCAGAACTGCGCGAAATGTCGGCGCTGTTGCGTGAGCAACGGGATATGCTGAAGCGGATTTAGTTAAAGAACGCCTGCACCGCTTCAAGAAAATCACGGGTTCCCTTCACTTTGCGCGATTGCCCAAGTAGTCGCAGCAGTTCCTTGCCACAGTCATTACGAAGGCGCGCTCGTCTGGAGAGAGACCGGTAATCAATGAGTCAAAGATTGCTGCCTCATTCGCTGCTTCAGGGCGCTGCTTCGACAGCAGATCACCGACAGATAAACGCAAGGCGGTGGAGAGTTTTTCCAGCGTCAACAACGAAGGCAGATTAGCGCCCCGCTCAAAACGGGAGATGGTTTCTGCATCAACGCCGACACGTTCCGCCACCTGCTCCTGAGTCCATTCAAGTTGCTTGCGCCGCTCGGCGACATTCCTCCCAAGCCGTTTAGCCAACCGTTCCGATTCTTTCTGTTTATCCACCATGTTGTTGCCCTCGAAAGCAACAAGGATGGCTGGCACTGGAATGTGATAACAGGGTATGTTATGTTGCTTGCTTGCTCAACACGTGTGTTGACTCGCTGCTACTAAAAATACATGGCTGAAAGCGCTAACCGGCTGCATCTAATCGAATGAATGACAATTACGAACAATACAGCCGTGAAGAGTTGTTGCGCTTGTTGCGCGAGCGCGACCGCAAACCGAAATTCGGGCTAGTGTGGGAGCGTAACGAGATCGAACACGACAAGAGTCTGAACGACGATTTCGTGGCGCTTGATCTTGACCCCGGCCTATCCTGCGGCGATGCGCCGTTTGAAAATCTCATCATCGAGGGCGACAACTTCGACGCCCTGCGCTATCTGCGCATGACCCACGCCGGACGGGTGAAGTGCATCTACATTGATCCGCCCTACAACACCGGCAACCGCGACTTCATCTACAACGACCGCTTCGTGGACAAGGACGATGCCTACCGGCATTCCAAGTGGCTGGAGTTCATGTATCGGCGGCTCACACTGGCGAAGGATTTGCTGGCTGAGGATGGGGTAATTTTTGTTTCCATAGACGACAACGAAATGCTGCACTTTGGCATGTTGATGGATCAGGTGTTTGGCGAAAAGAACTGTCTGGCAAAGTTGATTTGGCAAACGGATGGTAACTTTGACAATCAGGCCAGATACAAAATTTGTCACGAATATGTTTTGGTTTATGCGGCTATTGAAAGCCGAGTAGAAGCGCCGCCTGTGATTGATCCGAACGCCGAAGAAACAGGGAAACTCTTTCGTGATGAGATAAGAAACACGATAGTGAAGAATGGCCCAAAAAATCCTGTGTCTAATATTGTGCTCCGTGCTGGCTTCCCTGCTGATTTTGAGGAAGGAGTAATTCCCGCGAGGGCAGACAAATGGCCGCATTTCCTATCTGATGCGGTCATTAAGGATGGTGTGCTGGTTCGAGATGTAACACTTCGGAGCGGCTGGGCGAACAAGAAATTGTGCGAGAGATTCATTGTTACTGGATTTAGTCCAGTCTGGGATACCAAGAATCAACTGACATCTTTCATTCTCACTGAAAATGGAGCTCTCGAAAATGTGAAGGTTCGAGCCGAAGAGCAGTCGCATGTCATTTCCGTTATAAAAAATGTTGGCAGCGTGCAAGCATCTGGCACTGAGCTTGTTGCCCAAGGAATCGGATTCACTTACCCAAAACCAGTTGGCCTAATCGAATACCTCATAAGCATGGTTCAAGGTGAAGATGCCTTAGTTCTGGACTTCTTCGCCGGTTCCGGCACGACCGCCCATGCGGTGATGAAGCTGAACGCCGAGGATGGCGGCAAGCGGCGCTTCATTCTGGTTTCCAGTACCGAGGCAACGAGTGAAGAGCCGGACAAGAATCTATGCCGTGATGTGTGCGCGGAGCGGGTGCGGCGGGTATCGCAGGGTTACACCAACAAGAAAGGCGAAGCGGTTGAAGGGCTGGGCGGTTCATTCGCTTATCTGCGCACCAAGCGCATTCCGGTTTCCCGCGTGTTCAATGACATTCAGCATGAGCAGGTGTGGCGGGCGCTGCAACTGATCCACGGTGTGCCGCTGGCAGGCTATGAAAAGGGTGCGCCGGTGCAGTTGGCGGGCAATGCTGATGACCGGCTGGTGTATGTGCCGAAACTCTCCGAGGCTGTGCTGGAGGAAGTGGCGCGGGTTGCTGGTTTGGGCGGGCGGCTGGTGGTGTATTCATGGCAGCCGGGGCAGATCAGGCAACGCGTGGAAGCGCCTAATGTGGCCTTTGAAAAAATCCCTGAATTTCTGGTTTCCCGATTCGGAGGTGGCAAATGATTGTCTCTCCGAGCCGGTATCAAAAAGATGCCAAGGACAACGCGCTGTCGATTTTCCGCTATGCCTTGCAGCAGATCGAGGCTGCACCCGATGAAGCGAATCGTAAGCAGGCAGCAGCTTATAACGGTTGCGCCTTGATACAAGCGCCGACGGGTTCCGGCAAGACGATGATGGCGGGAATGATTGCCGAAGAGTTTGCGCGTGAAGCGAAAATCGTGTGGTTCTGGTTCACGCCGTTTGCCGGGTTGGTGGATCAGGCCAGCGTTGCGCTGAAAAAACAATTCGGCAGTTTGCGGGTGCGCGATATTCAAGGCGACCGGCTGGCAATGGGTACGCGCAGCGGTGACGTGTTCGTTTCCACTTGGGCAGCGGTGGCGGCCAACAACGAGAAGGCGCGGCGCTTGCGGCGTGACGGAGATTTGTCGCTTTCACTTGATTCGTTGATCCCTTCGTTGCGCGAGCTGGGCTTCCATATCGGCGTGGTGGTGGACGAAGCGCATCACACATTCAGCGGTGCAACCGAAGCGGTGCGTTTTTATACCGAGGTAATGCAGCCGGAATTCACGCTGCTGATTACCGCCACACCGGACGACACGGATGTGGATAAATTCAAGCGCACCACGGGCATTGCCGAGCTGCACCGAATTACCGTGAGCCGTCAGGATGCGGTGGATGCAGGGATGATTAAGGCGGGCATCAAATCGGTGGCATATCTCGCGCCCGACGACCAGAAGGCACTGGTGGATTTTCCAATGGCGGCGCTGACCGATGCCAAGGCAGTGCATGAGCGCATCAAGCAAGAGTTGAAGAATGCGGGCATCAATCTGATGCCGTTGATGCTGGTGCAGGTGGCTACCAGCGAGAAAGACGACGACGTGGCGCGGGCGCGTGAGAATTTGAAACTGTTGGGTTTCCGCGAAGAGGCGATTGCGTGCTACACGGCAAAAGAGCCTTCGGACGACTTGCTGGCAGTGGCGCTGGACGAAACCAAAGAGGTGCTGATTTTCAAGATGGCAGTGGCGCTGGGGTTCGATGCGCCGCGTGCATTCACGCTGGTTTCCATGCGCGGGGCAAGAGATACGGACTTTGGCATTCAGGTGGTGGGGCGCATTCTGCGCGTGCATCGCCGCTTGCAGGGGCGCGAGGTGCCGGAGTTGTTGCGCAACGGTTATGTGTTCCTGGCGGACGCGGAGAATCAAACCGGATTGACGGGGGCGGCTGACAAGATCAATGCGATCCGCACCGGGCTTTCCGAGATCAGCCCTTATACGATGGTGGTGAACATCGCAGGGCAAAATCAGGTGCAGATCGTGCGGAACGGGCAAAGCACGATGCTGCCGGTGGAGCAGAATCCCACAGCTCAACACGACTTGTCACAAGATTCTGGTGTGGGTAATTATGTGGCAAACGGTTCTTTATCCGGTGCGATGCAAAACGTGCTGGATGGTTTTGTGTTGGCCATGCCGGAGGCGCAGACAGAGCAAACGCGAAGGATTGCTGCAACGCTTTCTGGAGCATCTCGTTTTAATCTGAAAATTTCCGGCCTGAAATTCAAGACAGAACGGATGCCGTTGGGAACCGGTGCGCTGCTGGCCTGTATCGGCGGAAAGATTGCGATTGGCGAACGCGAATTGAACGAGGGGCGGCGCGCTAAAACGACAGTCATCCGCCGCGAGGAGGAAATTTTTACTCGCACGGTTACAGATACAAAATATCAGGCGCGAATATCCGAAGTCGAGATTGCACGACGTGCACAGCGTGTTTTGTTTGAGCCGGATTATCTCGATCCGCGTGACTTGCACGCCGTGTTGATTAAACGGCTGCAATCGGAATATGAAGCTCGCGGGTTTGAATCCGACGAGCGCGATCTTGAGTTGGTTCTCGATTTAATTCTGGTGGCATTCCCCAATCTGATACGTCAGGCAGCGCGAGAATGTGCGGCACAATATGCCGAGTTGATGGATACCTCACCATTGCCAGATTGCATTGAACTGCCATCTGGTGCGCGCACTTCGCGTTTGAATATCTATGGCGTAATGCCGCCCGATTTGAACCGCGACGAAATTGCTTTTGCCGAAATGCTGGACAGTGATTTGTCCGGGGCGGTGGAATGGTGGCATCGCAACGAGCCGCGCAAGCCGTGGTCTATCGGTTTGATCTTGCCGAGTGGTGCTCAGTATTTCCCGGATTTTGTGGTGAAGGTGAACGGGCGCGCGTTAGGTGATGGTTTGCTGCTGGCGGAGGTCAAAGGCGACCATTTGCTGAATAGCGGCGATACGTTGGACAAAGTGCTGGCAAGCCACAAATTCTATAAACGCCCGGTGATGCTGATGCAAGAGGATAGCGGGCGCTTTATGACTATTCGGCAGGATGCGAATGGCAAGAATGCGCCAGATCAGATTTTCCGGCTGGATTTGATGGCTGGGTACTAATGCCCTTGCGTCTCCTATTAGCCAGTTTTGCGCTGGCTCTTTCTTTCCCCGCATGGGCTGACTTCACTGGCAATGTCGTTGGCGTAGCTGATGGCGACACCATCACAGTGCTGGACGCGGGCAAGGTGCAGCACAAAATCCGATTAACTGGAATTGACGCACCAGAGAAAAAACAACCTTTCGGCAATCGTTCAAAGCAAAGCCTGAGTGATATGGTTTTCAACAAAACCGTGACCGTGGAAACCGACAAGCGCGACCGCTACGGGCGGGAATTGGGCAAAGTGTTGGCTGATGGCAAGGATGTGAACCTTGAGCAAGTCCGCGCAGGCATGGCGTGGCATTACAAAGCCTATGAGCGCACGCAGCCTGCAACTGACAGGACAACCTACGCAGCCGCTGAAAACGAAGCCAAGGCCGCTAAACGTGGGCTATGGGTTGATCCTGAACCAACTCCACCGTGGGAATGGAGGCATAGAAAATGAATGACTACAATCAATGGCCGGTAACTGTCGATCAAGCTGTCGGTGTGCTGCTTGGTATGTTGCCGAAGGACGAGGCGGACAAGATTGCTGCCATGTCGCGGGATGACCTGATTTACTTGCACTTCGGCCTCGGTGCATGGATACGCAACAACTTCGGGCTGTGGGCACAAAATACTGCCCTGCTGGAAAACACCGGCAAAAGCCAACCTGACGATGCCGCTGGTGTAATCATTGAAGCCCTGTGGAGCCGGTTACAGGCAATAGCCCCCAAGGTGCATTAAGGGAGCCACCTTGGGGCGGATGGGAGGCGTGGCAGATGAGCGGGAAGAAGCAGCGCAGCGCGACCCCGCGCAGCCTGACAGGCTGGGAGGGCGGGGGCAATCAAACACAACGCGCAGCGCCCAAGCCTGATTCTCAGGGTGGTGTGTGGCAATGAAAAAGCCGGTGCCGGGGGTTTTGTCCGGCATGGGTTTTTTGTTGGCGCGCACGACCCGCAAACGGCAGCGGTGGCGTGACGGTGAAGGCGCACTTGGTTCATGCCTGCACCGTGACGTTGCCGCGATAAACAAAATGCACTTCTGCTGTGAACGATACCGCGCAGCGACCACGCCTCACAAAAACAAACCAAATCGGCGCAGCCGACCGAATAAGCATTGCCTCGCCTTGCCCGTCTCTGCGCGAACCAGCGGGCGATGCAGGGCGCAAGCCAGTGGACGGTGCGCGGGGATGCAGGTTTACCCAAGGCAAGGGGTGGCAGTGCGGACGGGTGCGGCCATGCCTTTGCTTCACTTGGCCGCTGGGGGGATGGGGGCGTTAGCGGGAAAGCGCCCCCAACATAAGCCGCGAAGCGACCACAACAAGACAAGACATAGACCGGCACGACCATGCTGCAAAAGGCGAAGGGGCGGCGAATCATCAGCCCCGTTTTGCTGCCCCTCGACGAAGGAGATGGACACTGACCTTGACTTGTGTGGCGGTATTTACCTGAAGGGCGCAAGACATAAAGGCCTCTTATGCGAACCCGAAGGGCGGGAGTTTTCCGGCGCTTGCGCTTTGCATAAGACGCCTTTATGTTAAACACCGGCACACACATAACCGGCGCAGCCGACAACGCCCTGCCAGAACCCTGTGGGGGCGCTGCACGTTCAGGCTACCCATGCACCAGCAGCCTGCGAACGGCGAGCGCTTGATGGCGTAGCGGCCTCATGCGTAGCCATGAAGCGCGACGGCGTGAAGCGGCTGCGGCAACGGAGGGAAACCAGCGTGTGACAGCGTGGAAGCCGATGGCGGCTTTATGCCTTCGGCGCTCTCTCCGATACCACTGCACTAGCCGACAGCGCACCGCAAGCCCTTGGCGAGGTTCTTTTCGCGAAGGGCGCAGTGGTGAGGTGGCGGCGGGAACGGAGGGGACACACTTGGAGCGGAGCTAAAGCAGAGGGCGGGTTCATCGCCTTCTGCGCTCTGTTCGATGCCAGTGCGATAGCGATGGCGCGGGGCTTGCGTGGGTTTATTGCAAGCGCCGTGACTGAGCGGTCAAAGGAAGGCAAAGCAAGATCGGCGCGCAATGGATATAATGGCGGCAGCGTGAATTGCTACGCGAAATATCCAAGATATTGCGCGAGCAAAAGGAAATTTTAGAGTGGGTTTAATGGGTCAAGCATTGATCGTTTGGGGGCATCATTGGGGGCATACGTGAAAATTAAAAAACGTAGATCAAGCACTGGCGCTGTCTTCCAGCAATGATTCGATTGCACCTATCATACCGCTCCAAAGCAGCTCAAATAAGTCCACCAAACCCCCACAGTTAATAGCTTTGCGGGTTTTTTGTTGTCCAAGGCAATCCAACCCCGTTTGTTGGTATCCTGTCAACGCTAAACAGAAATGTCCGGTTTCCTGCAAAGCGCTGACACCCGTTTGTTGGTATCCGGTGCAAAATGTTGGTGTTTTCGTTGGCATCTTGTGTATTGGCATCACCTGATACCAACAACGGGGGAGATATGGCACTGACCGACATTGAGGTGAAGAAGGCAAAAACTACCGATAAACCCATGAAACTGACAGACGGGTGCGGCTTGTTTCTACTGGCAACCCAACGGTGTCCAAGGGAAGTCCGAAGCACTCCGGCAGCGAGGAACCAAATCCGGCGTGTTAGAGACCAGCAACTTCAGGTGGCGAGCAGCCCTGCTTCAGCAACGCCTCAAATTCTTTTAAAGGCACCGGCTTGCTGAACAGATAACCCTGGAAGGCATGGCAGCCATGCTTGTCCAGAAAGTCTCGCTGTGCCACGGTTTCAACCCCTTCTGCAATCACGTTTAGCCCTAAAGCCTGTGTCATTGCGATAATGGTTTGCACGATAGCGGCATCGTTGGGATCGTTGGTGATGTCTAACACAAAGGATCGGTCGATCTTGATTTGATCCAGTGGCAGACGTTTCAAATATTGCAACGAAGAATAACCGGTACCGAAGTCGTCCATCGAGAAGTTCACGCCAAGCATTTTTATTTCGCGCATCTTGGCGATGGTGTCTTGGATGTTTTCCAGCACGGTGCTTTCGGTCAATTCCAGCTTGAGGAGCGACGGATTCACACCGCTTTCAAGCAGCACGCGCTGCACTTGGGCGACAAAATCAGCCTGGTGGAATTGTTTGGCGCTGACGTTTACCGCCACCGTCATGGCGCGGGTCAGCGCGTCGTGTTGCCATGCCTTGAGTTGCGCACAAGCGGTTTGCAGCACCCACAGGCCAATCGGCACGATGAGCCCGGTATCTTCGGCCAGCGGGATGAACTGGGCGGGAGATACCAGGCCGCGTTCCGGGTGTTCCCAGCGCAACAACACTTCCGCGCCCAATGGGCGGTGCAGGCTGTCCACCTGAATTTGGTAATACAGGCGGAATTGCTGCTTGGCGAGTGCCTGGTGCAGATCCGCTTCCAAGGCAACACGCGTTTCCAAGGCTGCTTGCATCTGCGGATCGAAAAAGCGGATGGCATTACGCCCTGCCGTCTTGGCCTGGTACATGGCGGTATCAGCGTGCTTGAACAAGTCTTCCACGTTGTCCAGATGATCACGAAACATACTGATACCGATGCTCGGCGTGGTGTGGCACTCGTAATCTTTCAGCGTATAAGGCTGGCACAGTTCGTTGCGAATTTTTTCAGCGACCTGTTCGGTTTGTGTGGCCGCCTCATCCGGCTCGCTGCTCAGTTCTTCAAGCACCACCACGAATTCATCGCCGCCCAGCCGTGCCACGCTGTCACCTTCGCGCACACAAGTTTGCAGCCGGCGCGCCACCTCGATCAACAGCAGGTCACCCGTTGCATGACCTTGCGTGTCATTGATGGTCTTGAAGTGATCCAGATCCAGAAACAGTAATGCGCCGTACTGGTCACTGCGCGTACTGACCGCCATCGCCTGCCGCAAACGGTCCAGCAACAAGCGGCGATTGGGTAGTTTGGTAAGCGGATCGTAGAAAGCCAACTGATGGATTTCCTGTTCCGACTGCTTGCGTTGGCTGATGTCGCTAGACACGGCGACGTAGTGTGTCACCTGATGATGATCGCCGTAAATTGCTGTGATGGTCATGTACTTCGGATAGATCTCGCCATTTTTGCGTCTATCCCAGATATCTCCCGACCACTTGCCAGTGTCGAGCAACTCCGACCACATGGCTTGGTAGAAAGCTGTATCGTGCCGCCCGGACTGGAGGATGCGTGGGTTTTGCCCGATCATCTCTTCCGCGCGATAACCGGTAATATTCTGAAAGGCCTGATTGACACGCAGGATTTTGGCATTCGAATCGGTGATAAGGATGGCCTCCTGGGTTTCGAAAGTGGCCGCAGCGATGCGCAATTCATCTTCGGCCTGCTTACGTTCTCCCACATCTCGCAAGAACGAAATGAGCAGCTTTTTTTCCATGACAAAAGAAGCTTTGACTTCAAGGTCGATCAGATGCCCATCACGATGACGGTGCTTGGTTTCAAAACGGTGATGTCCTTGCTCAATAATAAGTTGAATATGTGCGGCAATGGCTTCAGGAGTTAGTTCCATGGCCTCGAATTTGGTAATGTGCGCGCCGATAATCTCTTCTCGGGTATAACCGACCATGCTGCAATAGGCCTCATTGGTTTCGACGATATGACCGGTTGTATCCACCTTCCAGAACCCTTCTCCTGAAATATCAAATACCATCCGCATTTCTTTGAGCGCCTCGCTTGCATTCTGCTGCGCAACTTGAAGCTTTTCCTCGAATTTTTTCCGCTCTCTGGAATTTTGATAACCTACGATCAAGGTTGAGCAGGTGCTTAAGATCGGCTCTAACGATTAAGGTTAGATCGTGATCGCGAAGCGAGCCACGATCTGAACCGTTTGTTGGACGAGCCCGGTGGGGCTAC
>FZPX01000250.1_pt1 | contig 13266 bp, 12 predicted proteins | sample 1534791 | NCBI WGS metagenome assembly FZPX01 (sample SAMEA104161951, study PRJEB21768) | metagenome | biome: subterrestrial habitat; feature: phreatic zone; material: underground water | place: France | collected 2016-06-01 | depth 60 m | reverse complement strand
TTTTTTTTTAATGATACGGCGACCACCGAGATCTACACTCTTTCCCTACACGACGCTCTTCCGATCTGAAGCCCAAGGATGCCCAATACAATCTGGCCGACGGCAACGGGCTGACGCTCGTGGTCAAGCCGAATGGAACCAAGCTGTGGTGGCTGCGCTACCGGTTTGCCGGGAAAGCAAAAACATTGAGTCTGGGGCAGTACCCGTTGATCAGCCTCAAGGATGCACGGGAGCGAGCTTACGAAGCGCGCAAGCTACTGGCAAACGACACCGACCCCTCGCAAGTAAAGAAAGAAACTGCGGCAGCCATCAAAGCCTCCGCCGCGCCGGTTCAGGCATTGGAAACGGTCGAGGCCATCAGCCGGGAATGGCTGGAGAAATTCGGCAATCAGTGGGTGGACAGCCACGCATCCAAGATCGTTCGCAGGCTTGAGCGCGACCTGTTCCCGCACTTCAAGAATGTCGGCATTGCCAGCGTAACACCGGCAAGCCTGCTGGCCGTGCTGCGCAGAGTCGAGGCACGCGGCGCGCTGGAAACCGCGCACCGATTGCACCAGAACTGCGGCCAGATATGGCGCTACGCCGTGTCCACCGGCCGCGCGGAGCGCGACATAACCGGCGACCTGAAAGGCGCCCTGCCACCGGCGAAGGAAACGCATCTGGGCGCAATCACAGAGCCCTCAGAAATCGGGAAGCTGTTGCGCAACATAGACGAATACAAAGGATCGGCGGTGGTGCGGCTCGCCCTGCAACTCGCGCCGCTCTTTTTCGTCCGCCCCGGCGAACTTCGGCACGCGGAATGGTCAGAATTCACCGACTTCGACAACGACGAGCCGAACAGAGTCTGGATAATTCCGGAAGGAAAAATGAAGGCGAAGCGCAAACACGTCGTACCGCTTTCCCGGCAGGCAATCTGGTTCCTCGCGGAACTCAAAGAGATCACCGGAGCGGGCAAATATCTTTTCCCCTCCCCGCACTCGGCAGCACGCTGCCTGTCCGACAATGCGATTTTGTCAGCCCTGCGGCGCATGGGCTATACGAGTGAAGAAATGACGGGGCACGGGTTTCGGGCGATGGCCAGCACAAACCTGGAGCAGCTCGGATATGACGTGCGGCTGATTGAGCTACAACTGGCTCATGCGGATCAGGATCAGGTGCGCGCGGCATACAAGCGGGAAACGCACCTGCTGCGACTGGATGAGCGCAGCAAGATGATGCAGCATTGGGCGGATTATCTGGATGGGCTGTGTACGAGCGGCATGGTGTTGCCGTTCAAGAAAGCGGGTAAATAAATACGGGGCATAACACTGCCTCAGTAGTACATGGGCAAATTAAAGGACGATTCTCACCGAGTCTGCATATGATCCGCTGATGGATTTTATTTCCACGGCAGACTGTCCGAATATGAAGTCGTGGGGCGCGCTCTTCGGCCCCTGCCAGCCTTGGAGGACTGCTACGAAAATTCGCAAATGTAGTTTATCGGGTTCATCAGACAGTGGCTTTCTACAGGACCCGGCAGATCAAACATCTTCGGGGATGTTCTGAATTCATACAGGCGATAAAGGTGAAATTCCTCCGTGTGTTCTTGAGCAAATTTAACCTCGCCACGGCTCACAAAGAAAGGAGTTTCCTTGCCAAAAGTCGTTGTTTTGACCTCAATGAATCTCTCTCGTCCAGAAGGTTCGAAAGAGAGGACGTCATAACCCAGTCCATCGCCTTTAGTTTTTGCGACATGCTCCACTTTATCCGCCAAAACCTTATGGCCGAGGTTATGCAACCGGAAATGCTCAAAGTTCAGAACAAATTCCTCCCCTGCACAACCGAGCGCAGCATTTCTGGCTTCCCGCTCAAAATAATCACGTTTCTGAGGAACGGGTAGGCGGTAGGTTTTGGTAGGCTCTTTCGCTACTGTTGCTAACTTCGGAGCATCGACCAGGAGTTTGCTGAAATCTGTTAACAATGGGGTGACAGCAGGAGCCGAAGTTGCAGCCAATGCCGCATTATCGAGCAACTTATCTTGAGCAATGCGATCTTCAACGACCTCACGCAAGAGTTGCTGATAATTTCCGCGAGGCTTGTAGCCTGTAATGTATGGACAACCTAGCTGAATAAGAATGGCGCTAATGTTTTGGTGCTTGAACTCAATGGCACTTTCTTTTCGGTTATTGAGTTTTGCGAGCAATCCTCGGCGGTGCGCTGTCTTGTTATAAGACTGGCCTGACAATTCCAGAATCAACATATGGAAGTAATCAGCAACCGTCGCTTCAACCTCAGTTCGATCCCATTCCATGATAATTGAGTTCCGCTTAATCTAAATATTCTGCGATTATTCCGTGCCGCTGACAAACGCGATCTGCTCGTACATGCGTTAACACGTCGGCAAATGCAGCGCGGCTGCGAATTTTACCTCTTTTGTGCCGATTATCAGGCATCAAATCGGCCACAAAATGCGGGTTTTCCTGAAACACCTGCGGATGTTGGCACTACCGGTACACTGAAGGCCGACTGCCGCCGTATTACCCATTGACTGAAAGCCTGGCAATGCCGATAGAACACCTCCAGCGACACTGATAGTTTCCCCCGCCCGAAATGCGTCCTTTTAGGTCACTTTTCGCCGCCAACACCCCTCGCTCCACGCCTACCATCCCCTTCGCATCCGCACCCACCTCATATTGACGTGGGCTCCTAGCTGGGGAATTTAAATAAACAGCATTCAATGGTACCGCCCCTCGGATACATGGCGACAGAAATCGTAGCGAGCGGATCGGCATTGGGGAAGCCCGGAGCGCAGGCACCGGAATGTACGTGTCAGTACATGAGGATGCCGAGCACCGCGCGACCCCGATGCCGGTTCGCGTAGTAGATTTATGCGCCATGTATGAACAGAGACGGGCATATGAAGAAGAGCCGGAAGCCAAGCCAGGAGCGGGTTTCCGACATGCCGGTGGCGCGTGAAATCGCGTGACACCCGCAAAAACGATCCCGTTGTCGCCCGTGGATGGACCTGCGGCTGACTCACATTTGGTGAGCTGGCCTGCCCCGACCGGCAGCCCGTAGGACGACAACGCTGGATGAAGAATTGCGCTGGCTACTCTATGGCCCGCGCCCTCCCATGGCCTGCCTGCACGGCATCCGCGCCCGCAGCGCGTGAACCAACACTCACCACTCGATTTCGGTCTTTCAGGTGGGCCAGGGAATTTCTTATGGCAGTCGTTATGGCTGTTGGCATTTCAGTTTCATCCAATGCTGCTCAGTTAAAAATCCGTTCGCCCTGAATTTGTTGGGCTCTGGTTACAAGCCTGTGGTTCGACTGGATCACCACGAACGGTTAAGTGAAGAGCATTGCGTTTTACCCGTTTCAACCACACCAACTCAACAAGGAGATTTTATATGGGAACCCGCAACTTTGATCTCGGCGCGCGTGATATGAAAGCCGCCGGCCGCATTGCCCTCGAAGAAGGCATGCGTTCGTTCGCCAGCATAGACACCATGTCCGACCGCTGGAACCTTTTCGTGGACTACATCCGCGAGCATCACGCCATCGGGCGAATGGAAATGGTTTCGCCGGATGTGGTCATCGAATACGGCTCATGGCTGGCCGACCGGGTGGACGAAGATGATCTGGAAGCCGCCACCGCGCAGAACTATGTGAGCGCGGTCAACCGGGTATTGGAAATTGCGCGCGGCGACCGGCATGTGGCCGTGTCACCCACCCGTGACTGCGGAATTCCGCTGCGCAGCGGCATCGCTCTGGACAGACAGTTCGTCACCACCACGGATCATTTCAACTGGCTGGGCTGTTTCGATGAACCGGCCCGCATTATGATCCGGCTGCAACGGGCGTTCGGCATGCGTTTCGAGGAATCGGCCAAGTTTGATGCGCGCGGCGTGGATGATTACACCAAGATCAAGGTGCTGCCCATCGTCAACGGCACCAAGGGCGGGCGCACGCGCGAAGTGCCGATGTGCATGAGCGCACAGTTTGAAACCCTGCATGCGGCGCAACGCTACCAGCGCAGCGGACGTTCCCTCATCCCGGAAGAAATGACCTACGCGGAATTCCGCCGCCAGTGCTACCGCATCGCCAACGGGAACGACATCCGCTTCCACCGGCAGCGGCATACCTACGCCTACCTGCGCTACAAGCGCGTGCTGGGTGCGGAATGCCCGGTCATGGCCGGAGTGCCGCATGGCCAGCCGCATATCGAATGGCTGGCGCGCCAGTTGAAAATTTCCGAAGCCGAGGCGAAAGAGCGGGATCAGAAAGTCCGGGCGCAGATCGCGCAGGAGCTGGGCCACAGCCGCATCGAGGTAACCAATGCCTACCTTGGCTGAACAGGTTCGCCGCCGGGCGCATGTGTATGTCGCCCACGGCGGAAAAACCAACCGGCGCCAGCAGGTGGATCGGCTGGTGATCATGGTCAGTTGGATGCAGGCGGAATTCCGGCTGACCGGCATCGAGCAGATCGGCAAGCGGCAGGTGATCGCATTCTGGAAGGCGCACCGGGATATGGCTCCGGCGACGGCTTATGCTTACTGGTTGGCGATTAAAGTTTTGTGGGAATGGATGGGGAGGACGGCTGCGCCTCCGACACCTTGGAATTCTGACGCCATGGGCGCGAGGTGACTGCAATCTGACATCCGATTTTGTCCGGTTATGTCCGGATCAACCCTATTAACAAGATCGGCGAACCGATTAAACCGTATGCACATGTGCATATTCTCAATGAGTTAAAGATTTCCGCCGTATGACGCGATTAACAGCTTCATGTCCGGTTCATGTCCGGTTCGCGCCGCCCCATGTCCGGTCTGTCCGCTGGTAAACGGTACCGGCTCCCTTGCCCACTCGCAGTAGTAAGCCCGCGTCTTCCAGTTCAACGAGGTCGCGCCGCGCTTGGCGGTCAGAGACATCTTGCGCAAACCGTTGATGGTAATCGCCGGGGCGAATTTGATCACCGGCACCCATCTGCGCCAACAGCGCTTGCTGTCTTGGATTGGTCAGCAGCACAGATTCATGTCCAGAGCGTCCAAATATCGTTAGCGTCACCCCCGTTGGGCGGTCAACCCATTTGGGCGATGGTAACTCGTGATCACGGCAAGCGTTGATGATCATCTGCGCACCTCGCCCGATTCGCTCCATCAGGCCGCGCAGATAGAGCGCATGAGCAATGTCTGGATTGGTCGGCAACGAAGGGTGATTTCTGGAAAGATCGCCGGGCTTCATCCCCTCGGGGAAGTGTCCCGAATTCCAGATTTCAATCCGGTCAGGATAAATTCCAACCGCGATACCGCCCGAGAACCCCGAATAATCCCGGTGCGCACAGGCATTCACAAGCCCCTCACGCAAAGCTTCAAACGGATACTCCGGCTTATCCTCCCGGCGCAACTCACCGGGCTGGAATTTAGACTCCCACCGCACATGCTGGGAGAGGATGTCGAAAGCCTGTTCGAACACTTTGACCAGCGGCCCTTGCAATAGTCGATCATCGAGATAAGCATCCCCGCCCTTGTCAGAAGCGAAGCGAGTTACCCGTACTCGGGTCTGCGGATGGCGCAACGCCGGGTTGCTGGCAAACAGCACATCCGCTGCCTGGGTAAAACCTTGGGCTGAATACACGGCCAATGCCTGCAAAATCGCAATGTCGTCAGCGTCGGCATGAAACGCAAAGCGACCGGATTCCTTCGCCTGTTGCGCCGTGCGACGTATTTCTTCCCTATCCAGATCGCTTTCTTCCATCGCCATCGAAGGGCGTCGTTCCCAGCGTTCCGTTGCCACGGACTTTGACTGAACCATATCGCGCAGGGTGGCGGCATCCGCCATGCGGGTGCTGCGGCCCTGGCGCACGTAGACGCTGCCGGCAAAAACGTAGGGGCGATCCTTGCCTTCCGGCACCTCGATGGAAAGAATGGTTTTACCATCCTCATCATCCGCATTGACGGTAAACAATGCCTTCGGGGTAATGGCTTCCAGCAGATAGGCATGAATCGAATGGATATGGTCGGTTGCAGCTTCGATGCCAATAAGCTTGCCCTTCTCATCCACACCGCAGAACACGGTGCCGCCATGGGTGTTCAAAAACGCGCAAACCGTCCTGGCTATGGTTTCAAGATTGCGAACCTCGGTTTTGAATTCAGTGCCTACCCCTTCGCCCTGACGAATCTGCTTCCTGATGAGTTCCGGGATCATTTCTTGCCCTCCTTTGCCACGCGCTGCGCCACCGCTGTTTTGTTCTTAAAGTGCTCCTCCAGGAATCGCTCCACTTCCTGATACCGATAGAATTGTGCGCTGGCATACAACTGCGCATCGTCAGCGGTCACGAATTTCTGCACCCAGTTCCCTTCGCGGTCGGCAAACTGGACATCATGGCGTATCGCGGCCTCGTACATGTCAATCACGCGCAAATCATCCACCACCGGGTTCTTCTTCAGCTTCAACTCCGCGCGTTTCTTGGCGTTGTCGTAACCGAGGTTAGTCAACAACGTGCGCGCAAAAACCACTTGATCATGGGCCAGAATCCAGCGCGGCTTGTTAAGGTCTATTGCCTTCAGCAGTTCCTGATGGGTGATGGAAATCGCGCCCGCATCCTCCTTGCCGGAGCCATAATGGGTGGTGACGATGCTCAGGAAAAGATCGCACTGTTCCACCGCATGCAGGCAATTGTCGAACGTGCTCTTGGTCGAAATCACCGGCACCGTTCCCTTATGCGACATCCAGACCTCATAGCCGAAGCGGGTCAGGATGGCGTAGATGCGTTCGAGCAATTCCTCGATGCCGTAAACGGTCGAGGACACCATGACGATCAGCTTTCTCTTTTTAGCCATCTACTTTTTCAGTTAACACTTGCAACCAAGGTGAACGAAGACCTATGTTAGGCAACAAAAGGGATAGAAATTCCCAATAGCTCAACTCAAGTACTGAAAATCCTTATTCCGCATCAAACAGGCGCATCGACCAAGGTGTCACCCCGCCTACTCCGCGACGAACACTCATAAACCAGTTTCGAGCGTCTTCCATCGGCATCGCTTGGATACGCCGCCATCCACGGTATGCAGGAGCTTGTTTGGCTGACATTACTTCAAATGCATGGAGCAAGGCGGGATCTTGAAGCTTAACGATATGGTGGTAGGTGAAGTATTGCGTTAACGCTTCGTGAAATAAACTTGGTTCAAACACGGAGTGATGTTCGAGCGGCAAAGAAAACTCAGGCCACATCCGCCCATCGAGGTCTCGCCCGAGATGGGCGAGCGCATGAATTGTTTCGTGGATCAATGTAATGCTTCCAACGTAACGGGACTGAAGTGCTAGTTTTTCTGCACAGGACTCCACCGCACGTTGGTAGATGATGACCTTGCCGACTTTAGCCCGATACTCACCGAGGAGACCGGTGATAACAAGGCGACGAGATGCAATTCTCTCGGAAAGGACGCCAGACAAGTTCGGTAATTTAAGTTGTCTCTCATTATCATCTTCTGCCAACTCCAATAGTGGCGGAAATTCTTCAGATAGTTCAAACGATATTTCGGTATAACGGAATTTGGAGGTGAGGTTGTACAAACCACGATCATCATCGGCTTCAGAATTTCCAGGCGAACGATCCAGAATGCGTTGACCTTCGACGCGAAAAGTAGCATCCGGATCGTAAACAAGGCCGAGCGTGTTTCGCGCAAGCAGTGCCAGTGCAACCGATCCGGGCGCGGCTCCTCCCATGCCTTTCATTCCCCGGTGACCATGTTCCCGCAATATGTCAATCGAGGCCTCGACAGGCAGCCGCCATAAGAGGGGGGCAAAAAGACCAGCACGAATCTCATCTTCAAATTCTTCATCTTCCCAATGCCGACGATGAGAACTCGCAGAAGCTGCCCAAAGCACCCGGCGTGCCAAATCCTTATCTTCGACTTTGGCAAGCGCGTCGATAATTTTCTTCGCGATGTGAGGCTTCCAAGGCATACCACCGTGCAGCGTGGCAATACTGCAACGCATCCACTCTCGCACTATCCGATCGAGGCAATGTTTATGGCCGCGCCTTACTGCGTCCAGCAGTGAGTCAACAGATACGTCTGTTGGATCAGTTAACGCTTCAAAATCGGCGGGCAAAGGAATGTCCCAGCGATCCGAGTGGTGAGATCGTGAATCCCATCGTATCTTTTTAGAATAGAGCCTTCGTTCTGCATTGCCGGAGAGCACCACCACGACAGAGGCAGTCGTCACATTGATCCACCATTGCGCAGATGCGTCACGATCTTCGCCATCTACATATTCCACGATCATGAGCGGTTTGGCATTTTCATTGTCAGCGGGCTGGTCGTAGACGACAATATCTGCTTCGCGCCATTCTTTTTTGTTTTTGTCAAAACGCACTCTTTCGCGCAACTGGGACACAGGCCACGCATCACGGCTTCCGGTTCCGCCACGAAAATGTTCTGTTGGGTTCGTCAAATGCCGCCACGTTTGGTGTACTGCCTCCATTCGACTGCGCGCCTTTTCCGCATCCCGTGCATGTCCGGGAAAAGTTTTCGCGATCCAGTTGAGTGTCGCCGAGAATAATTTGTTGCCATCGTCGTCATCGTCTCTTGCTTCGGAACGCGTTCCAGTCCCGGCCAACATGCGCTCTCTGATCGTAATTCCGGAGTCGTGCGGCAGCACTGCAACAGGCCCACCCAATTCCTTTTCAAGAACTTTAACATGGCTTGTCACACCTTGCTCCGCCGCTCTCGTAAGTACGAAATCGATTCGCAAGGGCTGCTGAGATGAGAGTCTTGGCGCGGTACGCAGCGCTTGAGCTACCACTTTGGTGCCGTTGATCGACTCGCGCGTATTCGTGGTCAGGCATACCACTCGGTCGGAAAGCAGCGATGTGGCGAGGCCGCCAAGCTCTGTAATCCCGGTTCTGGAATCTATCAACAAAAATTCCGGGGCCAACTCGTCTGCGATTCTTGCTTGCAGTTCGAGAACCGCTTCGGCAAGACCGCCATTAGCGTGAGTAGATCGTAGGGCTGTTTGCAGCCGCTCAAGTGAAGCCCAGTATGCCTGGGAAGGAGCGGAACCAGCCGGTATCAGCAGAAGCGACCCGTTGGAGCTGGCTGGCAGATTGACCTCCACCGCAACCCGCTTTAGCGATGAAGTACGCTTTCCATCTTCAAGCGTGATTAGAAGTTCGTCAATGGCGCCATGCAAAGTCCCTGTTACTGCACGATTGAGTGCTTGTTTATCTCCGAGCTTTTCGTGCAGGCCAGGCGCTTCAAAATCGAGATCGAGCACGACGACACGGCGTCCCGATAACGCGAGAAATTGCGCGGTATTAGCAACCAGCAGTGTTCTTCCAACACCACCTTTGTATGAATAAAACGCTACAGTTTCCATCATACGGCTACGCAGGGAAATACATGTGGTCTGCTTGTCATGCTGTTTCGCCACTCTTCCAACTCGACCAAACGGCCTATTTTTGCGAGGCTGGGGTAGCGTTTTTCTTGGCGAGTCTGATCTTCTTTGAAGACTTGCTCGATGGCTGCTCTTCTTTCTGACGTGAGTGTCCGATCCTTTAAGTACTTGGTTTTCAGTCGACTGGCATCATGGCGCTGGCCTGCGGCGAGCGCAGCCCTGATGGCACCTACGCGGGCGATCCCGCCGGGAATATCTGCCGCTTTGGTGATTGAGGCGAGCCGTTCTTCATAGGCCATCACTTCGCTCCAGGCTTCACGCGAGGATGATGACTTCTGTTCATCGAGTATTTCAGCGCGACGTATCGCGATTGACACCAGCGTATTAAGCTCTTCCTCGCTAAAGCTAATCGGAGTAACGGCTGTCATACATTTCCTGCCAATATCAACGGCGCATCAAAGGCGACGACAACAGCAAGTCGGTTAGCTGGAAGAGAGCATTGAGCGACCTGCTTTTTCTTCTCAGTCAATCGGGCACGAGGATTGCCGCCAATCATTCCACTTACTTCAAGCGCCAGCCAGCCAGATTTATTCTGCAAGAGCCAGTCAGCACTTTCTCCACGCTGGAGCCGACGTTTGACCACCCAAGATGCACTGACGTTGGCATAGCTTAACGCGACGGTTTCAGCACCATCCTCAGTCACCCGGTTTGAATCAAGCGCAGATAAATTGTCCGGCATGGGGGGCGACCACTCAACTGACACTGAAGTTTCCACAGAGTCGTGCTTAAGCTTTGCTGAGGTGGGTGAAACGTGACCTGCCCGTGCGAATGCCAGCGCTCCAGATTTTGCATAATCTATAGGATGACCACGCAAGGCCGGGTGGTGCAATAGCAACTGGTCGAGCATGAGTTTCATAGGTTGCCTGATCCGGGATGGTTTCAACTTTATCAATTTGGAAGTATATTCGGCTGTGCGGAGAAAAAATAGGGATTTCAAAGTCCAGTTGCAATGACAACGCCTACGGTTGCTGCCGCACACGAGTAACGAAGCGGGCTAGTTATATAAGGGTTAAACAGGTTACCGGCCTTCATCGCTCTGAAAACCATGCTGCGCCTTAATCCCTGAAAAGTTCCTCCCTACTCAAACGCCATTTCGAGTTGCGCGGAACATCATTTTCCCTACTCATACGCCAAGTCGTGAGCCGTGTTTCCCTACTCAATCGCCAATAGCTTCCTACTCAAACGCCTATAGTGCGGCAGTAATCCGGTGGGAATTTTGCGTCTGGATCGAACGATTTTCGGCATCTCCCTATTCAAACGCCAATAGTTTCCCTACTCATCCGACAATAGTCAGCGCCGGACCACGGCAACATGATTGCCGTTGATCTGCCATGAAACCAGGAATCCTGCTTTCAGTAGTTCACCCAACGCGCGGACGACTGTCTTGCGGAGATTGTCGGATCGGCTGATGGTGAGGTCGGCAGCGCGCTGAATTTCTTCGAGGGGAAGCGGGTACGGTTGCTTGTGACTGGCCAAGTAGCCGTGCAGCCAGGTGGCCAACCCTTCCGGCAACTGCCGGCGTTGTGCCCACTGGAGGTGGGTGTAATGCTGCCCATGAAACAGCGCCGCCAGCTCCGGCGCGAGCTTGACCTGATAGCGCGGCAGCGGCTTGCCGGTGCTCTCGTCTCGCCAGCAGAATACCGGGATCATGGACAGCGAGATGGTGTGCCTGGTGCGTTCGGCGTAGAAAGCCAGCGCGGTGGCCTGCAAGCGTGTGAGGCATTTGCGCAGATGGGCGTAGGTTTCGCCGGAGGGTGTCCAGCCGACGGCCTGGCAGAAGCTGTATGGCGTAAATTCCACAATCGCGCCCAACGTGGTATCGCTGGCCATCTGGATCAGTTGCAGCCAGACCGTAGCATCGTCCTGCCGCAATTCCTCGCCCGTGTAGGTAATGCGCCCCTTGCCGATAATCGCCAATGTTTCCTGCCGCAAATATCGGCGCTTCTGATTGCGGTTGCGCGCATTGAATAACGCACTGCGTAAAAACTCGTTCGGCGCGCATCGGACTTCTTCCGGCCAGAGGGGGAGTTGATCGCCACGCTGATAGCCTCGTAGCTGCTGAATTCGTTTGAGGTAAAGCTTGATTGGCTTGGTCATGGCAGTCGGATTCCAGCCCGTGACGCTAACTTCCGCCCGCATTTGACGGCATCCGAAATGTGACTGAAAAAGACGTATTTCGGAGCTTCTATCCTGCCGTGATGATGTTCAATTCAGCTCGTGTGATCAATATCAGCAAAGGAGTGACTATGTCAGAAGCAATGAGTAATTCAATGAACCTGAGGTTGATACGGCTTCCTCAAGTCAAGGCCATGGTAGGCCTCGGCACGACGGCGATTTACGACAAAATCAAGAAGGGGGGATTTCCGAGGCAGATCAAGCTCGGACGTTTATCCGGATGGGTGGAGTCAGAAGTGCAGGACTGGATCAGCCAGCAGATCATGGCGAGTCGGTCGGGTGTATTAACCACCGGCGATTTGTAATCGTCTGGTTTGTTGCAGCATTCACACCCCTGCCTTTGGGGTGTGAATGGGTACGGTTCTGGATAATGATCCTTAAATGGGTGTAATTGGGTGTATTATTGGTTCCATGATTCGAACCGATACCATCCAGATCACCCCGGACATTCTGTCACTGATCGCCAGGATTGATGAATTCAAGGGCGCATGGCGTGCCTTGGGTACGCTCGCGCCTGATCGGCTGTCGGCTCTGCTTCGCGTCGCCACAATTGAAAGCATAGGCTCATCCACGCGTATCGAGGGAAGCAAGTTATCCGACCGCGATGTCGAACGCCTGCTATCCAACCTGAAAATCCAGAACTTCACCAGCCGTGACGAGCAGGAGGTGGCAGGCTACGCGAAGGTCATGGAATTGGTGTTTACGTCGTGGCAGGACATCGCGTTCACCGAAAACCACATCAAACAGTTGCATCAGGAGCTGCTCGTTTTCAGCGAGAAGGATGCGTGGCATCGCGGCAACTACAAGACTACGTCCAACAGCGTCGTCGCTCTTGATGCAAACGGCGCGCAGATCGGCGTTGTGTTCCAGACGGCCTCGCCCTTCGATACACCGCGCCTGATGACGGAGTTGGTCACCTGGGTGCAGGAGGAGCGCACTGCCGGATATTTGCATCCTTTGCTGATCATCGCGCTGTGGGTGGTGGTGTTTCTGGAAATCCATCCGTTTCAGGACGGCAATGGACGGCTCTCCCGCGTGCTCACGACACTGTTGCTGTTGCAGTCGGGCTATGCCTACGTTCCATACAGCTCCATGGAAAGCGTCATCGAGCAGAGCAAGGAAGCATATTATCTGGCATTGCGGCAGACCCAAGGTACGATCCGTAGCGATGCCCAGAACTGGCAACCGTGGCTGGTGTTCTTCCTGCGCTCACTCGCCGAACAGGTTAGGCGACTTGAAAAGAAGGTGGAGCGCGAAAAACTTGTGCTGGCCGCCTTGCCTGAACTCTCGCTGCAAATCGTCGAATTTGCCCGCGAGCATGGCCGCATCACCATCGGCGAAGCCACCAAACTGACCGGGGCGAGCCGCAATACGCTCAAGCAGCATTTCCGGGTGCTGGTCGAACGCGGCCATCTGAATCAACACGGAAGCGGACGAGGTGTCTGGTACGAACTGCGCTGAATTCGATTCACCGAAAATGAATCACACCGGATATGTGTGAGTATTGATGTGAGTATCGCGCCGACTGCATCGCATCAAAGCCAGTCAACATGCGGCTGTTCGGGTGTCGCCGCCCCACCATTTAATAGTTTTAAGCATTCCTGAAACACCCCATAAACCCGCACTGCATATAGCTTTGGCGGGTTTTTCTT
>FZPX01000365.1_pt1 | contig 13662 bp, 14 predicted proteins | sample 1534791 | NCBI WGS metagenome assembly FZPX01 (sample SAMEA104161951, study PRJEB21768) | metagenome | biome: subterrestrial habitat; feature: phreatic zone; material: underground water | place: France | collected 2016-06-01 | depth 60 m | reverse complement strand
CAGGCTGCTACCCATGACCCACCTCCACGGTTGCTTGAAGATGTCGCGATAATGGCATGTTTTATAACACAGTACAACTAAGGAAGCGCAGATTTATTCGGTTTTGTCGTTCCCGCGAAGGCGGGAACCCAGTCAAATAAAGGCACTGGATCCCCGCCTGCGCGGGGATGACGAATTAATCCGTGTTTCCCTAAGCCTGCACCCATCCCTGCGCTTCTTCGTAATCGCTGAACGCCCGGATATCCGCATCCACAAACAGGCGCGCCAGCCATGCCTGCCAGGTGAGCCACTGGTCGTCGGTGACGACGGCGATCTTGTTGAAGTCGTGGTTGTGTTCGCGGCTGAAGAATTTGATTTCTTCCCACGCCACGTCCGGGGTGTAGGCGATCATGCCGCGCAGGTCGAACAGCAGGTTCACCGCGCCCGGCACTTTGAGTTTGTACAGCGCGTGTTCTTCGAATTGCTTGAAATCGGCAATCGTGAATTCGCCCATGACGGCGATGTTGACGAGGTTTTGGTTTTGTTCGATGGTGATCATGTTGTTCCTTTTTGGGGCGGGTGTTTGGGTGACAGGCGCAAGCTTAGCACACCGCTGGCGATGATGAGCGCGATGCCCAGCCATGCGCTCAACGCCAGCAGCTCGTGCCACAGCAGCAACCCGAACAGGGCCGAGAACACGATAGTGCTGTAGGCCAGGCTGCCGACCACCAGCGTCTGGCCGGTGCGGTAGGCGCGGGTCATGGCGAGTTGCGCGAACGTGGCCGATGCGCCGAGGGCCACGAGCAGCGGGAGGTCGCCGAATGCGACCGGGTGCAGCGTGTCTCGCAGCATCCATGCGCCGCTGGCGAGCGTGGCGATCAGGTTGAAATAGAACACGACGCGCATGCCGGGTTCGCCCAGCACGCCGAGCTGGCGCACATTGAGCAGGGCGACGCCCGCCAGCAGGCCGGAGAGGAGGCCGAGCAGCCCCGGCAGCAATTGGTCGTGCTCCAGCGTCGGGCGCAGCAGCAGCACCACTCCGACGAAACCGACCGCCAACGCGCCGCTCAAGGGCAGGTGAAACTTGTCTTTAAGCACCAGCACGGTCAATGCGGAGAGGAACAGCGACGAGGTGTAGTTGAGCGTGATGGCGGTTGCCAGCGGCAATACGCCGATGCAATGGAAGAACAGCATCATCGCGAACGTGCCGGATAGCCCGCGCCACAGATGGCCGCGCCCGTGTCGTGTGGACAGGGAAACTTTCGAGCGGCGCAGCATCGCATACACGATGAGCAAACCGAAGAACGAGCGGTAGAAAACGAGTTCGCTGCTGGAGAAATGCGGGGAGCCGAATTTGACCAGCACACCCATGATGGCGAACAGGAACCCGGCGACGAGCATCCATAGTGCGCCCACTTAAGGTGTGTCTTTCAAAGTTGCGAAACGGGACGAATACAAGGGTAAATAGGGCTTGCTGAAGTAGCGCGGATTGTCCCTTAAAGCGCTGGCGCGCACAACAAAAATTGCCCGCGCCACAGGCTGTGTTATTCGCCAGCAAACAAAATTGCGGCAACACCCGCCTGCGCTTTAGGTAAAATGCGCCTTCCTTCACGAAGATAAAGTACACATGGCGGGCAAAACGCATAAAACACCCAGCTTTGAGGCGGCGCTGGCCGAGCTGGAGCAAGTGGTGGCGGAGATGGAAGCGGGGCAACTGCCGCTGGAAGATGCGCTGGCTGCTTACAAGCGCGGCGCCGAGCTGTTGCAGCAATGCCGCGTTCGCCTGGAAGATGCGCAGCAGCAGGTGCGTATTCTGGAGGAAGGCACGCTGAAAAATTTTGCCGACAATGTTTCCGCTGCGGGCAATTCCGCCAGGCGTGACGATGCCTGATTTCCTGACTTGGGCGAATGCCCATCAGCTCCGTTTCGAGGATGTGTTGCGCCACCTGCTGCCGCAGCCCGGCACGACGCCGCAGGGCTTGCATGAGGCCATGCGCTACAGCGTGCTGGATGGCGGCAAGCGCGTGCGCCCGTTGCTTGCCTTCGCCGCCGGTGAGCTGGTCAATGCGGACATCGCGCGCGTCAACATTGCTGCCGCCGCCGTTGAGCTGATCCATGCCTATTCGCTGGTGCATGACGATATGCCGTGCATGGATGACGATGTGTTGCGCCGTGGCAAGCCGACCTGCCATGTCGAATACGACGAGGCCACCGCGCTGTTGGTGGGCGATGCCTTGCAAAGCCTGGCGTTTCAACTTCTGGCGGAGCATAGGCTGAATGATGATGCGGAGCGCCAACTGGCCATGATCAAGCTGCTGGCAGCGGCTTCCGGTTCGCGCGGCATGGCGGGCGGGCAGGCGATAGATTTGGATAGCGTGGGCAAGCAACTCAACTTGCCCGAACTCGAATCCATGCATATCCACAAGACCGGCGCGCTGATCCGCGCCGCTGTTTTGCTTGGCGCGCAGTGCGGCGACAGCCGTGCGACGGCACATCGCGCAGCAAGCTGCGCTCCTACAACACTGGCTAAATTGGATCATTTCGGCAAATGTGTCGGGCTGGCTTTCCAGGTGGTGGACGATGTGCTCGACAGCGAGGCGGACACCGCAACCCTGGGCAAGACCGCTGGCAAGGATGCCGAGCAGGACAAGCCAACTTATGTCACCCTGTTGGGCGTGCGGGCCGCCAGAGAAATGGCGGCGGGACTGCATGGCGATGCGCTGGATGCGTTGTCCGGCTTTGGCGAAGAAGCGCGCCGCCTGCGCGAATTGGCGGATTTTATTGTGTTGAGAAAGTTTTGATGAATTCCTGCGGTTCCCCAATTATTTGTCACTCCCGCGCAGGCGGGAGCCCAGTTAATAAAATCGCTGGATTCCCGCTTGCGCGGGAATGACGGTATTTTTCGAGGCATTTGATGTACGCACTGCTCGACACCATCAACACCCCCGGCGACTTGCGCCATCTGGAACGCAAGCAACTGCCGCAGCTCGCGCACGAATTGCGCCTGTTCCTGATCGAGTCGGTGAGCAAGACCGGCGGGCATCTGTCATCCAATCTCGGCACGGTGGAGCTGACCATCGCGCTGCACTATGTGTTCAACACGCCGGATGACAGGCTGGTGTGGGATGTGGGGCACCAGACCTACGCGCACAAGATACTCACCGGACGGCGCGATGCGATGAACAGGCTGCGCATGGCGGGCGGCCTGTCCGGTTTTCCCAAGCGCGACGAAAGCCCTTACGACGCCTTCTGTACCGGGCATTCCAGCACCTCGATTTCCGCCGCGCTGGGCATGGCGGTGGCGGCCAAGCTGGCCGGTTCAGACAGCCGCGCAGTGGCCATCATCGGCGACGGCGCGATGAGCGGCGGCATGGCGTTCGAGGCGCTCAACAATGCGGGTGCGATGAATGCCAACCTGCTGGTGGTGCTCAATGACAACGACATGTCTATTTCGTCGCCGGTGGGCGCGCTCAACAATTACCTGGCCAAGCTGATGTCCGGGCGCTTCTATGCGGCGATGCGGCGCGGCGGCGAAAAGGTGCTGGGCGTGGTGCCGCCGATGCTGGAATTTGCCAAGCGCACCGAGGAGCACATGAAGGGCATGGTTACACCGGGCACGTTGTTCGAAGAATTCGGCTTTAATTATATCGGCCCCATAGACGGCCACGACCTGGACGTGCTGACCACCACGCTAAATAACATCCGTCATCTGGAAGGGCCGCAGTTTCTGCACGTGGTCACACAGAAGGGCAAGGGCTACACGCATGCTGAAAAAGACTGTGTGCTATACCACGGTGTCGGCAAATTCGATCCGGCTCACGGCATCGTCACCAAAGAGGCTGCCAAGCCGAGCTATACGGAGGTTTTCGGCGGCTGGCTGTGCGATATGGCGGAACAGGATAAGCGGCTGATCGGCATTACCCCGGCGATGTGCGAAGGCTCCGGCATGACGGCGTTTGCGCAGAAATTTCCGCAGCGTTATTTCGATGTGGGCATCGCCGAGCAGCACGCGCTGACCTTCGCCGCCGGATTGGCATGTGAAGGGCTGAAACCGATAGTGGCGATCTATTCAACTTTTTTGCAGCGTGCGTATGACCAACTGATCCACGACATCGCCATCCAGAACCTGCCGGTCATGCTGGCGATAGACCGTGGCGGGCTGGTCGGCGCCGACGGCGCGACACATGCCGGCAGCTTTGATCTGAGTTACTTGCGCTGTATCCCCAACATGACGGTGATGGCGCCGAGTGATGAGAACGAGTGCCGCCAGATGCTGGCCACCGCATTTCATCTCGACACCCCGAGCGCGGTGCGCTATCCGCGCGGTTGCGGGCCGGGCGTTGCGCCGGATAAGGAAATGCAAGTGCTGCCTGTCGGCAAGGGTGAGTTGCGCCGTGCCGGTAGAAAAATCGCCATCCTGGCTTTCGGTTCCATGCTCGCGCCCGCACTGGGCGCGGCGGAGCAGCTTGATGCCACGGTCGCCAACATGCGCTTCGTCAAACCGCTGGATGAAGAGTTGGCGCTGAGCTTGGCGCATGAACATGATTTGCTGGTGACGGTGGAGGAAAATACCGTGCAGGGCGGAGCGGGAAGCGCGGTGGCGGAGTGTTTACAGCGGCATGGTGTGGCGATCCCGCTGCTGCAACTCGGTTTGCCGGATGTGTTCCTGGAGCATGGCGAACCGGCGCAGATGCTTGCCGCTTGTGGCCTGGATGCCGCCGGTATCGCCGCCTCCATACGGCGCAAAATGCCGGGGTGAAAGCACGGAATGCCGGTTTATAATTTCAATCATGCCGGGCTGCGCCCGGCATGGTGGGCATAGCCCACCCTACGATACTGTTACAAATCAATCCCGATCTAGCCGAATGAGGTTAACCATGGATTCTCCCGTACCGAATAACATCGCAGATGTGCAAAATCTGGCCGACACGCGCCATCTGGCGATCAACAAGGTCGGCATCAAGAGCATCCGCCATCCGGTCATTGTCAGGGACAAGAGCGCCGGCGGGGTGCAGCACACCATCGCAACATTCAACATGTACGTCCACCTGCCGCATAATTTCAAAGGCACGCACATGTCGCGTTTTGTCGAGATACTCAACCAGCACGGGCGCGAGATTTCGGTGGAGTCATTCGAAAACATCCTGCGCGAAATGGTCGATAAACTGGAAGCGCAATCCGGCTACATCGAAATGAGCTTTCCCTATTTCATCAACAAGACCGCGCCGGTGTCCGGTGTGCGGAGCCTGCTGGACTATGATGTCACTTTTATCGGCGAGATTGAAAAAGGGGAATACCATTTCACCATGAGAGTGCTGGTGCCGGTCACCAGCCTGTGCCCCTGCTCCAAGGAAATTTCCGAGCGCGGCGCGCACAACCAGCGCTCGCATGTAACCATCACCGTGCGCACCAACCATACCGTATGGATAGAAGAAGTGGTGCGCTATGCCGAGAAGCAGGCATCCTGCGAACTGTACGGATTGCTCAAGCGCCCGGATGAAAAATATGTCACCGAGCGTGCTTATGATAACCCCAAGTTTGTCGAGGATATGGTGCGCGATGTCGCGGCGTCGCTGTGTCTCGATGATCGCATTGACGCCTATATGGTGGAATCGGAGAATTTTGAATCCATACACAATCACTCTGCGTATGCGTTGATTGAACGTGATAAAACCAAATTATAGGGGCGCGATTCATCGCACCACTACAGCTTATTAAATCTGATATGAAACCCGTCGCCATATTCCGCCATGCCGCTGCCGAAGGCCCCGGCTACTTCGCCGACTTTCTCCATGAGCGCGCTATTCCCTGGCAGCTTATCTGCATTGATGCCGGAGATGCCGTGCCGCAAGATGTCAGCGTTTATTCCGGCCTGGTGTTCATGGGCGGGCCGATGAGCGTGAACGATGACCTGCCGTGGATAGCGCAGGTGCTGGCGCTGATCCGTCAGGCGGTGGCGCGGGACATTCCGGTGCTCGGGCATTGTCTCGGCGGGCAGCTCATGTCCAAGGCTCTGGGCGGAGTGGTGACGCGCAATCCAATCAAGGAAATCGGCTGGGGTGAAGTGACGGTACCCGGCAACGCACAGGCGCGCGCCTGGCTCGGCGATACTCGGTCGTTCGAGGCATTTCATTGGCACGGCGAAACCTTCAGCCTGCCGCAAGGCGCGATCCATCTTTTGTCCAGCGCATACTGCGCCAATCAGGCATACGCGCTGGGCAAGCACCTTGCCCTGCAATGCCATGTGGAAATGACCGAACAGATGATCCGCGATTGGTGCGAGATAGGGGAGAATGAAATTGCCGCCAGCGCCAGCAGTCCGGCGGTGCAGCCCACAGCAACCATGCAGGCGCAAACGGCGGATAAGCTGCCGCAACTGCACGCCATTGCGCGGCAGCTCTATCTGCGCTGGGTTGCGGGGCTACAGGTCTAAAACGGTTCTCCATATTTTTCATTTATGGCATCACCCGCCTTATAAAGTGCACACGTCTTTATCCGATCCCGATTCCATGGTCAGTTTGTCACTAATGACTTGTACTTCCCAAGTGCTGCCCAGTGCAAGCGCCAATGCCGCCAATGCCAACCGGCCACGTCAGCCCTGATAAACAGTCTGCCCATCGAGCAGCGTATAGCGCACCCGGCCTTGCATCTCGTAGCCGTTGAACGGTGTGTTTTTGCCCTGGCTCTTTAGTGCTGCGGGTTCAACTTTCCAGTTTGTCTCCGGGTTGAAAATGCAGATATCCGCATGCGCGCCAACTGACAGGTGGCCCATCTTCTGCCCCAGCAATTGCGCGGGGTTGATGGTCACGCGGGACAGCGCATCCAGCAGCGGCACCTTGTCCTGTTCCGCCCATTTCAGCACCAGCGGCAACAGCAACTCTATGCCGGTTGCGCCCGCTTCCGCTTCGGCGAATGGCAACTGTTTGGCATCGTCATCCACCGGGGAATGGTTGGAGCAGACCGCATCTATCGTTCCGTCCCCAAGTCCTGCGCGCAAAGCATCGCGGTCGCGCTGGCTGCGCAGCGGCGGAACCAGATGGCAATTGGAATCGAAAAACCCGATGTCCATTTCAGTCAGGTGCACGTGGTTCATGGACACATCGCAGGTCACCGCCAGCCCTTCGCGTTTGGCGGCGCGCACCATCTCCACGCCCGCCGCGCTGGAAAGGCGGCAGATGTGCAGGATCACGCCGGTCTCGCGAGCCAGTTGCAGCATGGTCGCAAGCGCGATGGTTTCAGCCACTACCGGGATAGACGGCAACCCGAGGCGGGTTGCCACCTCGCCATCGTGCGCCACGCCGTTTCTGGCGAGGAAACTGTCCTGCGGGCGCAGCCATACACGGTAGCCGAAGGTTGCCGCGTACTGCATGGCGCGCATCAATACCCGCGTATCGGTCAGCGGCGCATCGGCCTGGCTGAATGCCTTGCAGCCAGCTTCCGTAAGCTCGATCATTTCGGTGAGCTCCGTGCCTTTCAAACCGTAGGTCAAGGCGCCGATCGGGAACACGCGCGCCTGGTTAAGCGAGCGGGCGCGGTGCTTGAGCATCTCCACCAGCCCCGGCTCGTCCAGCGGAGGATCGGTATCGGGCAGGCAGGATAAGGAGGTGACTCCGCCCGTCACCGCGGCCGTCATCTCGGATTCCAGCGTGGCCTTGTATTCGTAGCCCGGCTCGCGCAATCGCGCGGCGACATCCACCAATCCCGGCATCACGATCAATCCGCTGGCATCGATCACCTGCTCTGCCACGAAACCTTGCGGCGCTTTGCCGATGGCGGCGATGCGCCGCTCGGCGATGAATACATCCTGTTGCGCGTCGATCTTGTTTCTGGGGTCGATCAGGCGACCGTTTTTGATATGGATATTCATACCTTTGCTCCCGCCAGCATACTCATAACCGCCATGCGCACCGCGATGCCGAACGTGACCTGCGGCAGGATGACCGAATGCGATCCGTCCGCCACGCTGGAGTCGATCTCCACGCCACGATTCATCGGCCCCGGATGCATCACGATGGCATCCGCTCTGGCCAGCGCCAGTTTGTCCTGCGTCAGGCCGTAGTATTTGAAATATTCCTGCGCCGAAGGCAGCAATGCGCCTTGCATACGCTCGTTCTGCAAACGCAGCATCATCACTACATCCACATCTTTCAAACCCTGCTCCATGTCGTGATAGACCTGCACCCCGAGATTTTCCACCATCGTCGGCAGCAGCGTCTTGGGCGCGATCACGCGCACTTCGGGCACGCCCAGCGTGGTCAGTGCATGGATCTGCGAGCGTGCCACGCGCGAATGCAGGATGTCGCCGACTATCGCCACGCGCAGATTATGGAATTCTTTTTTGTAGTGGCGGATGGTGAACATGTCCAGCAGCGCCTGCGTGGGGTGCGCATGGCGCCCGTCGCCCGCGTTGATGACGTGAATTTCCGGCGCGACATGCCTGGCGATAAGGTGCGCGGCACCGCTTTGCGAGTGGCGCACTATGAACATGTCGGCGTGCATGGCGCACAGGTTGTCCACGGTATCGAGCAGCGTCTCGCCCTTGCTGGCGGAGGAAGAGCTGATGTTGAGGTTGACCACATCCGCCGACAGGCGCTTGGCGGCAATTTCGAAGGTGGTGCGGGTGCGCGTGCTGTTCTCGAAAAAAATGTTGAATACCGACTTGCCGTGCAGCAGCGGTACTTTCTTGATCTCCCGGCCTTCGGCCACATTCACGAAAGAGGCGGTGCGATCCAGGATGTCGCGCAAAATGGGCGCCGGCAAGCCCTCGGTGGAGAGCAGGTGCTGCAATTCGCCATGTTTGTTGAGCTGCGGATTGTTCATGCAATAGTCCCCATCGCGGGTTCGTCAAAATAAGCCTGCAGAATCTGTTGTGCCGCGACCTGGTCAAGCAGCGGTTTCTGTTTGATGCCGTATATGCCCTTTTCGGCCAACTGCGAACTTGCGGCTGCGGAAGTATAACGCTCATCCACCAGAATGGTGGGCAAATCAAAACGCCCTTTGAGGCGCTGGGCGAAACGGCGGCACAACCGTGTCAGTTCGTGTGGCGTGCCGTCATCATTGCCGGGTAGCCCCACTACCAGCGCTGCCGGTTGCCACTCACGGATGAGCGCCCCGATAGCCGCAAAGCGCTGCTCGTTTTGTTCACCGCGCAAAGTTGTCAACGGCTGCGCCGTGCCGGTAATGGAATTGCCGACCGCCACGCCGATGCGTTTAGTGCCAAAATCAAATGCCAGCAAAGTGCCGGATGGTGCCGGTGTCATCATGTGACGGCCCTCAAGATTCTAATTTCAAGCCAGCCTGAATTTTGCACAAGAAGGGCGAATTTAACAGCAACCATTTGATATGATTTGAGTAATTTTAAAACCGGTATGTCAGAATTGCTGCTGCTCCTGGCCTGCTGCTGATTTTACCCCAGAACAACTCCGATTTACTCTGCTGCCGATCCCTGTGATGCTCGCTACTTCACGCACTCGCCACGAAATTACTGCCACAGCGCGTAGCTCAGATCGCTGCGGCAGAAAACCCGGCAAGATGCCATGCGTTGCCAGTTCAGACAGATCCTTTCGGCTGATTTCAAATTTCAAATTGGAACGGATTGACGTTTGTCACAATACCGGGCTTTAACCTATACTTCACCCACTATGATTATTGCCCCTATGATTATTGCCAAGATACGCAGCATGAAACTACGCTACCTGTTTGTTCTGCTGTGGCTAAGCCATACCGGCTGGGCGCAGGCTGAGATATATAAACATGTCGATGCCGAAGGGCACGTCACTTATTCCAGCACACCGGCAAAAGGCTCGAAAAAAATCGATCTGGGGCCGTTGAACGCCTCGCCACCCCCTGAACGCTCGCGCAATATTGTCAGCCCTTCCGATTTCCCAAAAGTAGATAGCGCAACACAGAAAAGCCGAGATAACACGCGCCGTAAAATACTTGAAGACGAATTGGCAACTGAAGAAAACTTGCTCGCAGACGCCCGCCAGAAACTGAAAGATGCCGAGGGTAATTCGGAAACGCCAGCCAAAAAAATTAAAACCCTGCAGGAGCAAGTTTTGTTTCACGAGAAGAACATGGATGCACTCAAATCCGAAATCACCAACAACAGGTAATCATGATGCTTCTGGCATGCTCCCTGCTAAATGAATGTTCATGCCGGACACAATATTCCCCACGCTAGAACACCTTGCCACGGCGGTCATCCTGCTGGACGAACAGTCGCGCGTCGCCTACCTCAACCCTGCCGCTGAAAACCTGTTTGCGTTGAGCAGCAAGAACCTGATCGGCCTTCCGGTGCAGCAAGCCTTCACCCACACCGGGCAACTCGCCGCTGCGATGCAGCAGGCGCTGAATAACAACGCCAGCTACATCGAGCATGACCTCACTCTGGGTACGCACACGCATGGCAAGCTGCACCTGCGCTGCACCGCCACGCCGCTGCTATTGGGCAAAAGCTTACTGCTGCTTGAATTCCACCCAATGGACCGCCCGCTGAAACTGGCGCGTGAGGAACAGATGCTCGACCAGACCCAAGCCAACCGCCTGCTGCTGCGCAACCTGGCGCATGAAATCAAAAACCCCCTGGGCGGTATCCGGGGCGCGGCGCAATTATTGGAGCAGGAACTGGAAAAACCCGGTTTGCGCGAATATACCCAGGTGGTGATTCAGGAAGCAGACCGCCTGCGCGCGCTGATAGAAAAATTGCTCGTGCCGCAGCATGCGCCTAATTTCAGTGCGCTCAACATCCATGAAGTGCTGGAACGGGTGCGTAGTTTGGTGCTGGCCGAGATGCCGACGGAATTGGTCATCCAGCGCGACTACGACACCAGCCTGCCGCCGCTGCTCGGCGACAAGGAGCAACTGATCCAGGTGATGCTCAATATCGTGCGCAATGCGGCGCAGGCAATGCAGGGCCAAGGCATTATTGAACTGCGCACCCGTATTGCGCGCCAGGTCACGCTGATGAAAAAACTCCACCGCCTGGCGGTGATGGTTCAAGTCATAGACAACGGTCCGGGCGTGCCGGAACATTTGCGCGACAAGATTTTTTATCCGCTGGTGTCCGGACGCCCCGATGGACATGGTTTGGGGCTGACTCTGGCGCAGGACTTCGTCAGCCAGCATCATGGCAACATCGAATTCGACAGCGAACCGGGGTGCACCTGCTTTACCGTGATGCTTCCGCTACAATGAATTCGAATAAGCTAGAAACAGCAATTGGCGGTTTCGTAGGTGCGAATTTATTCGCACCTACGAATGCAGTCCAACATCACCATCATGTTCGCAGTTATCCATGTAATCTGCGAATGATGATTTTTCCCAAGATGAACAACATGGGTGCCACAATATGAAACCTGTCTGGATCATAGACGACGACCGCTCCATCCGCTGGGTGCTGGAAAAAGCTCTGGCGCGGGAGGACATCGAATTCAAGAGCTTCGCTTCCGCCGATGAAGCCACGCGGGCGCTCACACATGGTGCACCGCAGGTGGTCATCAGCGACATCCGCATGCCCGGCAGTTCCGGGCTGGAACTGTTGCAAACCCTGCGTGGGCAATACCCGCATCTTCCGGTCATCATCATGACCGCCTATTCCGATTTGGAGAGTGCGGTTTCCTCCTTTCAGGGCGGGGCGTTTGAGTACCTGCCCAAGCCGTTCGATATCAACCATGCGGTCGAGCTGATCCGCCGCGCGCTGGAACAAAGCCAGCGCAAGAACGCCTCCCCCGAAGACACACTTGCCGCGCCGCCGGACATCCTGGGGCAGGCGCCCGCCATGCAGGAAGTATTCCGCGCCATCGGCAGGCTTGCGCAATCACAAGCCACCGTATTGATCAACGGCGAATCCGGCACCGGCAAGGAGCTGGTCGCGCATGCCCTGCACCGCCACAGCCCACGTGCGGACAAGCCGTTCGTTGCCATCAACACCGCCGCCATCCCGAAGGATTTGCTCGAATCGGAATTGTTCGGCCATGAGCGAGGCGCCTTCACCGGCGCCACTGCCACGCGGCATGGGCGCTTCGAGCAGGCCGAGGGCGGCACCCTGTTCCTCGACGAAATCGGCGACATGCCCGCCGAGCTGCAAACGCGGCTGCTACGCGTGCTGTCCGATAACAACTTCTATCGCGTCGGCGGCCATCAGCCGATCAAGGCCAATGTGCGCATCATCGCCGCCACCCACCAGAACCTTGACGAGCGCGTGAAACAGGGGCTGTTCCGCGAGGATTTATTCCACCGCCTCAACGTCATCCGGCTGCGCCTGCCGCCGCTGCGCGAACGGCGTGAGGACACCCCGCTGCTGGCGCAATACTTCTTGCAGAAGAGCGCGCGTGAACTTGGTGTCGAACAAAAAACCTTGAGCGCAGCCGCGCTGCAATACCTCGCGGCTCAGGACTTTCCCGGCAACGTGCGGCAACTGGAAAACCTGTGCCACTGGCTCACCGTGATGACGCCCTCGCGGCAAATTGAAATCGCCGACCTGCCGCCGGAATGGCGCGAGACACAAGCCACCTCTCTGTCGAATAACTGGCGCACAGCGCTGGCACAGCAAGTCACGCTTGCGCTACAACGCGGCGATCAGAATATTCTGGACAACCTGAGCCGGCAATTTGAAGGCACGCTCATCACTCAGGCGCTGCAACACACCGGCGGACGCCGCATCGAAGCCGCGACATTGCTGGGCATGGGGCGCAACACCCTCACGCGCAAGGTTCAGGAACTGGGACTGGATGGGGAAAACGAGTAGGCGAAATATTTTCAACACCCAGCTCATGTAAAAATAACTTTATTAAAAACTAGACCAGGTTCAAAACTAAAACCAGGTAAGCCACGCACGCCGAGATCAGGGCTAAGGCAAAGTTGTGCGATGTCATGTCAATGCTCCTTTCGGTGATTGCAGGTAATGCGGGGTTGATCACCTGCGCAATGTATAAAAGCAGCAACCGTAAACTTCCAGTAGGCACGCTGTACTAGCCAAACCGGTCGAACTGCTCGTGTTCGCAATTTAAGCGCTGCCCCTTGCGCATCCCGCACACAAGGGGGTTTTCGCATAGTTACTCATGCTACATCCTGTTAGTTAGCACACGAGTTGCAGATTCGTCGGAGCGAAGTACTCAGTGTTGCCCTGCACCGTGTGTGTAGCTTTGGGCGCGTTAATGTCATTCTTGACGGCGCGCCAGCTGCATGTCGATTTGCTCTCAGCGGCCAGTTGCAGTTGTGCGGGCACTTTGTAGTAGCCGCTTATGTCCACATTACGGGTAAAGCTGGGGTTCAGTCCGGAATAAATCACTTCCAGATCGTTGGATGAAAAAGCCGGGCCAGCCTGAGCTGCCGAGGTTGCCAGAACGCCAGTGATGATGCTTGCCAAGATACGTGTTTTCATGATGAATCTCCTTGTTGGTTAGTAAATTAAAATTCCTTGCACCGGTTTCAGAACTGGGTGGTTTCCAGTGAATGCAGTATTGCAAACGTTTATTAACCGAACCTGAAAAAATGATTAACCGAAACTTAATTTTCAGCAGCCCGAGTAAATTTGCAGGTCAGTGCCAGATCACCAATTCCTGGAGGCGGCGTATACAGATTTTTGTTAAATACCCCGTGCATGTGTAACGTCAGTCGCTGTTCAGGAATCAGCACATCATGTGCAACCCACGATCTTTTTCAACGCATGAAGAATCTCTA
>FZPX01000137.1_pt1 | contig 13757 bp, 17 predicted proteins | sample 1534791 | NCBI WGS metagenome assembly FZPX01 (sample SAMEA104161951, study PRJEB21768) | metagenome | biome: subterrestrial habitat; feature: phreatic zone; material: underground water | place: France | collected 2016-06-01 | depth 60 m | reverse complement strand
GTGAATACTTCCAGTTCGAGAAACTGCAAATAGTCCAGCTTCATCCGCCCCGCTTCTTTCTTGATGTTGGGGTGCTGGGCATTGCCGCCGATGCGCGACACCGAGCGGGTGACATCGATTGCAGGCAGAAAACCGCGCGCAAACAAATCGTGATCCAGATAAATCTGGCCGTCGGTAATCGAAATCAGGTTGGTGGGAATATACGACGCAATTTCGCCTTGCTCGGTTTCGATGATGGGCAGCGCGGTCATGCTGCCGCCGCCATGTTTTGCAGACAGTCGGGTAGAGCGCTCCAGCAGGCGAGCATGCAAATAAAAAATATCCCCCGGATACGCCTCGCGCCCAGGCGGGCGGCGCAGCAGCAGGGAAAGCTCGCGATAACTGCGCGCGTGGGTGGTGAGGTCATCGTAAACAACCAGCGTATCCCGGCCCTGCCAAGTCCACGCATCGGCCACGGTGCAGCCGGCAAATGGCGCGAGATATTTCAGGCCGGGCATGGCGGTGGCCTCCGCCACCACCAGTGTGGTGTAGTCCAGCGCGCCCGTGCGGCGCAAGGTTTCAATCGTGTTCACCACGGTGGAACGTTTCTGTCCGATCAGCACGTACACGCAAAAAACGTTCTTGCCGCGCTGGTTGATCACCGCATCAATAGCGAGCGCGCTCTTGCCGGTGCCGTTGTCGCCGATGATCAATTGCCGCTGGCCTTTGCCGATAGGAATCAGCGTGTCGACGATTTTGCTGCCGGTGTACATCGGTTGCGCCACAAAATCGCGCGCGATGATCGGCGGCGAACGCACATCCAGCAAACGGCGCACGCCGGAATCAAGCGGCCCGCCGCCGTCGAGCGGCGCGCCGAGCGGATCAATCACTCTTCCCAGCAAGCCATCGCCGACGGCGATGCTCAGGCGCCTGCCGGTCAGGAAGACCGATGTGCCCGCCGTCAGCCGTTCGGTTTGGCACAGCAGGATCGCCCCCATCCGGTTACGTGCGAGGTGAAATACCAGCGCGCTGCTGCCCTCTTCCATCTGCACGATTTCGTCCATGCGCGCCGAGGGCAGCCCGCTGATCCAGGCAATGCCGTCACCGACCGACACCACGGTGCCCTGCTCCGACAAACGCAAACTGTAACGGTACCGCGCCAGCCACTCCGCCTGTGCGGCGAGCGGAGAATCAGCGGCCATTAAACCCCTATCCGGCATGGCGCGCTGCGCCGCTGAAAAACTTCAATTCGTCGCGCAAATTAGCGCGCAAAATCCACGGCCCGATGCTCACCTGAAACCCCGCTACCAACTCCGGATTTTCGCCGTATTCAACCGGCAGCGTCTTGCCTGCTATTTCGGCCAGCGCACGGTCGAGTTCGGCCCGCTTGCCTTCATCGAGCGCAAATGCGCTTTGCACCTTGAGCTGCAATCCGGGTGCGGCGGCGGCATCCGCTATGGCGCGCTTGTCTTCTGCGCGCAAGCCGCGCAAATCTTCCAGCAACAACGAATATAACCGCGCTTCCAGTTCCGGCGTGGCCACGCGGCCCAGCAACTTGGCGGAAAATGCCGCGCCCTGTTCGATACCCTGTTCCTCGGTCGCGCGCTTGAAATCATGCTGGCGCCGCTCATCCAGCACGCGCCGCCGTTCGCGCTCTTCGGCAACGGAAGTTTCCAGTTCGGCCATCAGGCGCTCGCGCTCCGCCGACAACTCCTCGCGCAACCGCGCCTGTGCCGCTTCCTTTTCTTGCTCCCACTGCGCCAGCTCGCGCTCGCCCCGCTGCTTGAGTTCAACCGCCTCGGCCTCGGTGCGCCTGGCCTCGGCCATCGCCTTTTCGATGCCGGCGCGGCGCTTGGCGACAACCCCGAGGATGGGGTGATACAAGAAACGCTTCAGTATCCAAACCAGGATCAGGAAGTTGATTATTTCGAGAAAAAAAGTAGGCCAGTCGAAAGCCATGATATGCACCCGCCGTTTACTTGAGGAGCCGTTTATTTGATTAAATATTGCAGCAACGGATTGCGGAACAGGATGATCAGCACGATCACCAGCACGTAAATCGCCAGCGATTCGATCATGGCAACGCCGATGAACATCGTGCGCATGATGGATTTTTCCGCCTCCGGCTGGCGCGCCAGCGCGTCCAGCGCCTGGCTGATGACGCGGCCCATTGCAATGGCCGGACCCAACACGCCGATGGCGATGGCGAGAGCCGCACCCACCGTGGAAAATATCGTAAACCATGTCATGTCGTTCATGCTTCGCTCCCTTCCTCATCCCGTTCAAGATTCTGTTGCGACTGCATGGCGCCCGCCACGTAGATCAGCGCCAGCATGCCAAAAATGTAGGCCTGCACCATAGCCTCGGCAATATGCAGCATCAACAGCGGCACCGGCACCAGCAGCCCTGCCACCAGCAGCACCAGCAGCGCCGCCATCTCCAGGCTCATGATGTTGCCGAACAGGCGCACTGCCAGTGCAATGGTGCGCGTCACCTCGCTGAGCAAATGGAACGGCAGCAGCAATGGGCTGGGGCTGAGGTAATGTTTGAGATAGCGGCGCAACCCCTCGCTGCGCACGCCAAACCAGTGCACCGACAGAAACACCAGCAGCGCGAGACCCGCTGTCACCGACAGGTTGCCGGTGGGGGCATGCAGGTGGGGAATAACTCCCACCAGATTCGCGAACAAAATGTATACCCATAGGGTGCCGATGAACGGCAGCAACAATTGCGCGCGGCCGGGCAGCACGTTGTCTATGGTATCCTCGATCGCGGACACCGCTCCTTCCAGCACCGTCTGCAACGGCCCCGGATCAAGCGCGAGATTGCGCGTGGCAAGCCAGCAGAATACGCCCAGCGCCAGCATGATTCCCCAGGTCGTCACCACAATCGAGGTGATCGCAAACGGTCCGACGTGAAACCAGATGGCTGCCGTTTCCATCAGTTGCGCTCCCGGATGAACATGTAAACGTTAACCGCGCCGATGCCAAATCCAAGGAAGATCAAACCCAGCGTCCAGAGCATCGAATAGCCCTGCGCCATGTCATCCAGCCAGTTGCCGAGATAGGCGCCGGCGATGACCGGCAACACGAATATCAATGTCAGCGTGCCCAGGTACACCGACTGCGCCAGCAGCGTAGTGCGTTCCTTGTCCGCGCGCCGCATGCGCTTCACCTGTTTCTCCACCGACCTGCGCAACTGTTCGTCGTTCATGTTGCAACCCCGCGTCGCCCCATCTGCCACAAGCGCCGGAACATTTCCTGCTCCAGGCGGTGCAGGCTTTCCTTGATTGCCCGCAGTTCCTCTTCTTCTTTGAGCAACTGTTCCAGCAACCCGGCGCTGATGCGTTCATAGTCCGCATCGTGCAGGAATCGCCGCGTGCTGACGTAAAGCGCATTATCCGCAAAATAAAGGATGCCGCCCGGAAACGCAAGGTAACGCCAAACGCCTTGCTGCAATTGGTAGCGCGCCAGGCCGTAGCTCAGCGCAGTTGCCATGCGTTCGTGGCGGGCGCGAATGCCGAAACTGCCGGACTCATCCTCGCCGACAAAACTGGTCACGCCCTCGATGTGCTCGTACTGTGTCGCGCTCTGCACGTGCATGGTAAAGGTTCTCATGCGGATGCTTCTTTTTGCCCGGAGTCAGTCATGGCTCCGCGCATGTAGCACTGCTCCTCGGAAACCGCATCATATTTGCCGCGCAGAAATGCGTCGCAATCGGCAAGCGTTTGCTCCAGCTTCACCGACGCGCCTTTGATCCCGGTATGCGAAGTCACCACATGAAATGGCTGGGATAAATAGCGCTGCAGCTTGCGCGCGCGCAGCACGATGCGCTGGTCTTTTTCCGACAGAGCCTCCAGCCCCAGCATGGCGATGATGTCCTCCAGCTCTTTGTAGCGCGCGAGATGTTCGCGCACGCCTTCAGCAATGTTGTAATGGCGGTCGCCGAGAAAACTGCGATCCATCATCTTGCTGGATGACAGCAACGGATCGACCGCCGGGTAAATCCCCTTGGCCGCCTGGCTGCGCGACAAAATGACCATGGTGTCGAGATGCGACAGAATAGTGCTCACCGCCGGGTCGGTCATGTCGTCCGCCGGCACATACACCGCCTGCACCGCAGTAATGTCGCCGCTGCGCGTGGAAATAATGCGCTCCTGCAGCTCCGCCACCTCACTCATCAACGTTGGCTGATAGCCGACGGTGGCCGGCATACGGCCGAGCAGGCCGGAAATTTCGCTGCCCGCCTGCACAAAGCGGAACAGGTTGTCCATCAACAGCAACACCTTCCTGCCCAGCGTATCGCGCAGATATTCCGCATAAGCCACCGCCGACAAGCCGACGCGAAAACGAACGCCGGGCGATTCGTCCATCTGGCCGAACACCATCAGTGTGCGCGGCATCACCCCGGCATCCTGCATTTCGTGCCATACCTCGTGGCCTTCGCGGATGCGTTCACCGACACCGGCAAACACCGACACGCCCTGATGCAGGCTGACGATGGCGTGCATGAATTCCATGATCAGCACCGTCTTGCCCACCCCCGCACCGCCAAACAGCCCGGTCTTGCCGCCTTTCACGAACGGGCACAGCAGGTCAATCACCTTGATGCCGGATTCGAGGATGCCTTCAGCGGGCATCGTATCAGCCAACGATGCCGGGCGCGCAATGATGTTGCGCATCTCATTGGCAACCAGCGGCGGCCCACCATCCAGCGGCGCACCGAACACGTCAAGCAAGCGGTTCAGACAATCCGGCGTGACCGGGATGCGCAGCGGCCCGCCGCTGTCGAATACCGGCAGGCCGCGCCGGAGGCCGGCGGTGGGGTGCAAGGCAATCGCGCGCGCGCGGCGCTCGTCGAGATGGCGGTAAACTTCGAAGGTGTAGCGCTCGTGATCGAACGCGCAGAACAGCGCCTGGTGCAGCGGCGGCAACCGGTCGCAGACAATATCTATCACCGGCCCATGCACCTCCTCGATCATGCCGATCGGCTCGCTCGCAGGTTGCATGGACGGTGTCATCTGTTCCACAGGGCTGACTCCTTTAGCCTGATAATTGGTTATGCTTGAGCAATTGTACCTGCGAGTTGCAGGAGATTAATGACTTTGTGAAATACTGTATTTGCTCATCAGGTAGTATTTGTTCTCACATTTTGTTTACGAATTTGCTTGACTATCAGCCAAATCGGAGTACAACGCAAACAGGTATTTGATTCAAAGTGTTTGCAGTACTGGTTTTCCATGTGCAATCTTCGATTCAAATAGTTTTGCGGGAATTTTCCCGCTATTTTTTAGTAAGGAAGTTATCACATGGCAATTGGTACAGTTAAATGGTTTAACGATGCAAAAGGTTTTGGTTTTGTCACTCCCGATGATGGCGGCGAAGATTTGTTCGCACACTTCTCCGCAATCAATATGAGCGGTTTCAAAACGCTCAAGGAAGGCCAGAAGGTTTCCTTCGACATAGTGCAAGGCCCTAAAGGCAAGCAGGCATCCAACATCCAGGCCCCTTAACCGGTTCTTGGGCTGGTAAAAAGCCCGGCGCGAAAGTGCCGGGCTTTTTGTTTGCCGAAAAAACTGCACGGGCTACCAAGCACCCGTCTTAAATCGCTCCATCTCGCGCCTATCCCGTTTGGTCGGTCTTCCCGCATGAACCGTTGGCTCGGGCTGCGCCTTTAACTCGATGGCGAGCGCTTCGCGCCGCAATCGGCTTTCTTCCGTTTCCTTGTAGAGCTTCTGCGCCTCGGCAGCGGGGCCGCGCCTGCCGGACAGCGCCAGCACCTCTATCACATGCTGGTACGGCCCAAGACGAATGGCGAGCATATCGCCTGCGGCGAGCAATTTGGCAGGCTTAACGCGCACGCCATTGACCTGCACCTTGCCGCACTCCACCGCAGCGGCGGCCAGGGAGCGAGTCTTGAAGAAGCGCGCAGCCCACAGCCATTTGTCGATGCGGAATTTTTCGGTATTGTTTTCTGCGTTCATCTTGCCGCACTCACAAACCCATTCCAATTTGCATTAAAAACACCAATAATATTCTCCCCTTTAACAGGAGCACAACATGCCATACGTCAACATCCGCATCGCCGGAAAACTCAGCCGCGAACAGAAATCCAGAATTGCGGCGGAAATCACCGACACGCTGGAACGCATCGCACACAAACCGAAAGCTTACACCTACATCGCCTTCGACGAACTGCCGGACGAGAACTGGGCGATTGCCGGCAAGCTGCTGGATGAGGAATAAATCATCCTTGCTTGCGACTTTTAAACACAGACAGTTCCAGCTTGCTTTCCAATTGATTACTTGCGCTTGATTTTGACGATCACCCACACCAATTCTTCCGGATTGGATTTCCCCAGATCAAACTGTACTGCGTCGCCTTCCTTGAGGCCATCCAGCAGCGAAGCTTTCGCTACGCTGAAGTCCATCAACATGGCCGACCAGCCGAGCGATTTGATCGGCTCGTGCGCCAGCTTAATACGCAATTTTGCACGATCCACGGACACTACCTTGCCCGTGCCTTGATGGCTGGACTGTTCGGATTTTTTCTGCGCCTCCATATCCACCATCGGCTGTGCAGCCAGCGGCAGTGACGTCGCACCAACCAACAACAAGGCGATTATTCCAATTCGTTTTTTCATCGTGCTCTCCATTCGTTGTTTTGCCAGGCATTTCCAATAACGCTTCGACTGCTGCCCGTTTACTATCAAAACTTGTTACGACCTGTGCAACCCCGTTTCTTTCACCCGCGCATAACTTCTAAAGCAGGGCTATTACCACAACGCCTTCTTTAACAGTGCCAACGTGTTGTCTTCATGTATCACTACTCGATCATAAACAGGGGCTCTTCCAACGAAGGTAATTGCCCATGATTGCAGTGCATATCCCACCGATGTTGCAGGGCCTTTCTGCAATAATCATAGCGACACGCATCTGGCTTTCCCGTTACGGCCATGCTCAATATCAGGCAACTGCACTTGTCTTCGTGAAAACCTTCCATGGCACCCCTAACCAATATCACAACGTCAAAAGTACTTGCTGATTATCGTTTTTAGCGCTGTCTGCAAATAGGTTTTATCAGATTGCCCTATCTCACCATATAGCGCAGGGGCAATAGATTCAAAGGTGCTAACGACATCAGGATCGAAATGCTTACCAGTGCCATCCCGCAAAACTTTTAATGCTTCTTCAACCAACAAAGGTTCTTTGTATGGCCGCTTGGACATCAATGCGTCAAATACATCCACCACCGCAAACAACCTTGCATTAAGCGGAATATCCTCGCCGTGAATACCATGCGGGTAGCCGCTACCATCAAATCTTTCATGATGAAAAAGCACCACGTCTCGGGCGCGTTTCAACCAGGTGGAACCCTGAATAATCTCTCCACCAAATACAACATGGCGTTTCATGACCTCGAACTCTCCCACCGTCAACCGCCCCGGCTTGAGCAGAATTTGATCGGAAATTCCAATTTTACCGACATCGTGCAGGAAAGCCCCGACGATCAGTGATTCAATGTTGTCCCGGTTCAACTTCATTGTCTCGGCAAGCCTGATCGCATACAGCGTTACCCGGTAATTATGCGTGTCGGTATCAGAATCCCGTTTAGCAATGGCACTACCTAATGATTGCAACAATTCGAGATTCGAATCCAAAAGCGACTTGGACAAGGATAGAGAGCGCCGTGTCAATCCGAGCAAAACCGGATAGAGCAAAAACAGGGCTGAAATTACTGCAACAAAAGAGGTCAGCACGGCGCTGCGCGCCTGATATTTTCTCGCATATTGCGTTCCGGCATCAAGACGATAGATGCCTTCGAAATATGCCTCCGCCATACCCATCGAATCCAGCAATGGCATAACCACTTGCACGAAATTTTCACCCTCGTTCATCAGCCAGTTATTGTGATGCCTACCCGGTTTCGGGAAGTCATGCCGGTGCCCTTGTACGAAAGAGCGAAGGTTCGAAGCTTCAACCCCCCACGCCTCCATCAATACCTTCCCGGAAAGATCGAAGATACGAATGCCCATAAAGCTGGACTTCTCCAATAGCTTGGAAAGCCCCGGATGATCCGACTGGTTGTCTGTTGCAAGTAGTTTTCGCATTTCAGGGGAATCAAAATGTCTGGCGCTTGCCACCGCTTGTTCAAAAGCCATCTTTTCGATTCGCCAGGTTTCCCAGTAATAAACTAGCGCACCGACCAATACGCTGATCGCCATACCCGAAACGAAGAATCTTGTAATCAGGTAGCGATGCAATTCGCTTGGATTGCCGGGGATGACGGTGAACATTATGTGTTTTTACGATTCAGTAATTTCCAAAATAAATTTCGAATTGGCGGCGGAAGTCAGATTTTCATATCCTGCAGAAAACCGAATCCCCATTTCAAACCAACGAAACTAGTGCATGGCAAGGAATATCGCCCTCCTTGACGCACCGCTGAGTTTATTATTTCAGTGCCTACCGGGACAAGCAAGCCACTGCGTGTGTAGTGGCGCACGGTATCCACGGTTACCCCCGCACGTCTGGCAAGTTCTGAAACTGTCATATTTTCTCCTTGTCCCCATCTTGACCATGAGGCAACAATTGATGCGGATCATTCATCAAAGTATCCGCATAGGTTTGTAATCTCGCTAACGTCTGTGACATGGCGGCAGCCTGTATGCGATGGCCGCCGGTATGTAGCGGCCATGTTGATTCCGGCAAAACAGGTTCCAGCACGACAATCAATGCGCCGCAGCCGCAACGACAGGAATGGAAAGCCAATGGTTGATCAGATAAATACCACGGGCGCTGGTGGTAAATCGATAATTGCAGGATTTTTACCAGCGACCACGGTTGATTCATCGCGCTTGATACACCTTCTCTGCTCTCGCATCGCAAGGAGGTGTGATGAACAATGAGTGCGTCCAGGTGATGTTTGCAACAGATTGCATCGGCAGGGGCCAGATCAATTACGGCACCATCGGCATACCACTTTCCCTCAATATTTACCGGCCGATACAGTAGCGGCATGGCGGCACTGGCCATCATGCGCGGAGCCAGCTCGCCTTCCGAAAACAGCACCTTGGCTCCACGATCCAGGTCCAGAGCCAAGCTGTAGAACGGTATCCGGCACTCTCCAAAAGTTTGCACCGCCAAGTTGCGGCGGCAAAAAGCAACCGCTGCTTCGGTGCCCGACAACCCGGAATAGCCGCGCCCCTTTCTGACCATCACTTGCCAAATAAGCTGCAGCCATGAATCCGGGGTCCAATATTCCTGTTCCTGAACGGTGTCAATCACTGCTGACCATTGGCGCAGATCGGCGCCGCTCGCTGCCATGCCTCCGACTATTGCACCGGCGCTGCACCCGGCAATGGCGCTGATTTCAATGCCCAGGCTTTGCAGGGCCAGCAGGAATCCAGTATGAGCACAAATACCGCGACCACCGCCGGAACTGAGTACAACACCAATGCGCGCTTGTGAAACGCCCGCCGGTTTAATGTTGATGTCCTGAGCCATCGCGCTAATCTTTATGCGGCGGCGTTCCAGGCGCATGGGTATGCCCGGCTTTTTTGGATGCCGCGCCCACGCCGCCCGCAGCGGGAGCTTTTCGATCTGGCTCCGCATCATGTGGGTGTTCGCCGTTCGCAGCACCCTCGTGGCTATGGGTATGTACATCTTCATGCGGCGTATCTGCGCCTTGCACGGGCATGTCGCCATGGTCATGGCCTGCGCCGTGCTCATGGATATGACCCTGCCCCTCCGGTTTGGGCAGGGACATCACCCCAAGGCCATGGCGATATACCAGCTCCGCACCGTGCCACGCCGCGCTCATCACCAGCAGCCACGCCGCAACCAGCAAAACCAGAAAACCTGGTAATGGCATCTTGCCGGAGCGTCCACGCCACACATCCCAAACTGCGAGCGGAAGCAATGCGGTCAATGCGCCCAGCGCCCAATTGCGATGCAGGATCATGGCCGCATGGCTTACTTCATCATGAGCAACGCTGTTGAAGGCGAACCAGCCGAACACGGCAGCGATAACCGCAAACAATGCTGCCCCCCACAGCATCCAGCGCCCGGCAATCAGGCACTGCGCCGCATAAAGCCATTTTCTGAATAAAGTGCCGACGGCGATGAAGGCTACCGCCGCCGTGGCAAACGCGATTGGGAAATGCACGAGTGCAGGGTGAAAGTTTGGAATGATTTCGATCATGCTCGCCTCCTCAAGCTGGCGTTGTTCAATGTTGATGTTCTGGCGGCTCTTTGGGCGCAGAAAGCTGGGGCGGTTTGGCTTCCCCCGATTTTCCGTCATGAGCGGCGCCATGCCCCATCATCCCCATGTGCCCGCTTCCCAGCCACATAACAGCCAGCAACACGACCATCACCGCCAACATAACTTCTCCTGTTTGATACCGTTTCATCTTTGCTACTCCTTTTTCGTGTTGTGCATGAAAAAAGTCATGCGCTCATAGTAATGGACGTTTAATCTCGCGCGCCTTGAACAAGGCATACAGCGCGGGGATCACCACCAGCGTCAATATTGTCGAGGAAATCATGCCGCCTACCATTGGCGCCGCAATGCGGCGCATGACCTCAGAGCCGGTGCCGGTTCCCCACATGATCGGCAACAGGCCGGCCATGATCGCCACCACCGTCATCATCTTTGGCCGAACCCGTTCGACGGCACCTTCCATGACCGCCGCGTAGAGATCGCCAGGTGTTGGCTCCTGCCCATCAGCTTTGCGTTTTGCCTTGATCTTCTCCCATGCGTGCTCCAGATAGATCAGCATCACCACGCCGGTTTCAGCAGCCACCCCGGCCAGCGCGATGAAGCCCACCGCGACCGCAACCGACAGGTTGTAGCCGAGCAGCCATAGCAGCCACACCCCGCCGACCAGCGCGAACGGCACCGACAACATCACGATCATTGCTTCCGTCACGCGCATGAAGTTGAGGTAGAGCAACACGAAGATGATCAGCAGGGTGATCGGTATGACGATCTTCATCTTGGCGGCGGCGCGCTCCATGTATTCAAACTGCCCGCTCCATGTCGCGTAGTAACCGGGTGGGAATTTCACTTTTTCTGATACCGCCTTGCGGGCGTCCGCCACATACGAACCAATGTCCCGGTCGCGAATGTCCACAAAAATATAAGCCGACAACAGCGCGTTCTCGGTGCGGATGGCAGGCGCTCCCTTGACTACTTCCACCTTGGCAAGTTGCCCGAGCGGGATCATCGCCCCGACCCCATTGCCCTGCATCGGGGTCGGCACCAGCACTTCGCGCGCAATCAGCTCAGGACTGCTGCGCAACTCGCGCGGGTAGCGGACGATCACACCGAAGCGTTCGCGCCCCTCCACCGTGGTGGTCACCATCTCGCCGCCGAGTGCGGTGGAGATGACGTCCTGCAGCTCGCCGACCGCCAGCCCGTAGCGCGCAAGCGCTTCCCGATCCGGCTCAATATCGAGGTAAAAGCCGCCGGTAATGCGCTCGGCAAAGGCGCTAGTGGTGCCCGGAACATTCTTGACCGCGGCTTCGATGTCTTTGGCCACACGCTCTATCCCGTCCAGATCCTTGCCATACACCTTGATGCCGATCGGCGTGCGGATACCGGTAGCAAGCATGTCGAGGCGCGCCTTGATCGGCATGGTCCACGAGTTTGCCATGCCCGGAAATTGCAGTGCCTTGTCCATTTCCGCGATCAACTTATCCAGGGTCATGCCGGTTCGCCACTCAGCCTCCGGCTTGAGATTGATCACTGTCTCGAACATTTCCGGCGGAGCCGGATCGGTGGCCGTCTGCGCGCGTCCCGCCTTGCCATACACGGAGGCGACTTCGGGGAAACTCTTGATGATCTTGTCCTGGGTTTGCAACAGTTCCGCCGCCTTGGTGATGGACATCGCTGGCAGCGAAGCAGGCATGTACAGCAGTGTGCCCTCGTTGAGGGTCGGCATGAACTCGGAACCTAGCCTTGTCGCCGGATAAATGGAAATACCCAACACTACCAGCGCAGCGACGATGGTCGCTTTCTTCCAGCGCATTACCGCTGCGATGATCGGGCGATAAGCCCAGATCAAAAAGCGGTTCAGCGGGTTCTTCGCCTCCGGCATGATTTTGCCGCGAATGAACAGCATCATCAGCACCGGAACCAGTGTGATGGACAGCAACGCAGCGCCCGCCATGGAGAAGGTCTTGGTAAATGCGAGCGGGGCAAACATCCGCCCTTCCTGCGCCTCCAGCGTGAACACCGGCAGGAACGAGACGGTGATGATGAGCAGCGAGAAGAACAGCGCCGGGCCGACTTCCTTGCACGCCACCAGCATGGCTTCAAAGCGCGACTCGCCCTCCTTGAGCCGCTCAAGATGTTTGTGCGCGTTCTCGATCATCACGATGGCCGCATCCACCATCGCGCCGATGGCAATCGCAATTCCGCCCAGACTCATGATGTTGGAATTCATCCCCAGCGTGCGCATGGCAATGAGTGCAATCAGCACGCCGACGGGCAGCATCACGATGGCGACCAGCGCACTGCGCACATGCATCAGAAACACCATGCACACCAGCGCGACGATAATGCTTTCCTCCAGCAATGTGCGTTTCAAGGTTGCGATGGCGCGGTTGATCAGATCGGAACGGTCATATACCGCCTGAATAGTCACGCCTTCCGGCAAACCGGGAGCGATTTCGGCGATTTTGGCCTTGACGTTGCGGATCACCTCCAGCGCGTTCTGCCCGTAGCGCGCCATGACGATACCGGACACCACTTCGCCCTCGCCGTTCAGTTCGGTCAGTCCGCGCCGCTCGTCCGGGCCGAGTTCAACACGCGCGATGTCGCGTATCAGCACCGGTGTTCCTTTCTCCGCCTTGACCACCAGATTCTCGATGTCGCCCGCGCCGCGCAGATAACCCTTGCCGCGCACCATGTACTCGGTCTCGGCCATTTCCACCACGCGCCCGCCCACATCGCGATTGGACTCGCGGATCACCTGCACCACCTTCATCAGGGGAATACCATAGGCGCGCAGCTTCACCGGATCCACCGTCACCTGATAAACCTGCACGAAGCCACCGACGGAAGCGACTTCCGATACCCCGTGCGCCTTGGTAAGCTGATAACGCAGGAACCAATCTTGGATGGTGCGCAGTTCGGCCAGCGTCTTGTTCACGCCGATCACCGCGTACTCGTACACCCAGCCGACACCCGTCGCATCCGGGCCGATTTGCGGCGTAACGCCCTTGGGCAATTTGCCCGAAGCGAAGTTAAGGTACTCCAGCACCCGTGAGCGCGCCCAATAGAGGTCGGTGCCGTCCTCGAAAATGACATACACAAAAGATGCGCCGAACACCGAAAAACCGCGCACCACCTTGGATTTCGGCACTGAAATCATGGAAGTGGTCAGCGGGTAGGTGACTTGATCTTCCACCACTTGCGGCGCCTGGCCTGGGTATTCGGTAAAGACGATCACCTGCACATCGGACAAATCGGGCAGCGCGTCCAACGGGGTTTTAACCACCGCATAAATGCCCGCCAGCGTGATGAACAGCGTGGCGAGGATCACCAGAAAACGATTGCGCGCCGACCAGTCGATGATGGTGTTTAGCATGTCAGTGCCCCGCGTGTGGGTTGCCGGAAGGCGCAGCCGCCTTGGCTTGCAGTTTGGTAATCACCCATTCGCCGGGCTTGCGCTCGACGATTTCAAAGGTGATGGCGGTGCCGGGTTGAATGCCTGTCACCAGCGATGGGTTAGCCAGCGCGAGATCCATGGTCATCCCCGGCCAGCCCAGCAT
>FZPX01000136.1_pt1 | contig 13782 bp, 10 predicted proteins | sample 1534791 | NCBI WGS metagenome assembly FZPX01 (sample SAMEA104161951, study PRJEB21768) | metagenome | biome: subterrestrial habitat; feature: phreatic zone; material: underground water | place: France | collected 2016-06-01 | depth 60 m | reverse complement strand
TCCTTTACTACTGGACGCAGGAGAAGCTGCAGGAATTCTATGAGGGAATTGCCGCTGCTCCGGTAGATATTGTTTATCTCGGAGAAACGGTTTGCTCCCGGCGCCATATCATGCGCCTGTCAGACTGGCTGGAAGTGGCGAAAATACTTGCCGCCGCCGGCAAAACAGTGGTTCTCTCCACCCTGGCATTGATCGAATCCGAGTCCGACCTGAAGTCACTGCGCAGGCTTACGGAAAACAGCGATTTCATGGTGGAAGCCAATGACATGGGAGCCGTTCACCGTATGGCGAACCGCATGCCTTTCATTGCCGGGCCTTACCTCAATATTTACAACCCGCAGACTTTGAATCTGGTTGCGTCTCTCGGCGCCAGACGCTGGGTCATGCCGGTAGAAATGTCGCATGAGGCGCTACAGCCGCTGCAGCAATCGCGACCGGAGGGAATGGAAACAGAAGTGTTTTCCTACGGCAGGCTGCCGCTGGCTTTTTCTTCGCGCTGTTTCACCGCGCGCTTTCACAACCTTCCCAAGGACGATTGCCGCTTCCTCTGCATCGATGATCCTGACGGCAAGACCATGCGCACCCGCGAAGGCAAGCCGTTTCTGGTGATCAATGGCACCCAGACCCAATCCGCCCTGGTGTACAACCTCATCGGCGATCTGGACTCACTCCGAAATACCGGTGTGGATGTGGTGCGCATCAGCCCGCAATCCGAACACACCATAGAAATTATCCGCCTGTTCCGCGACTGCATAGAGCAGCGGATAAGCCCCGAAATCGCCGTGCAACAAATGGAGAGCGTGATGCCGGAAGCAGCCTGTAACGGCTACTGGCATGGACGTCCGGGGATGGAGCAGATGTTCCTCGCCAGCGCCGTGCAACATGAATGAGTGCTATTGATCCGGCACGGTGAAGTATTAAGCCCGGTTGTACTGAGCTTGTCGAAGTGGCCTGACCCCGGTACAGGTAATTTGTTCAGACTACTCCAAAGCTGCTCTTCGCGACCATCAGCTTACGACATATTGTGTTGAAAAACTCGCTTTTGTTTTCCCCCTGCCCCAGCTGAATATTTATTCCTGTTTATTTTTTATTTTTTGCAAGTTTTCAGATTGGATTAGTCGGTTCAGTTGCCCCTATCTGCCTTTATGCAGGTACTAGCCCGCATATTTCACAGGAGTAGGTCAGCGGAACAGCCGTAAGGCGCGTTAATACTGGTGTCTAGACAGAATTAACGGGGTTCCGCTGATGCCAAATTGTACCGCAGTAACCGATCTTTTTCCGGGAATTTCCCGCCGTCGAATCGAGGTGAATTTCGATGGTGGCGACATCACGAGCGACGCAGGATTGCTCCTGCTACGACAGGTAGATCGCAAGTTGGAATTGCTGGAACGAATCGCACCCCTCCTTCCTGATGATCGCGATCCAGAGCGAATCGAACACACTGTTCTGGAACTGTTAAGGCAGCGCGTCTATGAAATTGTTCAGGGCAACGAAGACCTCAACGATCATCAGCACCGCCGCATCGATCCGGCGCTACAAACCGCGCTCAACAAGACTGGAGCCTGCGCCTCCGCACCCACGCTGTGCCGCTTCGAGCAACGTGCAACAACCGCGCTGACGTGGCAAGTTCAGGCCGAGTTCGTGCGCCAGTTCATTTCTTCCCATGCCGCGCCGCCTGCGGAATTAATTCTCGACTTCGATGCCAGCGACATTCCCTTGCATGGCAATCAGGAAGAGCGCTTCTTCCACGGCTACTATGACAGCTACTGCTACTTGCCGCTGTACGTGTTCTGCGGCGATCAGCTGCTGGTGTCCTACCTGCGCCCGAGCAAGTTGGATGCCGCCAAGCATGCCGGGGCGGTGCTGAAGTGGCTGGTGCAACAACTGCGCGCGGCGTGGCCCAACGTGCGCATCATCTTCCGTGGCGATTCTGGCTTCTGTCGTCGCCGCATTCTGCATTGGTGCGAACGTCATGACGTGGACTATGTGGTAGGGCTGTCCAAGAATGCGCGGCTGAAAGCGCTGGCGGCAACCTGGATGGATCAGGCAGAGACCGGATTCAACTCGACCGGAATCAAGCAGCGCGTATTCGGCCACTTCGAGTATGCAGCCCAGACTTGGAATCATCCACGCCGCGTGGTTGCCAAGGCGGAATTCACCGCGCTGGGCAGCAACCCCCGCTTCATCCTGACCACGTTGCAGGGCGATCCCCAGCATCTGTATGACCGCCTCTACTGCGCACGCGGTGAGATGGAGAATCGCATCAAGGAATGTCAGTTGGGCTTGTTCGGCACCCGCTTGTCCTGCCACCGCTTCGTTGCCAATCAGTTCCGCCTATTGTTGGCTTCAATGGCGTATATCCTGCTGGAGCGCATGCGTACATTGGGGTTGGCGGGAACCGAATTGGCCAGCGCTCAGGCGCAGACCTTGCGCACCAAGTTGCTGAAGGCCGGAGCAATCATCATAAGAAATACCCGGCGCATCCGCTTCTTCATCAGTAGTTCATTCGCCCATCAAGAAGCATTCCTGCAGGTCGCCCGCCACTTCGCATCAGGATAACCAGGCCAAGGTGTTTCCCGGGCACGCTGTCAAAGCCGGGGTAGGGGTAAGTACGCCTTGCTTTCAGAAAATGCGCTTCGCCAAACGCCATTTCGACGGAATCAAGCAATTTGATGCGCCATGGCTCGCATCGGGATGGGTTGGGGGGGCTCATGAAATATGCGGGCTAGGTTTGTTTCCTGTGCTTTTGGTGCAAGCCATTTCGCCATTCGCCTCAAATTCTGGGCGGCTGCAGCCAGCAGGAACTCATCCTGCGCACCGCTGTGGCCTCGCAATCGAAGCTTATCCAGTTTCAAGATGCGCTTGAGGTGGGCAAAGAGCATTTCGATCTTCTTGCGCTCACATCGTGACCGTTGATATTCCGGCGTCAGGTGAATGTGACGAGCAACGTCCCGTGCGTTTTCATGGATGCTGCGCGCGATTTTGCGGAACTCCGTGTTTGGACAGCAGCGATCCTTCTTGGGGCATGCCGCACAATCTGACTGGCTTGAACGGTAGATGATCGTATCTTCATTCGTGATTCTCTTACGCGGCTTCTTGAAAGGACGCCAATTGCTGCGCAGTGCATGACCTTCCGGGCATCGGTATTCGTCGGCTTGCTCATCCCACTGGAAATCACTGACCGAAAAGGTGCCGTCCTTACGTTCTGATTTATCGCATACCGGAACATGCGGTTCGATCTGCTTTTCATCTACCAACCAGCTGAGCATGGCAGCGGAACCGTAGTTGGTGTCCCCAACAAGACGATCCGGCTTCATATCGTACTTGTCTTCGACCCGCTCAATCATTGTTCTGGTCGCATCGACTTCAGCAGCTTTGTTGACCGCAGAGGCTTCGACATCGACGATGATGCAGGCCTTGAGGTCGATCAAATAGTTTGTGCAATAAGCAAAGAAGGCAGGTCCCCCTGTTGCACCTGTCCAGGTTGCCGATGGATCCGTTGTGGAAACAAACTTGGGTATGAATGAAGGATCATTCGTTTCTTCAAGCGCATCAAGGTACTCCTGTACTGCACGAGGCGCATCTTCCGATTGAATCCAATTCATTGCTTCTTCGCCGGGTACGCTTTGCATGCGTTGTGCATCCGCTTTAATGATACTGGCGTCGGTAGCAAAACCTTCACCGCGAACCAGTCCTTCGGACATGCAACGTTGCAACACGCTCTCAAACAAATGACGGAAGGCATCGCTCTTGCGAAATCGACCATGCCGATTCTTGGAGAACGTGGAGTGATCCGGCACCGCATCTTCCAGTCCCAACTTGCAGAACCAGCGATAGGCCAAATTCAAATGTACCTCTTCACATAATCTCCGCTCAGAGCGAATACCAAAGCTGTAACCGATGACCAGCATACGAATCATCAGCTCTGGATCAATGGAGGGGCGTCCGGTATGGCTGTAGAACTCTGTGAGGTGTTGGCGGAGATCGCCTAGGTCAAGATACTGAGCGATACCGCGAAGGAGGTGATTCTTTGGTACGTGATCTTCGAGGTTGAAAGAATAGAAAAGTCGTTCTTGGTTATTCGTCTGAAACCCCATCATGGCAAGGCTCCAAGCTTGTTTTGATGTGCGTAATTTTACTCCTCGCAACATCGAAAATCGAGAGAGTTTTTCAACACAATAGGCACATACCGGAACCTGAAGCAGCTGAAATTAACGCCCGTAAGCAGCCACTGGAATTTTGCGTTTGGATGAATACTCAGGCTGCGCGAAACTGCTGCTCATGAAGTACGGTAACGGGTCGGCATCAAGCTATCGCTCGCCGATAGGTTCCTTATGAAAATAAATTGGGTCAACTTGGTTAATGCCGCACCTGCTGTCAAAGCCCGCGCATAAACTGCGGACGCAGTGGACGCGCACCTTCCATGGCTTCACGTAATTGGAGCAGCAGTTTTTCTCTGTCACGAGGGAGATTGCCCGCCAGCGCCAAGGCATTGGAGGCATGGTTGGATCGAAACACGATATTCTGCGGCGGGTTGAGGCCGCTGATCAGTCTTTCCTGTTCCTTGAGAATGGCGAAGTCATCCTGCATTTGGAATGGCTCGCCGAATTTCTTGTGAAACTCTGCCTCGATGCTTTCATCCAGATAAAGCTGTAGTGTGGAAAGATAAGTGACAGGAGCGCTGTTAAGAAGCGCGATGGTGCCGTCTATATGCTTTTCGCTATATGTGCTACCGCCCAAACCAAGGATGACTGTGGCCGATACTTTCATGCCGCTCGCGTGCGCCTTGGTTAGCACCTCGATCATGCGGTGTTGCGTTGCACCTTTGGTAATTTTCTTGAGTATAAGATCAGAGCCTGATTCCAGGCCAAAGTAGAGCAGGTTAAGTTTGTGCTGCTTCAACAGTACAAGTTCTTCTGCACTCTTGCGTTGAATATTTCCGGGCGTGGCATAGCAGGAAACGCGTGCCAGCCTGGGCAGTGCCTTGGCCAGTTCGCGCAAGATCGCCAGCAGTTGTTCGGTAGGCAGCGCCAGCACATCACCATCGGCCAGAAATACGCGGTGCGCCTCCGGCCATTGCGCGGCGGCCTGATGAATATCGGCAAACACTGCGTCGAGTGCTCGCTCGGTGTATTGCTTGCTGCGATACATGGAACAAAAACTGCACTGGTTGAAGCTGCAACCTGGACGATCAGGTTGTCGGCCTCGGAGGGAGGGCGGTACAGCGGCATGTCATACATCTGGGAACCTCTATAAATCCAAACTCCGTCGCGAAGCTGCGTTGCTCAAGAAATTTTAACACTTACATATAAAACATATGCGGCGCGCTAAAATTTCTTTTGCGCCTTGCCTCGCTTAGGATTTTGAATTTATAGGAGCTCCCACCGGGCTTGTTTTGCTCATGCCTCACCCCTGCCAAACCCCAAACCCGGCACTGCGCAAATCTATCCCCACTTCTACCTCCTTGTCGCACGCCTCTTCATAAGGCATCGGGTTAAATGCTTCGTAGAGGTCGGGCAATAACCGCAGTCCATACTGTTTTACATAGCGATTGGACTGGATACCTGCCTTGTGTTTGTCAAAGCGCACGTCGGGGTCTAATCCCGTCATGCCGACATAAACGCACGGCTTTCCCGTGACGTAGCCGGGGTTGCATTTCTTGAACTTGCCTTCATACAGAACATCTTTGGACAGTTCGATTACATAAACGTGGTAGTGGTTGCGGCGTCCCATGGTTGTGTCAGATGAGTTCAGGTGCGGCTTGAGGGCGCAGAATCGCGGGGTTAAGTTCAGGTTTGTAGCATGATGTATATGGCGCGGCTTTGGTGCGGCAGTTGCGCAGGTGGCATGCACTCTAGCGGACATGGTATCAGCACCACACCCGATGACGAACGTCGCTGACACCTTGTCCGCTCCCCCTGATAGAACTCCTAGCCATTCCACTAGGCTGTCAAAAAGCGACAGCCAAGTGGCTGGTTATCTCCTGCTCTCCCCCATCGGGAGAAAGCGACAAGGAATCGCTCGTTAAATGAACCGAGGAAAAGTTGCAACGGCAATGGCAGCACGTGTGGAGAGCCACACGAATGAGGTGCCGCAATAGTTGAAAGAAGATTATAATTATCCGGCAACAATTGAACGCTCCGAAAAGACACCCATTAAACAAGCACCATGAACAAGCCTTTTATTCTTCCCAAGCCAGTCAGCGATATTCTGTCCGTTTTGCCAAAGTATCCGCAGACATTACTGTTTGTCCAAGCGATTAACCTTGCGCTTGGCGCCACCTTGCGCTCGGAAGTGATGCAACCTCTGCAGGGCAAGTTCATCAGTATCCGGGTGACCGATGCCGGGGTGGCTTATCATTTCACCCTTACCCCTAATGGCATGGTTGCCTGTCGGCGTATCAAGGAACCGGACTTGACCATCAGCGCCAACGCCTATGATTTTCTGATGCTTGCCCTGCGCAGAGAAGACCCGGATACACTTTTTTTCAGCCGCCGCCTGTGTATGGAGGGCGATACCGAACTTGGCCTGCTGGTGAAAAATACTCTGGATGCACTTGAACTCCCGCCTTTTGATTTAAGGTCATTATCCCCTCCCAGAATTCTCGCAGAAATCAGAACTCGTTTTCTGAGCTGACATCAAGACATGGCATGGCTTAGAAAAGAACGTGATCCCGGGTTGCTCGACGCTGAAGCCTTCAAATATGTGAAGCGGTGGCCATGCGTAATTGTTGCCGCCATGCTGACAGTTATTGGTTTTCCCCACAACAACCTTTCTGCGATCCAGTTTGGCGGCAATGCTTATGCCGCTCCTGTTGCCAGTTCTAGCCTTGATCCAATAGCACCCAACGGCAAAAATTCAGCAAAACCGGCAAAGAAACTTTGGGTGTGCCCCATGCATCCCGATGTTATCCAGGATCATCCGGGTTCATGTCCAATCTGCGGCATGGATCTGGTGGAAATGGAGCAGCCGGGTGCACCCCAACCCGCGCATGGCCACGGTGTGAGCATTGATGCTGCCACGCAGCAAAAACTCGGTGTGCGCTTGGCCACGGCAAAATGGCAAACGCTGAGCCAGGATATACATGCCTATGGCAATGTGGCCGCCGATGAAAGCCTGGTTTTCAACGTTAGCGCAAAATTTGAAGGAGTAATCAGGAAACTCCATATCAATTCGGTTGGGCAGCAGGTCCGCGCGGGACAAGTGCTGTATGAGCTATATTCCCCGGAATTGCTTAAATCCCAGAATGAGTACATAGACCTGTTAAAGGAAAAAGATATTCTTGTTGCGCCCATGGAAGCCGAGGATTCCCACACAAACGGCAAGGGAATGCCCGAGGATGACATGATGGAAATAAGGAAGAATGCGGAAAAGCGCGTTCTCGTCCGCGACAGGTTGCTCTATGCAGATGTCGGCAATGAGCTGATAGACGAGTTGACCAAAACCTATAAGCCGAAGGATGTGGTTGAGTTGCGCGCGCGCCAATCCGGCTTTGTCACCAAGATCGAGGTTCATGAGGGAAGCACGATCAAGCCGATGGACAATCTTTTTTCCTTCGTCAACCTGTCACGGGTATGGGTTGATGTCCCCCTTTACCCAGATCAACTGGTTTGGGTGAAGGAAGGAGACGAAGCGATTGTAAAACTGCCGCAACCGAACGCGACGGAAATCAAGGCGCGCCTGCAATTGATCCCCCCGGTGATTGACAGCACAACGCGCACCGTGCAGGCGCGGCTGAGCATCAGCAATGCCAAAAACATGCTGCCTATCGGGGCTTTCCTCGATGTCGTAATTCGCGCCATGCCTCACAAGGCGCTTGCCATACCCCGTTCGGCCGTGATGCGCACCGGCAAGGGCGACCTGGTAATGCTGGCCGAAGGCGGCGGGCATTTCACCCCAGTCAAAGTGGAAACCGGCATTGAAGCAGCAGATTCCATTGAAATATCCGCCGGTTTGCGGGCTGGCGACCAGGTTGCGGTGAATGGGCAATTCTTGCTGGATGCGGCGGCCTCGATGAGCGATGCCGCACAGCGCCTGCGTAACAATCACGATGCAGGCGACCATTGATTTGGCTAGGTTATGTTTGAAGCCCGTTCGCCCTGAGCGTGGCGTAGCGGAGTCGAAGGGATGCCGAAATGCTTCGACCCTTCGGCACGGCTCAGGGCAGGCTTCGCTGGCTATGCCAGCTATGAACGGAGTTAAGATTTCTCTTGGCCGAATCAATAGGCACAAAGAATCCCGTCACGCAGGAACACCTATTCTTCGCGCCTCTGGCGCGGATCTTTTTTGGATTCAAGCATGATTGCGCGCATCATCGAATGGTCGCTGAAAAACCGCCTGCTGGTGTTGCTGGGCGCCATGCTGCTGGCGGGATGGGGAGTATATTCATCGCGCCAGATGGCGCTGGACGCCGTCCCCGACCTGTCCGACGTTCAAGTCATCATCAAGACCTCTTATCCGGGCCAGCCGCCGCAGGTGGTGGAAGACCAGGTTACTTTCCCGATTACTTCAGAGTTGTTGTCGGTGCCTGGTTCAACCGCAGTGCGCGGTTTTTCCATGTTTGGCGAATCCTATGTGTACGTGATTTTCCAGGATGGCACCGATCCGTATTGGGCGCGCTCGCGGGTACTGGAGTATTTAAGCCAGATTGAGGACCGCATGCCCGAGAAAGTCATTCCCACGCTGGGGCCGGATGCCTCGGGCGTAGGCTGGGTGTTCGAATACGCCTTGGTGGATCGCCATCACCGCTACGATGCCGATCAATTGCGCGCGGTGCAGGATTCCTTCCTCAAATACGAATTGCAAAGCCTGCATGGGGTGGCCGAAGTTGCCAGTGTCGGCGGCATGGTGCGGCAATTCCAGATCGAGGTGAATCCCAACCGCTTGGCGGCATACAACCTGAGTTTGGAACGTATCGAGCAAGCGATCCGCGACAGCAACATGACAGGCGGCGGTTCGGTGATGGAAATGGGGCACACCGAATACGTCGTGCGCGCACAAAATTATTTGAAAAACTTGGACGACTTCCGGCATATCCCCTTGGGAGTCAACGCGAAGGGTGTACCCATCCGCCTGGAAGATGTGGCGCAAATTCAAATCGGAAACGAATTGCGCCGGGGCGTAACCGATCTGGATGGGCAAGGCGAAGTGACCGGCGGCATCGTCGTCATGCGTTACGGCGAGAACGCGCTCCGCACCATCACGCGCGTCAAGGCACGGTTGAGCGAGTTGCAAAGCGGTTTGCCGCCGGGAGTCGAACTGGTCGTCACTTATGACCGCTCCGGCGTAATCAAGCGCGCCATTAAAACGTTGAGTGAAAAACTGGTTGAAGAATCGCTCATCGTCGCTTTGGTGTGCCTTGCCTTTTTATTTCACCTGCGCTCCTCGCTGGTGGCGGTAGTCACCCTGCCTATCGGCATTCTGGTTGCTTTCATCGTGATGGAAAACCAGGGTGTCACCGCCAACATCATGTCGCTGGGCGGCATCGCCATCGCCATCGGCGCCATGGTGGATGCCGCAGTGGTGATGATAGAAAACATGCATAAGCATCTGGAGCGCGCGGGGGATCACCCCGATTATTGGGAGATCACCCGGCAGAGCGCGCTTGAAGTGGGGCCGGCGCTGTTTTTTTCACTGCTGGTCATCACCGTATCATTTCTGCCGGTGCTGACACTCACCGGGCAGGAAGGCAAATTGTTCGCCCCGCTCGCCTACACCAAGACTTATGCCATGGCGGCAAGCGCGGTGCTCGCCATCACTTTGGCTCCGGTGCTGATGGGATATTTTATCCGCGGACGTATCACCCGCGAACAAAGCAACCCATTGAACCGGCTGTTGCACGCGCTTTATAGCCCGCTGCTTCTGGCCGCACTGCAAAAACGTAAATTGGCCCTGGCGCTTTGCCTGCTGCTGCTGTTGAGCGCCGCATGGCCGCTCGCAAAGCTGGGCAGTGAATTCATGCCGCCGCTCAACGAGGGCGACCTGCTGTATATGCCCACCACCCTGCCCGGCGTATCCATAGACGAAGCGGCGAACATCCTGCAAATCACCGACCGCCTGATCGCGCAAATGCCCGAGGTCGAGCGCGTATTCGGCAAAGCCGGACGTGCCGACACTGCCACCGACCCGGCGCCGCTTTCCATGCTGGAAACCACCATCCAGCTCAAGCCGCTCGATCAGTGGCCGCCCGGCGAAACCATGGATGAGCTGATTCACAAGCTGGACAAACAGGTGCGCTTGCCGGGTCTGACCAATTCATGGGGATACCCCATACGCACGCGCATAGACATGCTGTCCACCGGCATCCGCACGCCGCTGGGCATCAAGGTCACCGGCCCCGATCTGGCTGAAGTCAGCGCATTGGCCAGGCAAATCGAAGAGGTGATCGAACATTCCGTGCCTGGCACGCGCAACGCTTTTGCCGACCGAGCTTCCGGCGGGCGCTACGTGGATATTGCTTTGAACCGCGAGCAGGCGGCGCGCTATGGCGTGAGCGCAGCCGACGTGCAGCGCCTGGTACAGACCGCCATCGGCGGGGAAAAAATCGGTATGGTGATCGAAGGTCGCAACCGCTTCCCGATCAATTTACGCTACCCGCGCGCGTTCCGCGATTCGCTCACCGCGCTTGCGGCAAGCCGCATCATGACGCCTTCCGGCGCGACAGTGTCGCTGGGCACTGTAGCGAGCATAAGCGTGAATGACGGGCCGGTCGAAATCAAAAGCGAAAATGGCCGCCTTATAGCCTATATTTACATTGACTTTGCTGCGCGCGACATGGACAGCTATATCGCAGTGGCGCAAGCCGAAGTGGCAAAAGCCGTCAAGTTGCAACCGGGCTACGCCATCACCTGGGCGGGGCAACATGCCAACCTGCAACATGCCAAGGAACGCTTGTTGTGGGTAATACCGCTCACGCTGCTGTTGGTGGTGGGGCTGCTTTATTTGAATTTCCGCCACGGCGGCAAAGTGATGCTGGTACTGATGTGCTTGCCCTTTTCCCTGTCGGGTGGCATCTGGCTGGTGTACTTGCTGGATTACCACCGGTCTGTGGCTGTCGCGGTGGGGTTTATCGCCTTGGCCGGGGTGGCGGCCGAGTTCGGCGTGGTCATGCTGCTCTATCTGGATCATGCCATCGCGGAACTCCGCCAATCCGGCCAACCGGTAAACCGCCAGAGCTTGCAGCAGGCCATCATTCACGGGGCGCTGCTGCGCATCCGCCCGAAAATGATGACAGTATCGGTGATCGTGGCCGGGTTGATTCCGGTGATGGTCAGCTCGGGCACCGGCGCAGATGTGATGAAGCGCATCGCCGCGCCGTTGGTGGGCGGCATGATTACCGCACCGCTGCTTTCCCTCATCGTCATACCTGTCGTCTATGCATGGTGGCAGGAGAAAAACTTACCGGCAAGCCAAACCGTATAATGTTTTTTTGCGCCGAATCAATTCAGGATTGAACTGCCAGATGAAGCTACCCCAGCTTCCGCTCTCGACAGCAGCGGGGGTCGCCACCGCAGTCGCCGCTCAACGTCTGAATCAAATTGCATGTGGTGCGGCTCTAATTCCCACTTCGGCTTGGTTTGTACGTTACAATTATATTTACTCCACGCTGGAGAGAAAAACAAATGATCAATAATTCTATTGAAATATGGTACTGGATTTGTATGCTGGCATTACTGATTTGTGTCGTTATTTATCGCGGCATTTGCGTTGCGCGGAATTTGTGGTCTGCCTGGAAGAAACGAAGGGAAGACCCTTCACATAGCTCCTAGCCCGCTTGGAATCCGCACGGCATGTTGACTGTCTTAAGGTGCACCCCACACCTTGCCCGTGCTACATTACGCTGACAGGATCGCTGTTCATTCAGGGTTCCCAAGTTTGATCCGGTGACTCGGTTGGTTTCCTCTATTGAAGCGGGAACGGCTTCCACAAGCGGCTTCGTGTAGCACCAGTTTTTGCTATTTGCTTCGCCTTGAAGCGAACGTTAGTGGCGGCCTGCAAACGACACCTCTAATTTTAGGAGTAAGTTATGAAGCAATACAGCAAACGCATGGTAATCATTCATTGGCTGACTTTAGTGCTGGTGATTGTGGCTTGGTATCTTGGTGATGGATTGGATGAGGCCCGGAATGAAAAGAACGCAAAGCTGATCGGATATTTTGCGCATTTGATGGTGGGCGGCACAGTGCTGCTGTTGACAATATTGCGCTTGAATTTCCGCAGCATAGATGGCACGCCGCCGCCGGTTGGCCAGTCACTGATGGACATGGTGGCCAAGGGTATTCATCACGTGCTTTACGCCTTGCTGTGCCTGTTGCCGGCAAGCGGGTTTATGATCATTTTGACGAGTAGTGTGGGCGTGGCTTTGATGTCAGGCGACGCAAGCTTGCTCCCCGCAGAATATACCGGCCCCGGCATAGTCCCGCACACGGTGCATGAGGTATTGGTGAAGGTGCTGATGGTGGTGGTGGCGGTACATATACTGGGGGCAATCAAGCACCAGTTTTTCATGAAAGATGGCTTGATGAAGCGGATGTCGCTAAGCAGGAAAAAATGACTGAGTATTGGCAGTGTTGCATACGTCGCTATTTCCCCCGTGTTATTCATTCATTAGAAAAGTTTGCTACAACGCCGCCGCGATTTCCCTGAAGCTATTCAACCCCGCCTCAAGGTTATCAATGATCTCGCCCGCCAGTTCATCCGGCTCGGGCAGGTTGTCCAGATCGGCGAGGCTCTTGTCCTTCAGCCAGAAAAATCCAGGCTGGTCTTGTCGCGCGCGATGATCTGCTCGTAGCTGAACTTGCGCCAGCGGCCTTTCGGGTTCGTAGCTTCATTCCAGCCTTCCTTGCGCTCATGGCGATTCAGCGGGTTGTAGCGCGCAATAAATTCCTGCAAATCCTTGAAGCGTAGCGGCTTCTTTTTCAGCGTGTGGAAGAAACCGCGCTTTCGATCAGCGCATGCTCGCGCAATCGGGATAGGAGAAAGCCTCACGGCCTCCCCCTCCCACACCACCGTGCATACGGGGCCGTACACGGCGGTTCAATGAACAAATTCCTGTCATCCTGCGAGAGATGGCAGACCCAAACTGCTGAAGTACCTCGCTGGCAGGGCCAACGATAACGCCTGAGTTTTGGATAGACGCCACTAGCCGTGTGCGCTCTTGCTGGTGTTCATACTTTGATGCGTGTTGGACACCAAATTCAACAGCTAGTGTAGTGCGCCATTCTGTTTGGAACTTAAGCGGCTGTTTGCCCGGATGACCTTTTGCAAGATGTCGCGAGCGCTGGCTGTCCAGACAAATGGTTTGGGTTTGCTGTTGTGGTGTGCGACGTATTCATCAATGGCCGTAACCAGTTCGGGCACGCTGCGGAATACTCCGCGACGCAGGCGATTTTCCGAGATGTCGCGGAAGAATCGTTCCACCATATTCAGCCACGACGCCGAAGTGGGCGTGAAGTGCATGTTGAAGCGCGGATGCTTCTCCAGCCACTCTTGGCTGCTGGCACTGGGTGATCACCGTTCCGTCCAATACATTGAGCGCGGCAAATAGTGTGGTGGTGCCGTTGCGCTTGTGGTCGTGTGTCATCGTTGCCGCACGCCCCTTCTTCAAAGGTGGTCCGGGTTGCGTGCGGTCGAGTGCCTGAACCTGGCTTTTCTCGTCGCAGCAGAGCACCAATGCGTGTTCTGGCGGGCTCAAATACAAACCCACTGTAATGTCCCGATTTGAACAAGGTGAATCATCTTTCGCTATACGAGGTGAGACAGGGGGCTTGTCCCACTGGCGAA
>FZPX01000138.1_pt1 | contig 13784 bp, 13 predicted proteins | sample 1534791 | NCBI WGS metagenome assembly FZPX01 (sample SAMEA104161951, study PRJEB21768) | metagenome | biome: subterrestrial habitat; feature: phreatic zone; material: underground water | place: France | collected 2016-06-01 | depth 60 m | reverse complement strand
GCATCGTCCACCAGCAGCCAAGCATTGTGCTGCTCGCACAGCGCCAGCAATTCCGGCAGCGGCGCAAGGTCGCCATCCATGCTGAACACCGCATCGGTGATGATGAGTTTGCGTCCCACGTTCGTTTGTTGGAGCAACTGTGCGAGCTGCGCCATGTCGTTATGGCGGTAGCGCTTTATTTCAGCGCGCGGCAGCAGCATGGCATCGTTCAGCGAAGCGTGGTTGAGTTTGTCGGCGAACACGGTATCGCCCCTGCCCACCAGTGCCTGCACCGCCCCCAGATTGGCCATGTAACCGGCAGAGAACAGCAGTGCGGCAGGCTTGTTCACAAATGCCGCGAGTTCATTTTCAAGTTGGTGATGTGCCGCAAAGTGGCCGCTCACCAGATGCGAGGCACCGGCACCCACGCCGTGCTGTTGCGCACCCGTTTGCAGGGCGGCAATCAGTTGCGGGTGATTGGCAAGGCCGAGGTAATCGTTACTGCAAAAAGATAAATAGGAATTACCGTCCGCCTCCGACACGTTACTGGCGGAGCCAGCCGTTTGCGGGAGGAGGCGGGGGGGCGGTACTCCCGCACCGGATGCTTCGCAACACCGTGTTGTACCGCCCACTGTGATGCGCACACCCTGCGCACTTTCCAACACATGGCGGCAACGCTGCAAACCTTGTGCGGTGCGTTCGTCGAGTTCGCGTTGTAGTGCGGCAAACAGCATTAATGCTGTTCAGTAGATGGATACATCCCCAGCTTATCGAGCAATTCACGGTCACGTTCCACGTCTGGGTTGCCGGTGGTCAACAGCCGGTCGCCATAAAACATGGAATTGGCTCCCGCGAGAAAACACAAAGCCTGCACCGCATCGCTCATTTGCTGCCGCCCGGCAGATAGCCTGACGCGCGCCTTGGGCATAGTGATGCGCGCCACCGCAATGGTGCGCACAAAATCGAGCGGGTCGAGGTCGGCTGCATTGCCCATTGCCGTGCCTTCCACTTTGACCAGATTGTTGATCGGCACACTTTCCGGGTAAGGGTTGAGGTTGGCCAGTTGCGCAATCAATCCCGCACGTTGTGTGAGGCTCTCGCCCATGCCGACGATGCCGCCGCTGCACACACTGATACCCGCCCGGCGCACGCGCTCCAGTGTATCCAGGCGATCCTGGTAGTCACGCGTGGTGATGATCTCGCCATAAAATTCCGGCGCGGTATCGAGGTTGTGGTTGTAGTAATCCAGTCCGGCCTCGCGCAATTGCTCGACATGCTCCTCGCGCAACATGCCCAGCGTGGCACAGGTTTCCATGCCGATGTCACGCACCGCCGTGACCATTTTCACCACACTCGCCATGTCCGCATCATTTGGCTCACGCCATGCCGCGCCCATGCAAAAACGCCCGGCGCCTTTTTGCTGCGCGGCCCGTGCCGCTTGCACCACCGCCTCCAGGTTAAGCATCTCCTGATTTTCCACCCCGGCGGAATGGAATGCCGACTGCGGGCAATAACCACAATCCTCGGTGCAGCCGCCGCTCTTGATGGACAACAGGGTGGACAACTGCACCGCATTGGCGTCGAAATGCTCGCGGTGCACTTGCTGCGCCTGGTAGAGCAAATCGGCGAACGGCAGCCTGAATAGCGCCTCGACTTCGTCCACGCTCCAGCGCTGGGCTACACCCGATGGTTTGGCAGGAGTTGCTGATTTTGAAGGGCGGAAAAATTGCACGGCTTGGGTCGTCATGGCTTACAGTCTGAATGAATTACAATGGTGCGGCATCATCCCCGAAAGGGCGCGAGCTTGTCAATTTTTACCAGGCACTTTATGAACATCAGCACACAAATTGAGCATGTGCTGCCCGCACAACCCTGCCTGTTATGTGGTGCGGCAAGCCACAATGGCGCATGGTGCGGGCCTTGCGACGCCGCCCTGCCCTATTTGGCCACGCTGCATTGCCCGGTGTGCGCCCTGCCCACCATGAACGGGGCGACATGTGGTCGTTGCCTGAAACACGCACCGCAATTCGACCGCACGGTAGCCGTGTTCGCTTATGCTTTTCCACTCGACAAGATGGTGCAAGCGCTCAAGTTTAACGAACAATTGATGCTGGTACGCCAGCTCGCGAATAAACTGGTGCAACGCATCGAAATTCGCCCGGACTGTATCGTGGCGATGCCATTGCACCCGGCCCGCCTGCGGGAACGCGGCTTTAACCAATCGTTGGAACTGGCACGGCAGGCCGCACGTAATCTGGATGTTCCATTATTAAGCCATGCTTGCCAACGCGTGCGCGACACACCGCCACAATCTGCCCTGCCATGGAAGGAAAGGGGCAAGAACATGCTCAAGGCATTCACGTGCACAAAAGATTTATCAGGGAAGCATGTTGCCGTGGTGGATGACGTGATGACCAGCGGAGCATCCGTCAATGAATTGGCGCACGCTTTGCGCCGCGCCGGGGCATGTGAGGTGAGTGCGTGGGTGGTAGCGCGGACACTGCCGCATATCTGAGGGCAGAAGGCAGAAGATGAGGGCTGAGGGCTGAAGTTATAATTCTTTCAGTCGTTGCTTGACGAATGCCTGCAATTCGGCGCTCAGGGTGCGCGATTCAATGGCGCGCTTGAACGCATCGCGCGCCTCTTCATTACGCTGTACCGCCTGCAGGGATATACCCAATCCCATCAGCCATACGCCCGAATCAGGAGATAGTTGCAGCGCAATCTGGTAATGCGTAATGGCTTCCTTGTGGCGGCTTTGGCGTTGCAACAGCGCCGCGACAAACGCCTGATAATCGGGCTGCTGATCAGCATAAGGCAATGCCTTCTGCAAAGTCTCCAGCGCCAGCGCTAGCTCGTTGCGCTCGACCTGCAGGCGCGCCAGCAGCATGGCGAAACCGCTGTGCTTTGGATTGTGTTTCAGGCCATCCTGCAACACACGCTCGGCATCGGCATTGCGCTTGTTTCCCAGCAGCAACCCGACCATGGCCTGGCGCGCGGCGTCGTGACCGGCATCGAGTTGCAACGCTGCCTCATAACCGGCAAGCGCCTCATTGATGCGGCCCTGCTGCATCAATCCACTTGCCCTGCGGAATTCATTGTCGGCCTGCTGTTGCACGCTGACCTGCTTGATCTGTTTATCCACTCTGCCCACCGGAACAACAGCAGATACAGACGCACCCACCGGCGAAGACATTCTTGCCCGGCCTTCGGCTGGTTGCAAGTCGCCTGCAAAGCTACCCCTTGCGGGTATTGAATGAGTAGGCTGTGTAACCTTACTGGGACTCTGCCCGGTTGCTGCGGCAACCGGTTTGTCCCGCAAACCGGAAGGCAGCGGGACGGTGCTTAACTCGAAACTAAGGTGCATAGCGGACCCGGTGGCTTCCCCCGCACTCTTTTGCCGGCTATCTTCTTGAGTAATTTCCTGCGCAGCCACCGCAACCGGATGTGATTCCGCTTGAAGCACGGCAACCGGCTTGGCGGGTGCTTGCACCACGCTCACACCCGCAAGGGGGACACCGGAGGGAGCGGTAGTTTTGGGCCCCGAACTATTCCACCACAGCCTCGCCACCACGAACACCAACGCCAGCACTGCCACCATTAACAATACTGCCCTGAGCCGATTTCTCTGCACGGGAACCACGCGGATGGAAGCCTCGCCGGGCCGCGCATTGGCTCCGCGCTTTTCCAGATCGCTCAAAACCTGATTGATCAGGCTCATCGTAACAGGATCCAACTCATACCGGCCAAGGACAACACCAGCGCACCAATACCCCAGCCCCACACCAGCCAATTGCGCCGCGCCTCCGGCGTATCGGCGGCGGCGCTACGCACATGGCGCGCCAGCACCTGCTGCCGCCCCTCGCCATAAACCAGCAGCAACGCCTTGTTTGCGATGATATTGACCAGACGCGGGGTGCCACCGCTGACCTGCTGCAACACATTGACTGCACCCCTACTGAACAGAGTTTCACCGGAAAATCCCGCCACGCCGAGACGATGACGCAAATAGCGGTCCAGTTCGTCGCTGTGCAAGCCCTTCAACTCGTACTGGAAGCTGATGCGCTGGCGCAATTGCCGCACCGAATTCTGTTTCAGGCGTTCGTCCAATTCCGGTTGACCAAACAATACTACCTGCATCAGCTTGCGCTTCTCGGTTTCCAGATTGGTGAGCAGGCGCAACACTTCCATGCTTTCCAGCGGCATCGCCTGCGCCTCATCAAGGCACACCAGGACACGTTTGCCCTCCCGGGCGTAATTCAGCAATGCAAGTGTCAGCCCCTTGAGCATTTGATGCTGGTCAACATCCTTGTCAAGGCTGACACGAAATTCGTCTGCCAGTGCCAGCAACAGGCTGCGCGGCTCCAAATAGGGATTGGGAATATAGGCGGTAACGAATTTGGCGGAAGTGCGCTCAGCGGCATTTTCGTCTTGCGTGCCGATGGCCGTGGTCGCGGCACGATCGCCCTGATTAAGTGTAGCGAGAAACTTGCGGCACAGCAGGGTCTTGCCGTTGCCTACCTCACCCACAATCTTGATGAAACCTTCGCCGTTGCGCGCCGCCACCAGCAAGGTATTGAGCGCTTCCTGATAACTGGAGCAGGCGAAGAAAAAGCTGGTGTCTGGGGTCAGTCCGAAGGGGGACTCACGCAGGCCGAAGTGCTCTAAGTACATTTGAGAATCGCATAAACCCGGATAATCTGTCAGCCACAGATTAACACGGATTTACACTGATAAAGACCGGGGTGACAAGGGTTCCCGCACCGTGTGCGATCATCCTTGTTATCCGTGGCCAACTTAAAGTCACGGCCTTGCGCCAGAAGAATTGGCCATGCCTTTCATGCGGTCTCGGCTGCGCGTAATGTCTGCCGACCAATCTTTATCGTTATCTACGACCGTCGGCTTCAGCAAAATGACCAGCTCGCGTTTTTCGGTGCGCTTGCTGGTTTGCCCAAACAGCGTCTTGGGCAGGCCCGGCAGGCCGGACTGGTCGTCGAACGTCGCCTGGCGCATCAGCCCGCCAATGGCCACGATCTGGCCGTCGAGAGCACGCACGATGCTATCGGTTTCGGATATCGAACTGGAAGCCAGCGGCAGGTTAAGCGTGCCGCCCACTCCCGTATTCACCGCCTTGTTCACGGTGGACACAATGCTCACCGAAGGGTGCACATGCAGAATAATTTCGTTGTTCTCGTCTATGCGCGGCGTCACATCCAGCGCAATGCCGGAAAAGAAAGGCTGCAGGGTGACCGTCGGCGTGGACGTGGTGGCGGTGCCGGTAGTCGTGGTGGTGGAAACATTGGTCACAAAAAACTCATCCGTGCCCACTTTCAACACCGCCTTCTGGTTGTTCAACGTGGCGATGCGCGGGCTGGACAGCACATGCACATTACCCTGTGTCTCCAGAAAATCCAGCAGCGCGGCGAAATTGCTGGTCTGGAACGCCAAGCCAAACAGCGTGCCCCCCCCTGACTGCACCAGGTTTGCAAGATCGGTGCCCGGCGTACCCGAAACCACTCCAGAGGACAAACTGGATGGGGTCAGCGCCCCTGCACCGGACGTTCCGGGGGACATGGTGGTATTCATGCCGGCTTGCCCGGCCGATACCCGGCTATTCGGGCCGCTCTTGAACACCGCCCAGTTCACGCCGGACTGGAAGCTATCGTTCAACTGCACCTCAACTATTTTGGCTTCGATGATCACCTGGCGTTCGATAGAAATCTGCGAGGCTTTCAGATAGGCCGCCACATTCTTCATTTCATCCGGCATCGCACGCACTACGATTACACCGGACATCGGACTAATCACTACACTACGCCCCTTCTCGTTACCGACAATAGCGATAAGAGACTTGCTCAATTCCTCCCAGAAATCCGCGCTGGAAGTCATGGTGACCTTGCTGCTGTCATTACGCGCACCTGCTGTTGAAGTTGTGGCTGCCCCACCCGGCGTGCTGGGGGCAACATCCCCCACCGACCCGCCTGAAACCCGCAACGATGAAGCACCGGCACGTTGCCCGGTAAGATAATTCACCTGAAAAATGCGCGTCTGTAACGAAACTGGCTGAATATAGATGCGCGCGGCATCCACCTTGTATTCGTAGCCATACAGCTCACGAATCGCCTCCAGCGCCTCGAATACCGTCACATCCTTGATGTTGAGCGAAATGTTGCCGGCCACTTCCGGATGCACCAGCATGCTGTAGCGTGTTCCCGACACGATGGCCATGAATACCTGGCTGGCCGGGGTGTTATTCACGGTGAGATCGAACTTGGCCTCCAACGGTTTGTTGTCTACCTTGGGCATGTTCACCGAGAGCGGCGGGAGCAAAGCATTGTTCACCGCATCAGTTCTGCCCGGCTTGGCGCCTTCCAATCCTGCGGCATCCATTTCATGGCGTATGGCCTCAGCCGTTGTATTGCGACCGCCCGGCATGGCGCAGGCTGTCAGGCCGACCAATGCGAGCATGCATAGTATTCGCCTCATTTTTCCCCCTTCTTTCCGGTTTGGCTGGCTGGTTTTATAACCAGCTTTTTCTTCTGGATAGCGTGATTCATATCATTTCTATTGGATGGCTCTTTTCTTTTGATCTCCACGCCCGGAAACAGCGCCAATACCTGCCTGCCCTGCGCCCTCTCCAATACTACAACGCTCTCGCTTATTCCCACCAACCTGGCATCACCAAGCTTCGCACCCAGCTCGACCATTTGCCCGTTGATGATGGCTGCGCGACGGGTGGGAGAAATGAAGATCGACTGCAAGCCGCCTTCTTTCGGAGGGACGGTTTGTCCGAGCCCTGGAGCAAGGATTTCTGCGGGCGGCCTGGTAGGATCGGTCAACGTTTGCGCAAACACGGCGACCGGGGCAGCGCATAACGATGCGAACAGCAAAAAACACTGGCCAATAACTCCCTTGGGCGCCATCATCACCGATGCTTTCAAATCTGTAGCCATGTCTTATTCAGGCTCAAAGTATAAAGGGTCAGCGTCAGTTCCGCCGTAGGGTATTGCACCACGTTCATCCTGGACATGCCCCAAAACATTTTGGTTGGCAACTGCTCAAGCGCGGCAAGATACTGCAGCATGTCCAGATAACCTCCGCGCACGGTAATTTGCACACCGTGCTTGAATATCTGCTCGTCCAGTTCTGCCGCCGTGCTTGCGGGCTGAGCGCCCGCCCCATCCGCTTTTACTGCCTTCTCAATCAAGGGTGCGACCGGCAAGGTTTGCAGGCTAATCAGTTGCAAGCGGCCATTTTTCTTGAGCATCTTCTCCAACAGGTCAGCCATTTTCTCCGGTTGCACCAGATGGTCGCGGCTGGATTTCAGGTAGGCATCTCCGTCAGCTAGCTGCTGCTTGGCTTGGCCCAACCGCTGTCGCAACGGAGAAACAGCGTCATCCTTCCTGGCTTGCAGCAAAACCCCGATCTGGGCTTGGATATCCTTCATCTTCTCCTGTTGTTGCACGACTTGAGAGGAGAGTCTTTTTTGCTCTGCCAACAAGGGGTCAAGGAATAGCACCTTGATCAGCGTTACCAGCATAAATGCAACAGCAGCAAATATCAGTACGCGCTCGCGCAACGACATGCCGTCAATTTTCTCAACAAACTTTTCCCATTGCCGCCCCATCATTTCGCAACTCCACCGGCTTCAGAAGATTGCAGCGCAAACTCGACATAGCGCGCCGCTTTGCCGGTTTCCACTTTGGGTTGCTGCATCTGCAACGAGGCAAATATTTTCCCGCGCATCACTTTTTCCTGGCCCAATTTTTGAATATAGGCCGGCACCAGCTCGGGAAATAATACCGCTCCTTTTATTTCCATACTCGCCGCATCTCCGGTAATGTTGAAACCGGTCAGCCACAACCCGTGTACCGACTGGCGCGCAAATGCGCGCAAGTATTCAGAATAGCCGGTGGTATTGCCCAGCGCTCCGCTCTTTACCGTTTTGATGAGTTCTTGTTGCGCGGCTGCCTTGGCTTCAGAATTCTTCAACTGCTCTTCCAGTAATTGTCTGGATAGCTGTGGAGAAAATTCCGCTGAGTAGCGCGACAACCTGAGCTGCTCGGCAGTGTAGCGTTTGCTCGTCTCTTCGGATTGCCTGGTCAGCATCTTGACCTGATATGCCGCGTAAACGTAGAACAGCCCGGAACCCAGCGCAATCAAAACCAGCGCCTGCAACATGGCGGTCACTGAAAAATATTTCCTCTGTCTCAGGAAAATCGGGTTGAAAAGGTTGATCTGCTGGCTCACAGAACCCGCCTTTCGTGCCGCAACGCTGCGCCCAAAGCCAGAAATGCCTGTGCGGCATATTCGCTGTTAACCAGATTGGGCGCTGCACTAATATCCAACACTTGCGTCAGATCAAGCTGTTCCACCGGCACCTCCATACTGGAAGCAAGCAGTTGCACCAAGCCCAATTGTTCCGGCGCGGAAACCAGTAAACGCTTTACAGAAATATTGCTGAACTGGCGGCCAAAATAATCCAGGGAGCGATGCAATTCCAGTTCCACGCGCTCCAGATACTGCTGGCGCAGGCTCTCGTTGGCATCCTGCAATTGGCCTGTGGTGATTTCGATATGGCGCGCCAAATACAGCTCGCCTCCGCTGGTGATGGTAAGTATCCCACCGCTGCCATCGAATGCCAGCAGCGCCAAACCTCGCTCGTCTTCTTCAAATAACGCGGCAATATTGCGCTGCGCCATTTCCGGAATATCGATCACCTTGAGATCAATCTTCGCTTTTTCAAACAGGGTGATGCGGTTTTTTATCGTAGTGTTGGGTGCCGCTATCGCATACAGGGATTGCGGGCGATCCACACCACTTTTGCTGTTGGGGATTTGCAACACATCCAAGGTTGCATCATCTATATGGTAGCTCAGCGAATCTTTAATGCGCCAGCGGATGGCCGCCTTAAGCTCATCCGCCGGAATATTGGGCGATTCCGCCAGCAACATCTGGTATTCATCGGGGGAGAGCAGCGTGATGAATTGAAAATCAGAAATGTGCGCATCTTTGCGAAGTTTTTCCAGCACAGCCGGAGTCACATTTTCCACGGGGTGAAAGACACAGACTGTTACACGCGGCAGTTTGCCTTTGGCATATTTCAAATGCGCGAAATAAACACCGTTGTTGCTTATGCAAATAGCAAACCAGCCTGCACGCTCAGCAGCCCGGCTGAATAAATTTGTCAACACTGGAATATGCATAATCAACCAGTAGTCAACTCAACAACCTGTGTTGTTGAGTAGTTTTCAACTTTTTCAACAAGTCCGGCAACCCCCTAAAGAAAACTTCTGTGGTAAGCACCGCCAAGGTTTAAACTTGCGCATCCAGCAACAATTGGCCTAATACTCGCATATACAAGCCCTTATTGCAATAACTTCATCATCTTTCTATCTGTGCTCGACCAACTCTCTTTGACACTGAACTTACCCTTGCCGAACAAGCAACTTGTTCAGTTTTCCCCACCCAAGTGCGTCGGCAGCGGCGGTGTCGCAATTTTCCTCATTGACAAACTCCACCGCACAGGCAATTTCATGTGGCAAGAGCCGTTCCTGCACACCCTGTAATTGCTCCAGCACTGCGATGTCAGCTTCGGAAGCATCGTATGCCTCTTTACGTCGCTGCGTAATGCGCGCGCTCAAAATGGCCTTGCTTGCCTGCATCGAAGCGATGGCAAACGGAACCTCCAGGTCATAAGCGAGTTCGCGAAATTGTTTGCGCTCTTCCTGTTTGAGAAAGGCCGCATCCACAATGACCGGAAAACCTGCCATGAGCAGCTCGCGCGCCAGTTCGTGGAGGCGTGCATAAGTACGCTGTGTTGCATCGGCGCCATAGATGCCGCTGCCGATGGACGAGCGACTGTCCGCTGAGGGCGCCAGACCGAACAGTCGCTTGCGCTCCACATCGGAACGGATGCGGATCGCCTGCAGCCGTTCCAGCGCGGCCTGCGCGAAGGTGGTCTTGCCGGATCCCGGCAACCCATGGGTAATAATCAGCGCGGGTTGACGCCGGGCGAGATATGCCACACCCAATGCAAGATAGCTGCGGCAGATTGCCAGCGCATTTGCCGTGCCGCGTGTTGACATGCCTTCCTGAAATGCGCGGATAGCATTGATCTTGGCGCGAACTGCGGCGCGGTAGGCGACATAGAAGCGCAGCACGGACACACCGCCGTAATCGCCCGTGGCTTCCAGATAAGCGTTCAAGAAACGGAAGGCAAAATCAGGATGCTGGCGATGCAACAGGTCCATGACGGTAAAGGCGGCTTCGTCCATCACGTCAATCCAGCGTAGCGCGGGGTTGAACTCGATGCCGTCGAAAGGAATGGGTTCATTGCCGATGAGCGCGATATTGCCGAGATGGAGATCGCCGTGGCACTCGCGTATGCAGCCCTGCTCACGGCGTTCCTCGAAGCGCCTGGCGCAGGCGGTAAAAGCAATTTCTGTAGCTTGCCGTAACGCGGTAACAGTATCCCTATCGGCAGGTTCCGTCAGCAACCATTGCAATTGCTCAAAATTTTGCAGCGCCGCCGAGCGGATGGCAGCGGCGCTGCCGAACGCCGAGCTTGGTTCCGCCACCGGCAGTTTGCCGTGGAAGCGTGCAATCGTAGCGGCCAGGCTGTCAATATGCCGGGGCAAAATTTTGCCGCGCACCAGCAACCGTTCCATCTGCTTGGCTGAAGCGAAGCGCCGCATCCTGACGGCATATTCAATGGCTGGCTGCGCGCCCAATTCGGGTGCTCCAGTATTGCCGCCGATGGAGATGACATCGAGATAAATTTTCGGCGCCAGGCGCTGATTGAGGCGTATTTCTTCGGCACAGTAAAAACGGCGCGCCTCCAGAGTGGTAAAGTTGAGAAAACCCAGATCGAGCGCCTTCTTGATCTTGTATGCGTAGCGCCCGGCCAGCAACACCCAAGAGATATGCGTTTCAATCAGCCGCACAGTTTTTGCCGGGTGCGGATAGCGTCGGCTATCCAGCAAGGCAGCTGCCAGCTTTCCCTGGGCCGTGCAATCGGTCTGAAATTTGCTCATATGGCTTTCCCGTTTTTAGCAAGTGCGAACGAGCCATGCGCGAAGCCGGATAGCAACACGGCGGCTATTGCAGATGCTGGCACAATTTTTCAGGAAACCAGCGTTCCGGAGATGACGGCTTTCCAGCTACAAATATTGCCCGGCCAGAAAAACAAATCTCGCCACCAGGACAGGGTTGTCAGGGATGCAGCAAAAACCTGATTAAACGTTCCGCTTCCAGCGGCGAGACGTAAATCCAATCAGGACAAGCCCTGCCAGAATCATGGCGTAGGACTCGGGTTCAGGGACGACAGTAACAGGCGTAAGAGGCGTGTACTTGGCAGATTTCCCTCCGTCAATACCTTGCACTTGGATATACGTATTTATCAAGCTGCTCTTCGGCACCAAATCGGAAACACGCCACTTGACCCAATCATTTTGAGAAAGCCTGTCATTTGATCCGTTCCCGAATTTTGTACCGAAGTCAAAACCTTTATACCCACCACCAATATCATCAATTGTTTTAACAACAACCATATTACCTGTAACCGGAAGATTATGGCCTAACAACGTCATTTCAGGGTCTTTAGCCCCAGGGGCAAAATCAAAGCCCATCGAGCCTATAAATGCGCCGTTTCCAAAACTACTGAATAGAGTGTTGTTAATGCTTAGCGTAAATGTCCATGTTCTACCGTTATTACTATCTTCGGCTATCAAGTGCGCAAAAGGGTGCAACGCAAAATTGTCCGGGAGAGATTGATTTGATGGTGTCAATAACTTGCCATAATCAAACTCATAGACTGTTGCATGGACCACGCTGCTGAAAGCAAGCAAGCCTGCAACCGTAATTGAGTAAAGCGTTTTAGAGCAGTGCATGATAACCTCATAAAACCGCATCTCTGTGAGAGAAAGCACAACGTTTTGAGCCATTCCCAAGCGTTATGCCACGGTTGAATGTTAGGGGGTTGAACAGGTATTGTCATGGTAGCTGACGCCTTTTTTCATAGGAATAACCTGTGTCTGGCTGAGGGAGATATGTACTGCTCGACAACCGGCATAGTTCAAACAAACCGGGCGCTACTGGCCCAAGCCACACTCACAACCCGCTCAGCACCTTGATATGGGCCGTCGCGCTACGTCCCAAGGCGTGCAGGGCGTAGCCGCCTTCCAACACGGAAACGATGCGGCAACTGGCGTGGCGGGCGGCAATTTCCTTGGCCTGTTCGGTCACCCAAATATAATCCGCTTCCCTCAAACCGAAACCGCCCATATCATCTTCCCGGTGTGCATCAAATCCCGCAGAAAAAAACAGCATTTGCGGTTGAAAGCGCTCCAGTGCAGGCAGCCAGCGATCCGTCACGGCAGCGCGAAATTCGTTTCCCGATGTTCCCGCCGGGAGCGGGACGTTGATGATGTGGTCGTTGCCGCTATTTGCGCCACAATGGGGATAATAGGGATGACGGAAAGTGGAACACAGCATCACGCGCGCATCGTCGTGGAAAATATTTTCCGTCCCATTGCCGTGGTGCACGTCGAAATCGGCGATGGCCACCCGCTGCAATCCGTATTGTTCCAGCGCATGCGCCACGGCCACCGCCACATTATTGAAGATGCAAAAACCGGCAGCGCTATTACGCCCGGCATGGTGGCCGGGGGGGCGTATATTGCAAAAAGCATTCTCCACCTTGCCGGACATTACCAGATTCACCGCCATCACTGCCGCCCCGGCAGCGCGTAGCGCGGCCTCGAGGCTGTGCGGGTTCATCGCGGTGTCGGCATCGAGATAAACCAGCCCTGAGCTTGGCGCATGCATGAATATGGTCTCGATATAGTCGCGCGCGTGGACGCGCGCCAATTCTTCCCTGGTTGCTTGCGGCGCCTCATGACGGTCAAGGAATTGCATCAGGCCGGATGTGATCAGTTGATCCTCAATGGCCTGTATTCGCGCAGGGCACTCCGGATGACCCGCACCCATGTCGTGCTTGAGGCAGGCGGGGTGGGTGAGGTAGGCGGTATGCATATTGATTTAATGGGCAACCGTATTACGTGACGCCTAACCAGTCATCACATCCGCGCCGGTTCGAAGCTCGCGTCCAGGTTCAGGTCGTCGCAGTAATCGAGGAAATTCCCACGCAAGGTTGGAATGTGGACATCGGCATGGATACCCACCGTCATGGTGACGGAAAACATGGGTGTGCCGGTGTGTGGCGCCGGGTAGGTGTCGGTCTGAAGTTCCTCGATATTGATGCCGTTTCTGGAAAAGAAAGCAGCCAGATTGCGCACAATGCCGGGGTGATCCATGGCCAACACTTCCACCCTGTAGGGAACCGCTGGTTGCGTCCGTTCCCGTTGCCGGGTTCGTTTGTGGATAATGGTGAGTCCTAACTGGTCGCCCAGAGACTCCATTTGCCCCTCGATTTTGGAAAAGGCGTGCCATGGGCCGGAAAGCAGCATGATAAGAGCGAACTGATCGCCCAATACGGCCATACGGCTTTCTTCGATATTGCATCCGCATTCGGTGATCTTGCTCGAAAGCCGATCGACGAGGCCGACTTTGTCCTCTCCCGAAGCGGTGATCACCAGAAAATTATTTTGGGTTTCCATGGTTATGGTATGCCGAAATGCAAAGATTGAACGGGCTCCAGTGTAATACCCAAAACGATAATGTGCCAGCGTGCGAACGAGAGCGCATAACACAACGACACAAACCTGGCCGCTGGTTGCAATGGCGAACTCGCTACACACTTTTTACAAGCGCGGCTGCGTTATCCGTTAAAATCTGCGCAACAC
>FZPX01000318.1_pt1 | contig 13835 bp, 9 predicted proteins | sample 1534791 | NCBI WGS metagenome assembly FZPX01 (sample SAMEA104161951, study PRJEB21768) | metagenome | biome: subterrestrial habitat; feature: phreatic zone; material: underground water | place: France | collected 2016-06-01 | depth 60 m | reverse complement strand
ACACCCCTTCCCATAACTACTTCACGCTTCACCCCGCCAGTGGGGGTTGGGGGGCTGTCGCCTGGAAATCAAATAATTTGTAACGCCACCGAGGAAAATGCTGTGCGGGAAATTTATGCAACATCGCGGCTAGTGAATATCCTGCCACCCGCAACGCAAATCCTGCTCATTACTTTCGACTATCCACAGCCGGAAATGCCGGGCCCGCCGTTTGCGGTTTCTGTAAACGAAGTTGCGGCACTCTACCGCGAACACGCAGAGATACGCCTGCTGGCGCAACTGGACGTGTTGGTGCAAAACCCGCGCTTTCAAGAGCGCGGCCTGAGCCGGTTGCAGGAAAATATTTTACTGCTGACTCTGCAATAGCGAATGTAAAGGTGGTTTTGACAAAACAAGATGCAGCAGTCTTCAACGGGCAGGCGTCGTGCAAACCTTAACATGTCCGGCCTGCCGTCGAAAGCACCTCGCAGCTATCGGCGAAAATCACTCACTCCACTGACAGGCTCAGTGTAATAATCTTCCGAGTCCAGATAGGTAACAGGCATCGGCGCGCAGAATCCATCCTGCGCACTCAGTGGAACCGGACGGAGGCAGGCAGCTCTTAATTTTTATGCTCGAACTCGAAAACATCTCCCGCCAGTTCAATGGACGCAGCGTGCTGCGTGATGTGTCTTTGCGCCTGCAAGCGGGCGAATACGTCGCCATTGTTGGCGAATCCGGCATCGGCAAGTCCACCCTGCTCAACCTCATCGCCGGGCTGGATCGGCCCGATAGCGGGCGGCTGGCACTGGACGGCTGCGACTACGCCGGGCTGGACGAGGACGCGCTCACCCGCCTGCGCCGGGACAAGCTGGGCTTCGTGTTCCAGGCTTTCCACGTGCTGCCCCATCTCACCGTGCACCAGAACGTGGCACTCCCCATGTGGTTGCAAGGCATGGATGGCGCTGCCGCCGACACGCCTACGCAGTTGCTGCTCGACGCGGTGGGTCTTGGCAAGCGCGCTGCGAGCTGGCCGCGCGAGCTTTCCGGTGGCGAGCTGCAACGGGTGGCGATTGCCCGCGCGCTGGTGCATGGCCCGCGCCTGGTGCTGGCCGACGAACCCACTGGCAACCTCGATCCGGCCAACGGCGCGAAGGTGCTGGCGCTACTCGCCGAGCGCATCCGCAAGGCGGGCGCCATCGGCATCCTGGTGACCCATTCGCAGGCAGCGGCAGCGACGGCGGACCGTATCCTGCACCTCACCGCCGAAGGGTTGTACGAGTGAGGCTGGCGCCAGTGTTTCTCGGCTCCCTCGCGCGGCGGCGGGTGGCGACCTTTTTTTCCTTCGCCGCCATTGTCCTCGGTGTCGCACTCGGCATGGCGGTGCATGCGGTGCACGAGGCGGCGCTATCCGAGTTTGGCCGTGGCATGCGCGCCATGGCCGGCGAGGCCGATTTGCAGGTGGCAGGGCCGCGCAGCGGGTTTGATGAAAATCTGTATGCACTGCTCGCCGCTCGCCCCGAGGTGATGGACGCAAGCCCCGTGGTGGAGGTTGAGGCAAAACTTGCGGGGCGTGATGAAACACTGAAACTCCTGGGTGTCGATGTGTTGGCGCTGAGCCGCGTGACACCGGCCCTGTTGCCCAGAGCCACCGCAGCAACGGATCGTTTTGCCAGCCTGTCAGACGACGCCCTATTTCTCAGCGCGGCGGCGCAAGAAGCTCTCGGCGTGAAGTCCGGCGACAACCTCCGTTTGCAAGCGGGCAGCAATACCCTGAATTTGCGGATCGCTGGCAACTTGCCCGGTGTCGAGGAAAACCGCCGTCTTGCGGTGCTCGACATCGCCGCCGTGCAATCTCACTTCGGCAAAATCGGGCGGCTGACACGCATTGACCTGCGCCTCACCGAAGGCGTTTCACCCGAAGCGGCGCGCACCAGCTTGCAGGCCATCCTGCCCGCCGGAGTGCTGGTTGAGCCACCGCAGGCGACAGAAAATCAGGCCGCACATTTGTCCCGCGCCTACCGCGTGAACCTGTCCATGCTGGCGGCGATGGCGCTCATGACCGGCGGGTTTCTCGTGTTCTCGGCTCAAGCCCTGTCGGTGGTGCGGCGACGCAGCGAGTTCGCCTTTCTGCGAGCGATCGGGCTTAGTCGTTACAGCTTGTTCGCCTGGCTTTTGGCGGAGGGCGCAGCGCTGGGGCTGGCGGGGGGCATTGTCGGCGTGGTCGTCGGCTATGCCCTGGCTTGGGGGACGCTGAACACTCTCGGCGGCGATCTGGGTGCAGGTTATTTTTCCGGGCTGCAGCCGCAGTTGCAATTTCAGCCCATGGCGGCCGCCCTTTACGTGGCGTTGGGCATGTTGGCCGGCATCGCGGGCGCATGGTTGCCCGCGCGGGAAGCCGCCACGGTGTCACCGGCCCAAGCCTTGAAGGCCGGTAATGAAGAGGTGCTGCTTGGCGGACGCGGGCATCCCTGGCTGGGGTTGATGCTGTTGCTGGCGAGCCTTGCCGCGTGCTTGATCCCACCCGTGAACGGCCTGCCGCTGGGCGGCTATCTGGCCATCGCCTGCCTGCTGGTCGGGAGCATCATGTTGTTGCCGTTGGCGGCTTCCTGCATGGCCTGGCTGCTGCCCAAACATGGCCCGGTGTCGTCCCGCCTCGCAGCGGCCAGATTGAGTGCAGCACCTGGGCACACCGTAGTGGCGGCAGCCGGGGTGCTGACCAGTGTTGCGCTGGCTGCGGCGATGGTGATCATGGTCGCTTCCTTCCGCGATTCGCTGGATCAGTGGTTAAACCAGGTACTGCCCGCCGACCTCTATCTGCGGGCTGGCAGGGCGCAGACCAGCGGCCATCTGGATGAGATACTGCAAGCGAAGATTGCCGCCGTACCCGGCGTCATTCGCGTCGGCTTCATCCGCTTCGACAGCTTGCGTCTCGCCGCCGGGCAACCGCCAGTGGCCGTGACCGCGCGACCGATTTCGGAGGATGGGCATGAGCTGCCGCTGATTGGCGCCGCGCAACGCATGGGCAACGGGGGCAGCGGGGGCAGCGAGGCGGCGATCTGGATTTCCGAAGCCATGCAGGATATCTATGGCTGGCAGCCCGGCCAAGTCGTTGCGTTGCCTCTCGCCGGGCGAACGGTGCGCCTGCGTGTGGCGGGAGTCTGGCGCGACTACGTGCGCCAGAGCGGCGCGTTGTCGATCAACCTGGCCGACTACCGCAAGCTGACCGGAGATCGCCTCGCCAATGATGCCGCCATTTATCTCTCCGCCACAGCAGCGCCCAGGCAAGTGGCCGATGCTCTCGCCGCCACGGCAGCTCCGGGGATGCTGGAAATAAACTACCCCGGACAAATCCGCGCCATGAGCCTGCGCATCTTTGACCGCAGTTTTGCCGTCACTTATCTGCTGGAAGCTGTTGCCGTATTCTTCGGCATAGCCGGTGTGGCGGCCAGCTTCGCGGCGCTGGCGGCGGCACGGCGGCGGGAGTTCGGCATGCTCCGCCATCTCGGCATGAGCCGCCGCCAGATCGGCTGGATGCTCGCCGAAGAAGGGGCGCTGACGACTGGCATCGGAGTGCTCGGCGGAATGCTGGCGGGCGGAGCCATCGGGCTGGTGCTGATTGAGGTGGTCAACTGGCAGAGCTTCCACTGGAGCATGGACCTGCACATTCCATGGAGATCGCTGGCCTTGTTCGCTATCGCTCTGGTCGCTATTGCGTCACTGGCGGCGGTGTTTGCCGGGCGGCAGGCCATGCGCCAGGACGCGGTGCTCGCGGTGCGGGAGGACTGGTGATGAATAGGCGTACTTTTCTCCTCGCGCTGGTGAGCCTGCAGGCTTTTCGGCCCGGGAAGGCGCAAGCAGTTGTGGCGGTTGATTTTGCCCAAGTGCGCCCCGACCATAAGCTGGCCTTCCCCTTTGATCACGGCGCACATCCGGATTTTCGCATCGAGTGGTGGTATGCCACCGGTTGGCTGGCTTTGTCGGACGGCAGCCCGCTCGGTTTTCAGGCCACCTTCTTCCGCCTGCGCACCGGCATCGGTGAGTCCAATCCAAGCACCTTTGCGCCGCGCCAACTGATCCTCGCGCACGCGGCCATCGCCGACCCCCGCCTTGGCCGCCTGCGTCACGACCAACGCTCCGCCCGTGTCGGCTTCGGTCGCGCCGGTTTCACAACCGGACGGGCGGGCGTGTGGGTCGGCGACTGGCGTTTGGAGCAAAGCGGCGACCGCTATCAGGCGGAAGTCCGTGCCGGGGATTTCGCCTACGCGCTGTCGCTCGTTCCGGACGGCCCGCCGCTGCTCAATGGCGTCGCCGGATTCAGCGTCAAGGCCCCGGATCAGCGCCACGCCAGCTACTACTACAGCCGCCCGCAACTCAAGGTGAGCGGCACGGTGACTCTCGACCGCCGCACGCAGACGGTGACTGGACTAGCCTGGCTGGATCACGAATGGTCGAGCGAACTCCTGCCCGAGGATGCGCAAGGCTGGGACTGGGTAAGTGTTAATCTTGACGATGGCAGCGCCGTGATGGCCTTTCGCCTGCGCAGCACGAACGGGCAGCCGATCTGGTCCGCCGCCACCTTTTGCCAGGCGGGGGGCAATGCGCAGGTGCTAGCGCCGGATGACGTCACTTTCGAAGCCCTGCGCCACTGGCGCTCAGCCCGTACCGGCATCAGCTACCCGGTCGAATGGCGCATCCGCATTGGCCTGCGGCGCTTCCATCTACAGCCCCTGATCGACGACCAGGAACTCGATAGCCGTCGCTCGACGGGTGCAGTGTATTGGGAAGGAGCGGTGCGCGTTGCGGAAGGCGGTCGCGATATCGGGCGTGGGTATCTGGAAATGACCGGCTACGGGGAGAAAATAAGGTTTGGCTGAAGACTTGGCGGGCAAGACTGGCTATGTTTGGCGAAGCACAAGGAAGCACAGAAACCAAGAGGAAGAGTTGGGCTGTAGCCGCCTTGAGCGGCTCACGGTTTAATGGTCCCTTTGAGTGGTTCACCCAACAAGCCTTCCTGAGTCTGTCATAACCTGGTTCATTCTGCGCAATTGCAGCTTTATCATTGGTTTTTGTCAAGAATTTTTCACATATTGCAGATCGCTTGGGAAATCGATGTCAGCAAAAATTCCGGTATCGTCGATCTTGACCTCCACGACTTTGGATATATCGCGCTCCAGCAAACGTCGAGCACCAGTATCCCCCTGTAGTGCCAGCAACTCATCGTGGTAATTAGAGGCAAACCCGACCGGATGGCCGCGCCTGCCATTGCAGGAGGGAGCAGCCAAGGCTGCCCCGGCTGACAGCGCATTTCGCACACCCTCAATCGCTGCCATCGGTACAGCAGGCATATCGGCCAGCCCGATCAGCCAACCGGCGGCATTATGGTTTGCGCGCACGCCACAGACGAGGCTGGCAGCCACACCCTGTGCGGCATCCGCACATACGATCCAGCGTATCGGCGTTGTCTTGATCGCCCCCAGCGCAGTTTCGATCGCACTGCAAAATGTTTCCGCCCCCGGCCTGACTACTACTGTGGCATGCCCAAACGTCTCCAGCCAGGGCAGCAGACTGTGTGCGGCAAGTGGCAATGTCACGCCACGCAGCGTCAGCGGATGCAGCAACTTGTCCGAACCGAAGCGGCGCGAAGCTCCCGCTGCCAGCACGATGGCGGCGATTTCACCCGGATCAGGCCCAGGATCAAGCAAAGCTTTCCTGGTCGAACGGCATGCGCCGCAAACGCTTGCCGCTCAGCTTGAACAGCGCGTTGGCAACCGCTGGCGCGATCGGCGGCGTGCCCGGTTCGCCGATGCCGGTGGGCGCTTCAGCGCTGGCCAAGATATGTACCTCGACCTGCGGCATTTCGGAAAAGCGCAGCGGCACGTAGTCGTGGAAATTGGATTGCACCACGCGGCCTTTCTCCAGCGTGATCGCGCCATGCAAGGCGGCGGAAAGTCCGTAGACGATGCCGCCTTCGATCTGCTGGCGCACGCCGTCCGGGTTGATGACCATGCCGCAATCCACCGCAGCGACCACGCGATGCACGCGGACCTTGCCGTTTTCCAGCGACACTTCGGCGATCTCTGCCACGTAGCTGTCGAACGACTTGTGCACCGCCACACCGTTAGCATGACCTGCAGCCAATTTCTCTTTGCCCCAGCCGGCTTTATCCGCGGCCAGTTGCAGCACGCCCCGGTATCGCGAATCGGCAGGCAGGATGCCGAGACGGTAGGCAACAGGGTCTTTGCCGGCCAGATGCGCGAGTTCGTCGATCATGGTTTCGACCACGAACGCCGTATGCGAATGGCCCACCGAGCGCCACCACTGCACCGGCACTTCATTCTTCGGGCTGTGCAACTCGACCTGCACATTGGGTATCACATAGGGCAGGGTCGCCGCGCCCTCCACCGAAGTGACATCGACGCCGTTCTGGATCAAGAAGGATGCGAACGCAGTATCGGCAATGATGGACTGGCCGACCAGGGTGTGTTTCCAGGCCAGCGGTTTGCCGTCTTTTGCGATGCCCGCCTCGATGTGGTCGGCCCACATCGGCCGGTAATTGCCGCCGCGCATGTCATCCTCGCGCGTCCACACCACCTTGACCGGTTGTGCCACCGCCATCGCCACCTGCACCGCCTCGATGACGAAATCCGAGCGCGGATTGGCGCGCCGGCCGAAACCTCCACCAAGAAAAGTGGTATGTATCTCCACCTGTTCTGGCTTGAGCCCTGCAGTCTTTGCCGCCATCATCGCGTCCATGGTCTGCATCTGCGTGCCGGTCCAGATGCTGCAGTGGTCTGGCTTGAGGTCCACCACCACGTTGAGCGGCTCCATCGCGGCATGTGCCAGATAAGGTATCTCATATTCGGCACTGACGGACTTGTGTGCCTTTTTGAAACCCTGCACAGTATCGCCATCCTTGCGCGCCACGGCCCCCGGTTGTTTTGCCAGCGCGAGAAATTCCGCGCGCATCTTGGCCGTGGAAAGCGCCGCACCCGGCCCTTCATCCCATTCGATTTCCAGCAGGTCGCGCGCCGTCTTCGCGGGCCAGAATCCGGATGCCGCAACCGCGATCCCGGTCGGCACCTGATACACGCCCTGCACGCCTGCTACCTTGCGCGCCTCGGTCGCGTCGAAGCGTTTCACCCTGCCGCCGAACACCGGGCTGCGCGCGATCAACACCGTCAGCATGTCGGGCAGATAAACATCGAGGCCGAACTGCGCGCTGCCGTTGATCTTTGCCGGCGTATCGAGGCGTTTGGTTGCCTTGCCGATGATCTTGAAATCCTTGGGCAACTTCAATGTGACATTGTCCGGCAGCGGCAGTTTTGCTGCGGCATCGGCCAGTTTGCCGTAACTTAGTTTTTTTCCACTACCGGCATGGATCACCTGGCTGTTCTCGGCATGGCATTCATTTTCAGGCACGCCCCATTGCTGGGCAGCCGCGCGGATCAGCATAATCCTGCCACTGGCGCCGACTCGCCGCAGTTGCTCCCATGACGACGGAATGCTGGAACTGCCCCCGGTCATTTGCATGCCAAAAGCCGTGTGGTTGTACACTGCGGCCACCGGTGCGGACTCGACGCTGATGCGGCTCCAGTCGGCTTCCAGTTCCTCCGCGATCAGCATCGGCAGCGAGGTGTAGACACCCTGCCCCATCTCGGATTTGTTGACGACGATGGTGATGCTGTCGTCCGCCGCGATGCGGATGAAAGCGTTGGGCGGGAATATTTGTTTGGCTGGCTGGGCCGGCTTGGGCGGAGCATCGGCGGCATAAGCACGGCCGCCTTTCATAGGCAGGTAAAAGCCAATCACCAGTCCGCCCATCAATGCGGTTGAATCCTTCAGAAACTTGCGGCGCAAAGGATTTTGCGCGGTCATGTTTTTCATTTGGGTTTTCATTTGGCACCTCCGCTTTGTTCCGCCGCCATCTGGATCGCCGAGCGGATGCGGTTGTAGGTGCCGCAACGGCACAGGATGCCATCCATCGCGGCGGAGATCTGCGATTCGCTGGGGTGTGGATTCTCCTTGAGCAGCGCGGTGGCCGCCATGATCTGGCCGGACTGGCAGTATCCGCACTGCGGCACGTCCACTTCCTGCCAGGCCGCCTGCACAGTTTTCCCAAGCGTGGTTTCGGCAAGACCTTCGATGGTGGTGACTTGCTTGCCGCTTGCCGTGGACACCGGCGTAACGCAGGAACGGACAGCGCGACCATCCAGGTGCACCGTGCAGGCGCCGCACTGCGCGATGCCACAGCCATATTTGGTGCCTGTCAGTTGCAGGTGGTCGCGCAGTACCCATAGCAAGGGCGTATTAGGGTCGGCATCGACCTTGGTCTTTTTGCCGTTGATAAATAAAGTGATCATGAGCACACCTCCTGTTTGATGGGTTGAGCCTGATTGACGGATTGAATAGGACTGGCTGCTGCAGCAGGCTGGTTTCGAACAGAAATCAAATGCGCGAGGATGGACACTGCGATCTCCGGTGGTGTACGGCTGCCGATGTTCAAGCCTACCGGCCCGTGCAACCGGGCGATTTCCTGATCGGTGAGGTCGAACAATGCCAGCCGCTCGCGGCGCTTGGTATTGTTGGCCAGTGAGCCAAGCGCACCGACATAGAACGCGGGAGATTTCAGCGCCTCCAGCAGAGCCATATCATCCAGCTTGGGATCATGTGTCAGCGCGATGATGACGGTTGAGCCATCGACTTGCAGTGCCGACACCGCGTCGTCGGGCATCTCGCTCATCAGGGTAGTGTCCGGCACGTCCCAGGTCTGGCGCATATCTGCGCGCGGATCGCAGACGTACACCTGGTAATCAAGCGCCTGTGCCATGCGTGCGAGATAAGCAGAAGTCTGGCCGGCGCCGATGATCAGCATCCGCCAGCGCGGGCCGTGCACCGTAGTCAGAGTTGCACCGTCAAACGCGAAGCTATCGGTGCGGCTGGCGTCGGCCAGCACCACCTGCAATGTATCGAAGTGCAACGTGCGCCTGACCAGCCGATGTGCCTGAACCAGTTGCAGGACTTGCTCCACCCAACCCTTGTTTCGTACCGGCTCTATGACCAAGCGTATGACTCCGCCGCACGGCAACCTGAAACGCTTGGCTTCTTCGCGCGTGACACCGTAGGTCAGTACTTCGCAACGATCGATCGGCAATTGGCCGCGCTGCGCACGCAATACCAAGTCATCCTCGATGCAGCCGCCCGACACTGAGCCCACTGCCAGGCCGTCTCCGCGCAAGGCGAGCATGGCACCCGGCGGACGCGGGCTGGAGCCGAAGGTTTCCAGCACCGTCACCAACCACAGCGGAATATCCCCCGCTTGCCACTCCCGCAGGGTTTTGAGTACATAAAGATCGACGCTATCCATTACGTGACTCCTTGTGCCGACAGTTATTCTCCCAGAGTTTTGAAATGGTTGCCACTGGCGATACCTGCAATAGATTGGGCTACTATTGAGATCATTCTCGAATATCCGGAATTGGCACGTACTGCCAGACGATCTTGTTATTACGCTCCCCAATAGCGGAAGCTCGCAGCAACTGGCCGGGAGTTTTGATTATTTTGCACGAGCATACAGATCATCACGGCGCTTCATATCAAAAGCGAAGAAGCTTTCGTCCAACCGCTTCAGGCGTTCCCGATCTTCGTACACTGCACGACAAAGGCCGCCACGCGCGGATATTCAAGTCCATGACCAGACGATACGCCAACCAACCCTCACTGGTGGGCAATTTGTCCAGCATGGAGATACCGGCTTTTTTCTCATGTGCGCACCGGTGCTAATCTTGATCGAAAAGCGCCGCAGCGTTTTCACTGGCCTCCGCTCGGCCACGTTGTTGTAGCAGCGACACTACAGGCTCTCACATTTAACTTCTTCAAATGTGGATTGGCAAGCGAGGCATTCTGGCGCACGAGAGCGTTGCGGTCCAATCTTCCATGGTCATCGAATCTGAGCATTTCATACACGAGCCGAACGATGCTGCATGGAACTCGATCGCGAAGCTCCCTCACATCCAAGTCGCTCGGCTGACCACCACAACCAATCAGGTTGCGCTTTCGCGCAACGTGACATGCCTGGCGCGCCCAACAAAAAAAGCGGGCTACTGCCCGTCTTTCTGATACACCGTGTACCTTATTCGGTCACGCGAACTTTCTTTTCTTCCTTGATCGCATAACGCACTTCAACGCGGCGGTTGGCGGCGCGACCTGCCTCGGTCTTGTTGTCGGCGATCGGTTGGGTGTCGGCATAACCGGCCGTGCTAATGCGGTCTGCCGCCACGCCATGTTTCACCAGCCATGCCTTCACGGCGGTGGCGCGATTTTCCGACAGCTTCTGGTTGTGTTCTCGCTTGCCGCGATCATCGGTATGGCCGCTCACTTCCAGTTTCACTTCCGCATACTGCTGGGCGGCATTCACCACCTCGTTCAGCTTCACGTCCGCCGTCTTCAGCAACTTGGCGGAATTGGTGGCGAAGTTCGCCCCCTCAAGGCGAACCGGCTTCTCGGTCAAAATGGTTTTCCAGCTTTCCGTGGGTTGCGGTGCAGGTGCCGGAGCAGCCACTGGTTCAGGCTTGGGTGCTTCCTTCACGGCCACGGGCTGCGGCGCAGAAACGGGAGCTGCCTTGGGCGCGCCAAAGTAGTATCGGATGCCGACGGTAAGATTATCGTTGTTCAGTTTTGAGCCATCGGTCTTGGCGGAGCTGCTGGACCATTCGGCATTCACGCCCCATTTCGGCGTGTATTTGTATTCGACGCCCACGCCGCCGTGCAAATCGTCGCCGCTGATTGCTGAAGAGCCGTCCGTGCCTTTGGTATGCGCATAACCCAGCCGGGCATATGGCAGCCATCTACCATGAGGCAATCCCAGCTTCAAATCCACACCGTAGACATCGCTGCCATAATTGGTGGTAAAAGGCGCCACAACCGTGCCATGATCGGCCTTGTTGTTTGAATCCAAAAAGATATCAACGCCCAGCAGGAAACGCTGCATATCCCAGTTGCGACCGCCGTCTATGCCGAACGTCGTTGCGTCTTTCCCGCCAGCCGCAAACGGGCCGCCGGAAATATCTGAGCGGTTCAAGCCGACTCTGGCGCCGATAAAACTGCCGTCAAATTCGCTTGCTTGCGTACTGGCCATCGCCGATAGAGCCGCCAACAAAGCGAGGTTTATGATACTTTTTTTCATGACTGTTCTTTCTGGAAATATTATGAGGTCTATTACCATAACCATTCCCGCGCAGGCCATATTTGTGCGAAATTTTGTATGGGGAATGGCGGGCTATAAAATGGCTGAGTGCCAATTATACATGCCAAGTAGCAGCGCTGCCCCAGCATGATTAATCCCACAATCCGCGTTTGAAATTGAGGCAGCGCCACCCTGGCAGCCCCAGTACCGCCCAGCACAGAATCAAAGGGTTGGTTTTCAATCTCCTGCAACTCCCCCGAATAACTGGTAGTCTGATCGCCGAACCCCATACCGCGTTACAATTGCAGCTCATCGCCTTACACTACCTTGCTTTAATTTACACGCAGTTTTGTTCGAGGCCACTCGCCATGACACACAATCTGTTCAACACTTACCAGCCTTTCAAATTAGCCAGCGGCAAGCAAGGCATGTTGTATTCGCTGCCCGCGCTGGAAGCCGCCGGACTCGGCAAGATTTCCCGCTTGCCAGTTTCCATCCGCATCGTGCTGGAAGCTGTGCTGCGCAATTACGACGACAAGAAAATTTCCGAGGCGCATATCCGCCAACTGGCGAACTGGCAACCGAATGCGCCGCGCACCGAGGAAATACCGTTTGTGGTGGCGCGCATCGTGTTGCAGGATTTCACCGGCGTGCCGCTGCTGGCCGACCTCGCCGCGATGCGCGATGCTGCCGCAAAAATGGGCAAGAACCCGAAGATCATCGAGCCGTTGGTGCCGGTGAACCTTGTGGTGGATCACTCGGTGCAGGTGGACTACTACAACCGCCCGGATGCGCTGAAGCTCAATATGGAAATGGAATTCGAGCGCAACAAAGAGCGCTACAAGTTCATGAAATGGGGCATGCAAGCGTTCGATACTTTTAAAGTCGTGCCGCCCGGCGTCGGCATCGTGCATCAGGTCAACCTCGAATATCTGGCGCGCGGCGTGCTGCAAAAAGACGATGTGTATTACCCTGACACACTGGTCGGCACCGATAGCCACACCACCATGATCAACGGCATCGGTGTGGTAGGTTGGGGCGTGGGCGGCATAGAAGCGGAAGCCGGGATGCTCGGCCAACCGGTATATTTCCTGACGCCGGACGTGGTGGGCGTGCACCTCCAGGGCAAACTGCGCGAGGGCGTGACGGCGACCGACTTGGTGTTGACTGTCACCGAGCTGTTGCGCCGCCAGAAAGTGGTGGGCAAGTTCGTGGAATTTTTCGGCGCAGGCGCGGCAGCACTCACCGTGCCGGATCGCGCAACCATCGCCAACATGGCGCCGGAATATGGTGCGACCATGGGTTTCTTCCCGGTGGACGACGTGACGTTGGATTACCTGCGCTATACCGGGCGCACGGACGAAGAAGTGGATGCCTTCCAGTCCTACTTCAAGGCGCAGAATCTGTACGGCATTCCACAGATGGGCAGCATCGATTACAGCAGCGTGGTAGAGCTGGACCTCGCCAGCATCGAACCTTCACTGGCGGGACCGAAGCGCCCGCAGGATCGCGTGGCACTGTCCGCGATGCGCGAAACTTTCAACGCCCTGTTCAGCAAACCAGTGGCGGAAAACGGTTTCAACAAGCAAGCTTCTGAACTGGGCAAACGCTATGCCACAGAGTTGCACATGTACAGCGGCGAAGTGTGCATCCCAATGACCGGCGGCGGCTTGACCGACAGCAACAGCGCGCCTGCGGGCAAACCGGCAGTAGGCAGCCATAGCAGCAGCGCGGCGAGCGAAATCGAAATGATGGACAGCCACCCTACCCCGGCAATGCACAGCCAGTGCGCGGAAGAAACAAAATCGGTGGTCGGGGTCGGCCACGGCGACGTGCTGATCGCGGCGATCACGAGTTGCACCAACACATCCAACCCGAGCGTGCTGCTGGCCGCAGGCCTGCTGGCGAAGAAAGCCGTGGCAAAGGGCTTGCGCGTCAAACCCCATATCAAGACCTCGCTCGCCCCCGGCTCGCGCGTGGTGACCGAATACCTGGCCAAGGCCGGGCTGCTCGGCTATCTGGAACAGCTCGGCTTCGGCCTCGCGGCCTACGGCTGCACTACCTGCATCGGTAATTCCGGCCCTCTGGATTCGCGGTTAGAAGAAGCGATTGCCGCCCACGACCTGATTGCCGCCGCTGTACTGTCCGGCAACCGCAATTTCGAGGCGCGCGTCCATGCCAGCATCAAGGCCAACTTCCTGGCTTCACCGCCGCTGGTGGTGGCCTACGCCATTGCGGGCCGGGTCAACATCAACCTGGACAGCGAACCACTCGGCACCGGAAAGAACGGCGAGGCGGTGTACCTGAAAGATATCTGGCCGAACAGCGCCGAAGTGCAGACGATGCTGAAATATTCCGCCGACCCGGCAACCTACCGCAGGCTGTACAGCGACCTCACCCGCGACTTGCCGCTGTGGAACGCGATTCCCGCCCCCACCGGCAACCTGTACCAGTGGGACGATTCCACCTACATCGCACGCCCGCCGTTTTTCGAACAATTCAGTATGCAAACCGGCAGCATTGCGGAAATCCTCAATGCCAAACCGCTGGCGATATTCGGCGATTCGGTCACTACCGACCACATCAGTCCGGCTGGCAGCTTCAAGCCCGCCACACCCGCAGGCCAATACCTGCAAGCCAATGGCGTGGCGGTGAAAGACTTCAACAGCTA
>FZPX01000132.1_pt1 | contig 14047 bp, 14 predicted proteins | sample 1534791 | NCBI WGS metagenome assembly FZPX01 (sample SAMEA104161951, study PRJEB21768) | metagenome | biome: subterrestrial habitat; feature: phreatic zone; material: underground water | place: France | collected 2016-06-01 | depth 60 m | reverse complement strand
TTTTTTTTTAATGATACGGCGACCACCGAGATCTACACTCTTTCCCTACACGACGCTCTTCCGATCTTCAGGCAATCCGTAACCAGCCAAAGGCTGGACGGAATTGACACAGCGGCAACACAGCCACGCTCTGTTAATCAGTGGCTGAATCGCTTTCGTTAAGGGTGAATTTTCACTTCAGGATGACTCCGCTTCTCCCTCTTTCCGGAATGAACATCGTGGTGACCCGCCCGCGCGAGCAGGCGGCGCAACTGGCGCAGCGCATCGCACAGGCCGGCGGCAAAGTTATCCTGTTTCCCCTGCTGGAAATCAGCCCGGTGTCCGACCCCAGGCTCTTGCGCGAACTTGTCGCGCGCCTGCACGAATTCAATCTCGCCATTTTCATCAGCCCCAACGCGGTGCGCTACGGCATGGAGGCCATTTGTGCCGCAGGTGCTTTGCCAGCCGGGTTAAAAATTGCCACGGTGGGACAAGGCAGCGCCAAGGCGTTGCGCGGTTTGGGTATACATGAAATCATCGCGCCGCAAGATAGATTTGACAGCGAGGCGCTGCTGGCGCTGCCCGAATTGCAGCAGGTCGCAGGCTGGCGCGTGGTGATTTTTCGCGGTGACGGCGGGCGTGAATTGTTGGGCGATACCCTCAAGGCGCGTGGTGCCACAGTGGAGTATGCCGCCTGTTATCAGCGCGCCAAGCCACAACAGGATGCAGGGGTGTTGCTTGCCGCCAGCCCCCATGCCATTACCGTCACCAGCAGCGAGGCGCTGGGTTATTTGTGGGATATGCTCGACGAGCCAGGCAAGACGCGGCTTGCCGCCGTGCCGCTGTTCGTGCCGCACGCACGCATTGCCGAAGCCGCGCAACGTTTGGGATGGCGCAATGTGATACCGACCGCAGGGGGAGATGACGGGTTGCTGTCGGGTTTGATAGCATGGGCAAAGAAACCAAAGGAATCGGAATTAAGCTAGAAAAGAAATCAGCCACAGAGATCACAGAGGACACAGAGATAAATCTACCCAGCGTTTTCTCTGTGCTCTCTGTGTCCTTTGTAGCTTGAACTGAGGTTTTAAGGATTAAGCTATGAACGAGCAAGCATCACCCATAGAGCCAAATAACCCCGCCGCGCCGGAGACAATGGCGGTGCCTGCCGCTGCGCCCCACAATCCGGTGGCGACGGCCATTTCGCGCATGAGCATCATGCAGATGACGCTGGCCGTAGTGCTGGTGATATTCCTGTGGCAATGGTTCGACGCGCACCGCCAGATCGGCAACCTGCAGCAGGAACTGGCACGCCGCCTGGCAGAGATGGAAGGCAACAACAAGGCCAGCCAGATGCTGGTCGCGCAAGGGCAGGAGGCCACGCGCGAGCTGGCCGCCAAGGTAAGCCTGCTGGAAGCCCGTTATGCCGAGGCGCAGAACCAGCGCGCCGCGCTGGAGGTGCTGTATCAGGAATTGTCCCGCAGCCGCGACGAAACTGCACTGGCCGAAGTGGAGCAGATGCTGCTGATTGCCGGGCAGCAGTTGCAGCTCTCCGCCAATGTGAAGGCCGCGCTGATTGCCATGCAACAGGCCGACGAACGTCTCAAGCGCCTGGACCGCGCTGGACTGAACGGCTTGCGCAAGGCCATCAGCCGCGACATGGACAAGCTGCGCGTGTTGCCCAATGTGGATGTTCCGGGCATCAATCTCCGCCTCGACAATCTCATCGCTGTGGTGGATACCCTGCCGCTGGCGCAGGATATCCGCATTCCACAGGAAACGGGTGCAGCCGCGCCTGCTACATCTGCGGGACCGGGCTGGCAGAAATTGCTGCATGAAATATGGGAAGACGCCAAACACCTGGTGCGCATCGAGAACATGCAGAAGCAGGAGTTGCCACTGCTCTCGCCCACCCAGACATTCTTCCTGCGTGAGAATCTGAAGCTGCGCCTGCTGTCCGCACGTCTGGCGCTTCTGGCGCGCGACGAAGTGAGCTTCAGGCATGACCTGCAATCAGCACAGGAATGGGTGGTGCGCTACTTCGATGCAAAATCTACCCAAGGCGCGTTGAGTGCCACTGCCTTGCAGAAGCTGCGCGAGTCCAGCATCAGCATCGAACTGCCCGACGTCAGCGCCAGCCTGGAAGCGGTGCGCAATTACCGCGTTTCACGCGAGGCTCCTCGCGAAAAGCAGGCGCGATGAAATTCCTGTTCTGGTTGTTGGGACTGTTCGCGCTGGCCGTGGCGCTGACGTTGGCTGCACACAATCCCGGCTACATGCTGTTGGTGTATCCGCCCTACCGCATGGAGATGTCGCTCTCGCTGTTTGTGGTGGCACTGCTGGTGTTGTTTGTGCTCGGCTATCTGGCGCTGCGGCTGCTGCTCGCTGCATTGAATCTGCCGGCTTATGTGCGCCAATTCCGCACCGAACGCGCCCAGACCAAGGGACGCTCGGCGATGATGGAAGCGCTGGGCGCATTTTTTGAGGGACACTATGAGGCGGCGGAAAAGGCGGCGGTGCGCGCGATGGAGCTGGGTGAGAATTCCGGCATCAACCCCATCATCGCGGCGCGTGCCGCGCACGAGCTGCGCGAATTCGACAAGCGCGATACTTATCTGGCCGCAGCCGAAGGCAAGACCATAGGCGACGCCACCATGCGCCTGATGGCCACCACCAAGTTCAATCTCGACCAGCACAAGCCGCAGGCCGCGCTGGATTCGCTGAAAGCGTTGCGCGAGGCGGGGGTGAAAGGCCATGTCGGAGCGCTGCATCTGGAACTCAAGGCACAACAGCAGGCGCGCAACTGGGACGCGGCGCTGGATGTCGTCAACCAGTTGGAAAAACGCGACGCGATAGACGCCACCGTCGCCACGCAGATGCGCCAGCAAGCCTGGCTGGAAAAAATCCGCACACAGGCACAGGATGCTGCGGCGCTGCGGGCAGTGTGGAAAAGCATTCCCGGCGAATTCAAACAGCGCACCAAAATTGCCGCCGCTGCCGCGCGCGCCTTCATGCAACTGGGCGACTGCCGCAATGCGCTACAGATACTGACCGACAGCCTGGACGTGCAATGGGATAGCGAACTGGTCGCGCTATATGGCGACTGCCAATCCGGTGATGTGGTGGCGCAAATCGAACAAGCCGAGAAGTGGCTCAATCAGCACAAGGACGATGCCGGGTTACTGCTCGCACTCGGCAAGCTGTGCTCGCACCAGAAGTTGTGGGGCAAAGCGCAAAATTATCTGGACGCCAGCATCAGCGTATCTCCCAGCCATGCGGCCTACACCGCGTTAGGGCAACTCGCTGAACAGCTGAATAAACCCGACGAGGCGTTCAGATATTTCCAGAAGGCAATGGGATTGTGAAGATTGAGCAGGGCACAGCCCACCTCCTTGCGCAGGATGAAGTTCGGCAACATGCCCGTGTTGGCTGAGAGTTTGCCGATGCGGCTCTGAAGGGAAAGAGCGGCAGATACAAGCTGTATGAGATTGTCGGATTGGATACCTATTGATTCGGCCAGAATATGTTTGAAGTCCGTTCGCCTTTAGCCTGTCGAAAGGTGAATGGGCTTCGAATCTCTGATGGAACTGCCAAGTATTGAACTAGGCACAATAACCCTGTGCCAAGTCACTACTTATTCCATTTCTAAATTAAAAGTGCAATGCCGTATCTATGACCTGATCCAAGTGGCGCTGCTGGATTCATTCGGCACCGCCTCGGCGGGGCTGTATGGCCTGAGCGAAAACTATCTGTACACGGTGGAGGCGCTCCTGACCTACCTGGGCCACCTCACGCCGGGCGGTATGCTGGCCGTCACACGCTGGCTCACGCTGCCGCCGCGCGATACGTTGAAACTGTTTGCCACGGCAGTGGCCGCGCTGGAACAGAGCGGCGTGCCCAACCCTGCCGCGCGGCTGGTGATGATACGCGGCTGGAAGACCGTCACGCTGCTGGTGAAAAACAGCGCTTTCACCGCGCAGGAAATCACGGCGATTAAGGAGTTCAGCCGCACGCGCTCTTTCGATCTGGCTTATTACCCCGGAATGGGCGCCGACGAAGCGAACCGCTACAACCTGCTGGCGCAGCCCTATTTCTTCGAGGGAGCCGTTGCACTGCTGGGGCCGCAGCGGCAGGATTTTATCGACCAGTACAAATTTTATATCGAACCTGCAACCGATGACCGGCCGCATTTTTTCCGTTTCTTCAAATGGAATGCAGCCGCAGAATTATTCGCGCTGCGCGAACAGGGCGGCATGCCACTGCTCGACTGGGGCTACCCGCTGCTGGTGGCGACGCTGGGGCAAGCGCTTGCGGCAAGTGTGCTGCTGATCCTGGCACCGCTGGCCTTGTCGCGTTGCCGCCGCACCTTACCCAGCGTGCCGGTAGTGCTGTATTTTCTCGCGATCGGCTTTGCCTTCATGTTCATGGAAATCGCTTTCATCCAGAAATTTGTGCTGTTCCTGTCCCACCCGCTGTACGCCGTGGCGGTGGTGCTGTGCGCCTTCCTGATATTTGCCGCCGCAGGAAGTTGGCTTGCCGGGAATTGGCAAATCGCGCGCTGGCAAGTTGCAAACAAAGTCATCATTGCGGTGATCGCGCTGGGTGCAATATCTCTGCTCTACCTTGCCATCCTGCCGCACATATTCCAGGCACTGACCCATTTGCCCGATGCGGCAAAAATAATCATTTCCGTGGCGCTAATCGCGCCGCTGGGGACATGCATGGGCGTGCCCTTCCCCACCGGCATGATGCGGCTGGCGAGCACGGGGGAAGAAGCCATTCCCTGGGCATGGGCGATCAACGGCTGCGCCTCGGTGGTGGGCGCCGTCCTGGCCACGCTGCTGGCGATCCACCTGGGTTTTGCTGCGGTGATATTGCTGGCGGTTTTGATCTATGCTGTAGCCTGTATTGCGTTGAGAAAATTCGCTTGATGAGCTTGAAAGAGTAATTTGCAGGAGTGTAGAGAAATTCGGGGGATTCATCCACGAACCGCGTCACCAGCCACGGGCAGGCGATGCGGTCGATTTTGGGGCGTTCACGGTTAATCCATTTCATGGCTTCACCTCACAGAATGGTTTTTATAACGAGTCCAATCACGGCGCAGGCCGCGATGACCTCGATGACGTTGTGTTTGAAGCGGAACAGCGCGATGGCCGCCGCCAGCGCAATCGACGCTGACACCCAATCGAACGTGCCGGAAAAGCCTTTCGGCCAAAGCACGTGATAGCCGAAAAACATGGCCAGATTCAGGATGACGCCCACTACTGCCGCCGTGATCGCAGTCAGTGGCGCGGTGAACTTGAGCTTACCGTGAGTGGACTCCACCAGCGGGCCACCCGCAAGAATGAAGATGAAAGACGGCAGGAAGGTGAACCATGTCACCAATATCGCAGCCACCGCCCCGGCGAGGAACAGCATGTCCGGCCCGAACAACGCTTTCACATACCCGCCGACGAACCCGACGAAGGCCACCACCATAATGAGTGGCCCCGGCGTAGTTTCACCGAGTGCCAAGCCATCGATCATCTGTGTCGGCGTGAGCCAGCCGTAGTGCCCGACCGCGCCCTGATAGACATAAGGCAACACCGCATAGGCTCCGCCGAAGGTCAACAGCGCTGCCTTGGTGAAGAACCAGCCCATCTGTGTTAGCGTATGGTTCCATCCGTAGTTTCCCGCCAACAATGCCATCGGAAGCAGCCACAACAGGCCGCCCACGATGACAACACGCATCAGCCCTGGCCAGTGAAAGCGCGCATGTTCCGGTGTCGGCGTGTGGTCGTCTATCAGCGCCGGGCCAAAGGATTTTTGAGTTTTTCCGTGCCCGCCACCGGCCTCGAACCTGTCCGGGACGATGCGCCCACCCACGTAGCCGATCAAAGCCGCACCGGCGACGATGGCCGGGAACGGCACGTTCAGCGCGAAAATCGCCACAAAAGCAGAGGCCGCAATCGCCCATAGCAAGTTGTTCTTGAGCGCCCGTGAGCCGATGCGGTGAGCCGCCTGCACCACGATGGCGGTCACCGCCGGTTTGATGCCATAAAACAATCCGGCCACCAGCGGCACATCACCAAAGGCGATATATACCCACGACAACGCTATCAGGATGAAAAGAGAGGGCAATACGAACAATGCCCCGGCGATGATGCCGCCCCAGGTGCGGTGCATCAGCCAGCCGATATAGGTGGCGAGCTGTTGCGCTTCCGGGCCTGGAAGCACCATGCAATAGTCGAGGGCGTGTAAAAAACGCTGTTCCGAGATCCAGCGCTTACGCTCGACCAAATCCTGATACATGATGGCGATTTGCCCTGCCGGCCCGCCGAAACTGATGAAGCCCAGTTTCAGCCAATACCAGAAAGCCTGAGCCAGCGTTACCGGTTCAGGGGGTTGCGTATTGCCGGAAATTTGCTGCTGCGATGCGTCCATGGCTCCTCCTTGGAATGTCCAATTTCAGAGCAGGCCTTGGACGAAGGATCGTCTTGAAGCGGGGAGGCTGCCTTTATCCCCGAGGATTGCCATTATCCGCACTTCAATAATGGTAAGCAAGGCATGGATACGAATGGATACGAATGGCGGTATGGTTATCACTCCAACCCTACCCATGAACCTTGGTGCTCTGTGAATACGGTCGTATGTAGGAGCACAATTTATTGCGCGATCATCAATATCATATCGCCCAATAAATTGGGCTCCTACAGCAGCGCTCGTTCTCGCTATGCTTTTTGTTCATGGGTTCAATTCGGGCGAAAAATTGGCGGCTGCGGTCTCTCCCAGATGGAGAGGGAGCAAACGATTCGTTGCGCGAGTTTCACGTTAAAAGCTACTTGCAAAACAAATTGCGGAGTGCGTCGGCCAGGTTGGTGAACTGAAAGCGATAACCGGCGGCAGACATTTTGCCGGGCAGCACTTTTTGTCCTTCCAGCATCAGGCAGGCGCGTTCGCCCATCGCCAGTTTCAGCAGCGAAGCGGGCGCCACAAATAGTGCGGGGCGATGCAGCGTTTTTGCCAAGGTGGCAGTGAATTCCGCATTAGTGACCGGTTGCGGCGCGGTCATGTTATATGGCCCGCTGGCTTGGGCATCGTGCAACAATCTGAGCACCATCGCCACATAATCGTCGATGTGCACCCAGGTCATCCACTGTTTTCCGTCACCCAGGCGTGCGCCCAAACCGAGTTTGAACGGCGGCAGCATGCGCCCCAGCAAACCACCGCTGTTGCTTAATATCAAACCGGTGCGCAACAGGCACACCCGCACCCCAACCTGCTCCGCGCCACATGCCGCGTCTTCCCACGCTTTGCACATCTGTGCGGCAAAATCTTCTCCGGCATTGTCTGCCTCATACTGCGCGGTATCGCCTCGATTACCATAATAACCTACCGCCGATCCGCTTAACAAAACTGTCGGCTTGCGCCCGGCAGCGGCGATATGCTTCACCAGCTCCCCGGTGAGGGTGACGCGGCTATCCCACAAAATCTGCTTGCGCCGAGCCGTCCAGCGTGCATCCACAATCGGTTCCCCTGCCAGATTGATGACCGCATCGAACGTTTGTCCGGAATGCCACTCGCCAAGCGTGGCCATCGCGTGAACCCCCGCGCCGCATTTAACCGGAACAGATGCCGGATTGCGGCTGAACACCGTCAACTCATGCCCTTCCGCCAACAATGCCTTGCAAAGCTGTTTACCGATCAGCCCGGTACCGCCAGTGATAAGAATGTGCATACACCCCTCCTTTTACTATAGCACCACCGGATTATCCGGCATTTCATTGGGTTTGCCGCTGCGCGGCGGAAAATGGCGTGACAGGTGGGCGCCCACAGCGTGAATGCCGACAAGCACGCCCGTTTCAAAATGCCCTGCACGGAACGCCGCTTCCATCTCGCGGCAAACCGCTTCCCACGATTCCTGGCCCAACTTGGCGTGTATGCCGCGATCGGCGACGATCTCGACATCCCGATCCGCCAGCAACAAATAAATCAGCACACCATTGTTGTGTTCGGTATCCCACACGCGCAATTTGGAAAACACTTCAAGGGCGCGTTGCTGCGCCGTCTGACCCGCCAGCAGCGGCGCCAATTCCAGTGCGGCCTCCACCGCGAAACGAATTTGTCCATTGTGTTTTGCCTCGGTTTCGCGGATCGTGCACTCGATCGCATCCAGCGTGTGCGACGGAAAAGCGCGCCGCACTGCGGCACGTCCGTTTGATAAATGTCGCATGATGCGTTTCAAGTTCATGTCACCACCGCCCCGAAGCCCCGCCCCCACCAAACCCGCCACCCCCGCCGCTAAATCCCCCTCCTCCTCCGTAGCCACCACCCAACCCACCGCCGCCATAACCGCCGAAGCCACGCCCCGCGCCACCCAGCAGCACAAATACGAACGCCATCAATCCAACCAGCAGCGCAATCAGCATCGGCGCGACCGTCAGCCAAGCCAGCGCGCCCAGCGCCCCACCCATCAGCATGGCGGCGGGGAAACGCCCGAGCATCGCGCGCAACATGCTGCCCACAACAACAACCAGCCCGAATGCAATAAACAGTAGCGACTCGATATCATATTTTCCGCTTGCCGCAGCACGCCGTGGCGGCGGCAAGGGTTCGCCATCAATCACTTTTATCATCGCCGTTGTGCCGGACTCGATACCTGAAAAAAACTCGCCACGTTTGAAACGCGGCACGATGACCTCATCCACAATGCGTTTCGCCGTGGCATCATTCAGAACACCTTCCAGACCATAACCCACCTCGATGCGCAAGGTGCGGTCATCCTTGGCGACGAGCAGCAGCGCGCCATCGTCCACACCCTTGCGCCCCAACTTCCACGCCTCGACGACGCGGATGCCAAATTGCTCAATGGCTTCTGGTTGCGTGGTCGGCACGATCAACACCGCAAGCTGCGCACCCTTCTTTGCCTCAAATGCGGCGAGACGGGACTCCAGCGTTTGGGTCTGTTGTGCATCCAATGTAGCGGTGAGGTCGGTGATGCGATGCGCGAGCGGCGGCACGGCCACTTCGGCTTGCGCCGCTCCAATTAGCAGCAGCGCAAGCAGAACAACTCGCGCCCTTATTTTTTTCATTTTACTTTGCCGGTGTGGCAGCGTTAGGTGTGGCGGGTTTTGGCGCAGCAAAATCCACCGTCGGCGGCCGAGAGATTTCCTTCTCGTTCTCAACCGTAAACGATGGCTTCACACTGTAGCCGAACAGCATCGCGGTCAGGTTGCTCGGGAAAGAACGCACGGCGATGTTGTATTCCTGCACCGCCTTGATGTAGCGGTTGCGCGCCACGGTGATGCGGTTTTCCGTGCCTTCCAGTTGCGCTTGCAGGTCGCGGAAATTCGCATCGGATTTTAGTTGCGGATAATTCTCCGATACCACCAGCAATCGGCTCAAAGCCGAAGTCAGCTCGCCCTGCGCGGACTGGAATTTGGCGAAAGCCTGTGCGTCGTTGATCAGCGCGGGCGTTGCCTGGATGCTGCCTACCCTGGCGCGCGCTTCGGTCACGCCCAGCAGCACGGTTTGCTCCTGCGCGGCGTAGCCTTTGACGGTGTTCACCAGATTGGGGATCAAGTCGGCACGGCGCTGGTACTGGTTCAGCACCTCCGCCCAACTCGCCTTGATCTGCTCATCAGTAGTTTGAAATGTGTTGTATCCGCAGCCGCTCAACAGCAAGGTCAGCAAAATTATCCATAAGGTACGCATCGTTAATCCCTCCGGTTTGAATGCCAAAAAACACGCGGAAACTATAGCACTAAACTGCCTGCCCGGCGGCATAACCGGACGACCACGCCCACTGGAAGTTGTAGCCGCCAAGCTGTCCGGTGACATCCACCACTTCGCCGATGAAATACAGACCGGGCACGTCGTTGCATTCCATGGTTTTCGAGGACAATGCGCGGGTATCCACGCCACCGCAGGTCACTTCGGCCTTGGCGTAGCCGAGTGTGCCGCTCGGGGTAATCTGCCAATCGTGCAGCCTGGCGGCAAGTGCTGCAAAATCCTTGTCCGCATACTGGTTGAGCGGTTTGTTTTCGGCAAACTTATCTTCTGCTAACTGGGCGCACCACACATCGGCGAAACGCCTGGGCAGATACTGAGCGAGAAAATTGCTGAGCAGTATGCGGCTGCCGCGCTTTTTCGCAAACAATTCCGCCATGTCGTTATCCGGCAGCAGGTTGATGTGCAGCGGCTGGTTAACCTCCCTCATCCTAACCTTCCCCCCGATGGGGAAGGGACGATTGCCTCCTCCCCCGAACCCCCTATCCAACTTTCCCCCCGAAGGAGAAAGGGCGATTGCCTCCTCCGGGTGCCCGGACACGAGCTTCTTGTCCCCCTCGGGGGCAGGATTGAGGAGAGGGTCGGGGGAGGATTGAGGAGAGGGTTCCCAATAGGATGAAATTTGCAGGATGGCAGGGCCGCTCAGGCCGCGATGGGTGAACAGCAAATTTTCTCGGAATGAATGTTTCCCATAACTCACCACCGCCTCCACGGAAATTCCGGCAAGGTCGGCATAAGGTTTCCAGTCATCCGGCGCAAAACTCAGCGGCACCAGTCCGGGCTTGAGCTTGGTCATGGAAATACCGAATTGCTCTGCGACGTGATAGCCGAAGGGGGTCGCACCGATCTTGGGAATGGACAGGCCGCCGCTGGCGATCACCAGCGATACAGCATCGAATTCGCCGCGCGAGGTGCTGATGTGAAAAGCTGTCGCTATTTCCCTCACCCCTACCCCCTCTCCAAAAGGTAGAGGGGAATATTTGATTTTGCCGATCTCGCACGGTATGCACCAGCGCACTCCCGCCGCATCACATTCGTTCTTCAGCATTCCAATAATCGCTTCCGAGCCTTCGTCGCAGAACAATTGCCCCAGTGTCTTTTCGTGGTAGCCGATATTGTGCTTTTGCAGCAGCACGATGAAATGCTGCGGGGTGTAGCGCGCCAAGGCGGAGCGGCAAAAATGCGGGTTGCGTGACAGGTAGTTTTCCGGTTTGGCGTTCAGGTTGGTGAAGTTGCAGCGGCCGCCGCCGGAGATGCGGATTTTCTCCGCCAGATTTTTTGAGTGGTCGAGCAGCAGCACGGAGCGGCCACGGCGCCCGGCCTCGATGGCGCACATCATGCCGGCTGCACCGGCACCGATTATCAGCACATCCACTTTCGATGCGCTATTTTGTTCCGGCACGGGTCGCCTCAGTGCGCATATTTCTGCACAAACGCATTCATTGCATCGCGGTATTCCACCCACGCGATACCGCCACTATTGCTGTGTTCGCCGCCTTCGATGAGTTGCAGGAATTTCGGTTGCGGCGCCTTGTCGAAAAGCTGCTGGCTCATCTGATAGGGCACTTTCTTATCCCAAGTGCCATGGATGAACAGCACCGGAGTTTTCAGTTTGCCGACTTTATCCAGCGAGTCAAAGCGCTGGTTCAATATCCAGTCCACCGGCAGATAGCTGTATTCGCGCCGGGCCATGGCAGACATGGAGGTGAAACCGCCCTCGGCGATCACGCCTGCCGCCTCGGGATGACGCACGGCCAGATCAACACCTATCGCCGCGCCCAGCGAATGCCCGTAGATGAATGTTTGTTGCGGCGCCACTTCGCGCTGCTTGATGAGGTAGTTCCATGCAGCCTCGGCATCCTCATACACTTTGGTCTCGGTCGGTTCGCCGCCGCTGCTTTTGCCATAGCCGCGATAATCCACCAGCAGGATGTTGAATCCCAATTTATGCAGCCGCATGGCCTGTTCGGGGTTGTAACTGATGTTGCGGAAATTGCCGTGCAGGTAGAGCAGCGTAGGGACATGAACCTGGGCTGACGGTATCCACCAGCCATGCAGTTCGCCACGCTCCGCGCCACTGCCTGATGGAATGCGGACTTCCTCGTAACGCATGCCCTCTCTTTCCGGCGTGGTTTGCAGCAACGGTTCCGGCTCGAAAATATGTTGCCGCTGGGTGCTCCACATGCGAACGCAGACGATCAGGTAGAGCAGCGGAATAACACTCACCAGCAGAAGAATCCGTTTTGCGGTTTTGGGCATTATGCTTGCGGCTCAAGTTGCTTCCACAGGCAGGCGCCCTTGCTGGCCTTGTCGATGTCAGACAACTGCTGTGCGTGTTGCGCCAGTTCCTCTTCCGTCGCAAGCAGCACACGCACTGCCATGCGCGGCATTCCGCCAGACAACGCAGCAGCGGCCTGCTCTTCCCGTTCATCGCACCCGTCGCCCAGCAGGCTGTCCTGCCCGCGCGTCATAGCCAGGTAAACTTCTGCCAGCAATTCGGTATCGAGCAGCGCGCCGTGCATGGTGCGGTGCGAGTTGTCGACCTGGTAGCGGTCGCACAATGCGTTCAGGTTGTTCTTTTTGCCCGGATGCAAGTCTTTCGCAAGCCTCAAGGTATCAATCACGCTTGGGCAATGGCTGCTTAATGCGGGTAGCCCGGCCAGTTCCAGCTCTTTGTTGAGGAAGCCGACATCGAACGGTGCGTTGTGGATAATGAGTTCCGCACCGCTGATGAATTCGAGCAGCGCCGGCGCGATCTCCGCGAATTTCGGTTCCTCCTGCAGGCGTTCCAGCGTCAGGCCATGCACTTCCGCCGCACCCGCATCAATCTCACGCTCCGGATTAAGGTAGCGGTGGAAGCGCCGCTCGGAAACCTTGCGGTTGCATAGCTCGATGGCGGCCAGTTCGATGACACGGTGGCCTTGCTTGGGATCGAGCCCGGTGGTTTCGGTATCCAGTACGATTTGCCTCATGAAAGTTTTCCATTCGATTGGGAAAAAACATTTAGCCACGGATGGACACGGATAAGCACGGATAAAAACACGGCAGCTATGCTGATTGGCTGGGTTTTATCTGTGTTCATCCGTGGCTGATTTGGTTGTTATTCAATAGTTCTTCTATCCCGCGATTTGCCAGTTTATCCGCGCGCTCGTTGCCATCATGCCCGGCGTGTCCCTTTATCCACACCCACTGCACATGGTGCTTGCTTGCCAGTTCATCCAGCCTGCGCCACAGGTCTTCATTCTTCACCGGCTTCTTGTCGGCAGTTTTCCAGCCACGTTGTTTCCAGCCATGCACCCATACGCTGATGCCCTGTTGCACATATTTTGAATCGGTATGCAGGATCACCCGGCAGGGGCGCTTCAGCGCCTCCAGTGCGGATATTGCGCCCATCAGTTCCATGCGGTTATTGGTGGTATGCGCCTCGCCGCCGCACAGCTCGCGCTCCTTCCCCATGGTTTGCAACAGCGCACCCCAGCCGCCCACGCCGGGGTTGCCCTTGCACGCCCCATCGGTAAAAATTTCAACTGCGTCAAGACCGGACAAAGTCCGAGTGTCTGACGGCGGTGTCAATTCCGCCCGACCGGAGGTCGGAGGCGGATTGCCTACCTTTGGTGTACTCCTTGCGGATGCTGCGTCTTCGCTCATTGTCATTGGGATTCCGTTTTTGTGCGCTGTGACACTTCTTTATTCAGTTTGGGCGCTGCCGGCAGCAGCTTGCCGACCAGCCCATCATTCCATTTGGGCTTGATCGGACGAATGCCCGGCACGCGCTTGATCGCATGCAAAAAATAGGCTCCACCCCATACGGCCCACCAGCGGTCGCCCGCAGGCTCCATGAATTGAAACCGGTTCAACAGGCCCGGATTGGTGAGCGGCGGCGCATAACAGGCGAATCGCCCTGCCGCCACTTCAAACCCGAGCAGCGCCAGCCAATCCTTCAGGCGCGTCAAGGCAATAAAGTTGCCACACCAGGGGTAGCCCATCTTCGAACCTACCGCACGCCGAATACCCCACAAGCTGCGCGGGTTAAACCCGCTGATGATGAGATGGCCTTCCGGCATCAGCACCCGTTCCACTTCACGCAAAATCTGGTGCGGGTGCGCATTGAATTCAAGTACATGCGGCAACAGCACCAAGTCGAGGCTGCCACATTCGAATGGCAGTTCTTCCATGCCCAGCCTAACTTGCGCGCCTGCTTCATGTCCGGCGATTACACGCAACGGTATGCGGCTGAGATCGGAAGAGCGTCGTGTAGGGAAAGAGTGTAGATCTCGGTGGTCGCCGTATCATTAAAAAAAAA
>FZPX01000131.1_pt1 | contig 14060 bp, 9 predicted proteins | sample 1534791 | NCBI WGS metagenome assembly FZPX01 (sample SAMEA104161951, study PRJEB21768) | metagenome | biome: subterrestrial habitat; feature: phreatic zone; material: underground water | place: France | collected 2016-06-01 | depth 60 m | reverse complement strand
ATTCGCTCATCCGCACATTCTAATAAAAGACAAAATCAAAGTCGCGGCAAGCCGCGAGGAATCATACCCAAGAGATTGATGTAGCAAGCGTAGGGTGCATTCCATGGTGTCAATTCCGCCCAACCTCTGGTTGGCTGCGGATTGCCTGCCTTTCGTGCACCATGGTGCGCGCAGCGCACCCTACCGAAGCTGCACGAATTGATTAGCGCACAGCGCAGCGGAGAAAAAATGGAACCTGTGTCGCGGCAAACTGCGCCGGTGCTGGAAAAAACCTATCAGTTCGTGCTGTGGCTGGTGCCCACGGTGGATAAATTTCCGCGCGCGCAAAAATTCCTGCTGGGCGACCGCATCCAAAGTTCCGCGCTGGATGTGCTGGAGGGATTGGTGGAGGCCGCCTACACCAAGGCGCGCGGGCCAATCCTGGCGCGCGTCAACCTGGGTTTGATGTACAGTGCCCGCGCCGTGGTGAGAGAACTGATGGACGATCTTGACGGCGCCATTGCCGACTATAACCTGGCGATAGCGATTTGATCCTAAGTTTGAAGGCAGTTACCGCAGCCGCGGTCGTGCGAAGCAGCAGAAAGGTGACGCCAAGGGTGCCGAGGAGAATTTTGCGCGAGCCAATCGGTTAGCGCCGGCGCAGTAGCAAGTGTGCATGGAATGCACCCTACGAAGCTGTGGTGGGCTGACGACATGAGCAAACATCACGAAATTTATTATCAACACACTTGGTAAAAACCACCGGCTTTCAGCCGGTGACTTTGACTTTCATGTGTTGACTCATGCGCGTTTAGGCAGGTGCAGTTGACGACTTTAGTCGTCGCACCTGACTGCGCTAACCCACCTGCTTTAGCTGGTGGTAGTTTAGTTGAGCGATATACGCAAGGCTGCTCCAGCAAGGTGGAAGACCGTCATCAGGCAACGGGTGCGTTAATAACATGGGAGGCAGCGTGCACGCGATGCTGAGTTCATTCCTTGTTAATCGAAAAATGTTCGATCTTGATTTCACGCTTGCCAAATCCGTGTGCCTCGTACCTATGAATCTCGGCAAGGACGGTAGCTCCGTCCTCCAAGCGGGCCGTCGCAAGACCTTTCTTTTTCTTCACAGTTGCCAATCCCGTAATATTTGCGTAGCCTCGGCAAGACTCGAATACCTGAGCCTTCCGCGATTGTCTCAACTCCGGTTATTTCGCCGATGACTTCAAACATGTGGCTAATTTACGCGCCAAGATCATGAGATGCAGCAGTAGCTGCTCTATACGCCGCCATTCTTTCAACTTCGCGCTCTATCTATAACTTCGCGAGCCCAAGGGGGCGGGTTCGAATTAAATTCGTGTAGAAGCAAATCGAAACATCAGGGGAAGCTCCGGCTTTGATCTGCAAAGCCAATCGGTTAAGCTGGCAAACAATTTTGCATAGCCAATCTTGCCTGAAAGGGGCCACCATCATGAAAACCAAGCGCAATACGACCAAGCCCATCAAGGAACACAAACTCTCCCGAACCCATGCTCCGGCTGATGTTTCGCCGGTCGATTGGCAGCGCGCTCTGCGTCGCCAGTTCGGGCGCGAGCAGTCGTTCGGTCTGGAATGTCTTGGAACCGAGCCATTCTTTTCGGATTTCCGTGTCGCTAATCCGCAATCGAAAAGCAGTTATCGCGTGGCGATTCGCGGGCTGCATCCGGGAGATAATTTTTGCGAGTGTCCGGACTATGCGACCAACGAACTGGGCACATGCAAGCACATCGAATTCACTCTGGCACAGTTGGAAAAGAAACGCGGTGCGAAGGCGGCGTTTGCGCGCGGTTATCGGCCATCATTTTCTGAACTCTATTTGCGCAATGATGGTGGGCGAGCTATCCATTTCCGCGCCGGGACAGATTGCCCGCCGACAGTGAGCAAGGCTGCTGCGCTGTTGTTCGACGAGTCACGCGGCTGGGTGTTGCGCGAGAGCCGCTTCGGCGAGCTGGAGCGCTTTGTCGCGGCGGTGGCGAAGAGCGGCCACGAGTTGCGCGCTTATGACGATGCACTCGACTTTGTCGCCGGGCAGCGCGATGCGGAACGGCGAGCCATCGCGCTGGATGGAATTTTTCCGCGCGGCGCGAAAGACCCGTTATTGAAGAAGATGCTGAAAGCGCCGCTCTATGCTTATCAGGCCGAGGGCGCACTGTTCGCGGTGGGGGCAGGGCGCGCGTTGATCGGCGATGAGATGGGACTGGGCAAGACCATTCAGGCCATCGCGGCAGCCGAGATTCTGGCGCGGCATTTCGGTGTGTCCAAGGTGCTGATAATCTGCCCGACCTCACTCAAGTACCAGTGGCAGAGCGAGATCGCGCGCTTTTCCGGGCGCGACTCGCGGGTGCTGTCCGGCGGACGGACGCAGCGCCAGAAGGATTATGTTCTGGAGGATTTCTGCAAGATCACCAACTACGAGAAGCTCAAGTCCGATCTGGATTTGATCGCGGACTGGGCGCCGGAACTGGTGATCGTGGACGAGGCGCAGCGGGTGAAGAACTGGAACGCCATCGCGGCAAAGGCGCTCAAGCGCATCGACAGTCCCTATGCCATCGTGCTGACCGGCACGCCGCTGGAGAACAGGCTGGAGGAGCTGATTTCCATCGTGCAGTTCGTCGACCAGCATCGCCTCGGCCCGACATGGAAGCTGCTGCACCAGCATCAGGTCAAGGACGAAGCGGGGCGCGTGACCGGTTACACCGGGCTGGAGAAAATCGGCGAGACACTCGCGCCCATCATGATCCGCAGGCGCAAGTCTGAGGTATTGCTGCAACTACCGGAACGCACCGACCAGAACCTGCTGGTGCCGATGACTGAGATGCAGATGATCCACCACGAAGAAAACGCCCAAGTCGTGACGCGCATCGTGCAGCGCTGGCGCAAGACAAAATACCTGTCGGATACCGATCAGCGGCGGCTCACCTGCGCCTTGCAGAACATGCGCATGTCGTGCAACAGCACATATCTGCTCGACCAGGAAACCGATCACGGCGTCAAGGCCGACGAACTGGCGGCGCTGCTCGACGGCCTGTTCGCGCAGCCGGAGACCAAGGTGGTGGTGTTCAGCCAGTGGACGCGGACGCACGATATTGTCATCCGCAGGCTGGAGGCGCGCGGCATCGGCTACGTCAGTTTTCACGGCGGCGTGCCGTCGGAAAAACGCCCGGCACTGATAGCACGTTTCCGCGATGATCCAAACTGCCGGGTGTTCCTCTCGACCGACGCAGGCAGCACGGGACTCAACCTGCAACACGCTTCTACGCTGGTGAACATGGACTTGCCGTGGAACCCGGCTATCCTCGAACAGCGCATCGCGCGCATCCACCGCATGGGGCAGAATCGCCCTGTGCAGATCGTCAATTTCGTATCCAAAGGCACCATCGAGGAAGGTATGCTTTCGGTGCTGGCGTTCAAGCGTTCGCTGTCGGCGGGTATTCTCGACGGCGGCACGGGCGAGATTTCGCTCGGCGGCTCGCGCCTCAACCGCTTCATGAAAGATGTGGAAAACGTCACCGGTCGCATGGGTGAAGGCGAGGCCGTCAGCCCGGCGGAAGAGGCGGGCAATGTGGCCGCCGCATCCGGGGCGGAACCAACGGAGGCGATGGCTGCCGAGGATAAGGCCGATTCTGGCGTGAAGGCCCAGAAAACCGATGGCACCGCGCCAGATCAGATTAGCGCAGATCCTTGGGGCGCACTGTTGCAGTTCGGCGCGCAGTTAGTCACCGCGCTGAGGGCGACCGATAATGGAGAAGCGACACCCCTTCCCTGGATCGAGCGCGACCCGGCCACCGGAGCGCGCAACCTCAAGTTGCCGCTGCCACCACCGGAAACGGCTAAACGGCTTGCCGATGCTCTATCGGTGCTTGCAGATGCCTTGCGGGGAAAGAACAAATGTTAGCAAGCGAACCAAACTGCGTTGCCATGCACTGACCGGCCATGCCGGGCAGAAAATCGGTGATGCTTCTGATATCGCCAATCTGATGAGCGCTACTTTGCTACAATCACCAACCGTGTTTCTGCCAGATACACCTCCGGGCTGATGGTTTGCCATGGCCGCTCAACCAGATTGTTAAAGGATCAATTGCCAATGAAAAAGAAAAATAACTTGCGCGCGCAAGACCCCTTCCTGGAACGTGAACGCGAGCAATACGAGCATCCGCTGCCGAGCCGCGAATTCATCTTGCAGGTACTTGCCGAACAAGGCGCTCCGGTAAGCGATGAAGAGTTGTTGCAGTTATTGCATATCGAGGCGCATGAAGAAGAATTATTTGCACGCCGTCTGCGCGCGATGGAACGCGACGGGCAGATCTTGCGCAATCGCAAACGCGCCATTTGCGTGGCGGACAAGCTTGATCTGGTCAAGGGCAAGGTGCAGGGGCATTCGGACGGTTTCGGCTTTCTGATCCCGGAGGATGGCAGCGCCGACATGTTCCTCAGCGAGAAGGAAATGCACAAGGTGCTGCACGGCGATGTGGTGATGGTGCGGCAGGGCGGCGTGGACCGGCGCGGACGCCCGGAGGGCAAGATCGTCGAGGTGCTGGAGCGCGCCAATAATCGCGTGGTCGGTCGCTTGTTTGAAGAGCATGGAATCCAGTTTGTGGTGGCGGAAAACCGCCGCATCACCCAGGATATCCTGGTTGCTCCCGGCGAATCCGGCATAGCCAAAGCCGGCCAAGTGGTCATGCTGGAAATTCTGCAACAACCCAGCAAACATGCGCAGCCGATCGGACGTATTGTCGAGGTGCTGGGCAATTATGCCGACCCCGGTATGGAAATCGAAATCGCGTTGCGCAAGCATGATCTGCCGCATGAGTTTCCCAAGGATGCCGAAAAACAGGCCCGGCAAATTTCTCCAGTGGTTGCCGCCTCAGATTGGGCGGGGCGTGAAGATATCCGCAACCTGCCGCTGGTCACCATTGACGGGGAGACCGCGCGCGATTTCGACGATGCGGTGTATTGCGCGCCGGAAAAAGGCGGCTACCGGCTGGTGGTGGCGATTGCCGATGTCAGCCACTATGTGCAGACGGGCGACGCGCTGGATCACGAGGCGATTTTGCGCGGCAATTCGGTGTATTTCCCGCGCCGCGTAATCCCGATGCTGCCGGAGGAATTATCCAATGGCTTGTGTTCCCTGAACCCGCATGTGGACCGGCTGTGCATGGTGTGCGACATGCATGTCGGCAACAGCGGTGAGATCGGCAAGTATCGCTTCTATCCATCGGTGATGCATTCGCAGGCGCGGCTGACTTACACGCAGGTAGCAAAAATGCTGGCCGAGCCGGACGGCGAGATGGCAAAGAGCAACGCTTCCATCGTGCCGCACCTGCAACATCTGCATGAGTTGTTCCAGAAGTTATTGAAGGCGCGCGCAAAGCGCGGCGCGATTGACTTTGAGACGGTCGAGACGCAGATGATCTTCACCGATCAGGGCAAGATCGAGCGCATCGTGCCGGTGGTGCGCAATGACGCGCATAAGCTGATTGAAGAGTGCATGCTGGCCGCCAACGTATGTGCGGCAGGTTATCTGCATGAGCACGGGCACACCGTGTTGTATCGCATCCACCAGGGGCCGACACCGGAAAAGCTGGAAGGATTGCGCGAATTCATGAAGGAATTCGGTTTGCAACTCACCGGTGAAGATGACCCGCAGGCAGCCGATTATTCCAAGCTGCTCAAGCGCATCAAGGGGCGCCCCGATGCGGGATTACTGCAAATGGTGATGCTGCGCTCATTGCGCCAGGCCAAGTATGAGCCGGTGAACATCGGACACTTTGGCTTGGGCTATGAGGCCTATACACATTTCACTTCGCCGATACGCCGCTATCCGGATCTGCTGGTGCATCGCGCCATCAAGGCGGTGTTGCATGGCAAGCAATACAAGCCCGCGCAGAAGTGGTCTGAGCTGGGTGCGCACTGCTCGATGACCGAGCGCCGCGCCGACGATGCCACGCGCGATGTCGAAGCCTGGCTGAAATGTTTCTACATGCGCGACCATCTCGGCAGCGTGTTTACCGGCACGGTTTCCTCGGTCACCGGTTTCGGCATGTTCGTTTCGCTGGATGATTTATATATCGAAGGGCTGGTTCACATCTCCGAACTCGGCAAAGACTATTTCCATTTCGACGCCACCAAACATCAACTGCTGGGCGAACGCACCGGACAACGCTATCGCCTCGGTGATCGCGTGCAAGTGCGCGTGGTCAAGGTGGATATGGAAAACACCAAGATTGATTTCATACTGCATGAAATCATCAAAGAATCCGGCCTCGGACAGACGCCGAAGCCTACAAAGAAACCCACCAAGGACAAGAAACGCCATGGCTGATCTGCGCCTGATTTACGGTTTTCACGCAGTCACATCGCGTATCCGGCAAAACCCGGATGGCGTGCTGGAAATCTATCTGCAAGCGCAACGCCAGGACCCGCGCATGCGCGACCTGATCAAACTGGCCGAAGCGAATGGGGTGCGCATCATCCCGGTGGACGCGAAACGCTTGGAAGGAATGGCGGGCAGTGCGCGGCACCAGGGCGTAGCGGCGCGCGTCGATGCGGCGCGCCGAGTGCAACATCTGGATGACGTGCTGGACACGCTCGATGAGCCTCCGTTGCTGCTGGTGCTGGATGGTGTGCAAGACCCGCATAATCTAGGCGCATGCCTGCGCAGTGCCGATGCATTTGGCGTACACGCGGTGATCGCCCCGAAAGACCGCGCGGTCGGCATCACCGCCACGGTGGAAAAGGTCGCCTGCGGCGCTGCGGAGACCGTGCCTTACATCGCCGTCACCAATCTCGCGCGCACCTTGCGCGAATTGCAGGAACGCGGCATCTGGGTGGTCGGTGCAGCCAGCGAGGCAGAGCAGGATTTATACGGCTTCAAACATAAAGGCCCGCTGGCCTGGGTGCTGGGAGCGGAAGGTGAGGGGTTGCGCCGCCTGACGCGCGAAACCTGCGACGAACTGCTGCGCATTCCAATGCTGGGCAGCGTGGAAAGCCTGAACGTTTCGGTGAGCGCGGGTATCTGCCTGTTCGCGGCGCGGCGGCTGCGCGCCGCATAGTTATATGCCGACCCCGCTAATATGCGACAGTTCAATCAAGGAATCCCCGCATGGCTCCGCAACCCTTCGCCCCCAAGTAGCAAGGCTGTCAACTCACCGAACGCGCTAATTATCAGCAACACTTCAAACTAAGATCATCCGCACCGACAACGAAACCATCAGCTAATGTGAAATACTGCACTAAACCGGTTGCATCTCAACAGGCAATCGTCTCGCATAGCCTACCGCCCCAGCAGTTGGATGCTCCAAAAGGCCAGAAATCCGCCGAACAGCACCAAGGTCGAGACTGGCTTTTCTTCGACTTCGTGTGCCTCCATCAGCAATTCTTCCGTGACCAGATAAAGCAATGCCGCCGCACTGAAGGCTAGCGCTCCCCCGATCACGGCATGAGATGCGCCCGACAGCAGTACATTGCCGATCAGCGAGAAAGTCAGGACAGTCCCGCCCAATGCGCCGGAAATGGCGATGATGCGCCAGCCGGCAGTCGCTTCGGAAGCCAATGCCAAGCCGAGGAACAATAGCTCTACCGATAAACCCAGCGCCAGGATTGCGCCTGTTTTGCCTCCAGCGGCAAACCCTGCGCCGATGATAAAACCATCGGTGGCCACGTCAGTGAAGGTGGCCAACAACAAGCCGGTGTTCAGTCCGGCTGCAGTTCCGGTGAATGACGCTTGATGCTCAAGCCGCATCGTCCACAATTTCAATCCATACATGAAAAGACTACCCAGCGCAAAGGAACACACCAAAACCAAACCGGGCGCATGTTCACGCTCGATCTCGGGCAGTAGTTCGACAGCCAGCGCCGCCAACACCACTCCGGCTGCGAAGTGCTGGATCAGGCTGCGCATTTGTTGGTTGGGGTTCCAGGCAGAAGCGAGTATTCCCCCGCCAAGGGCGGCCAGAGCGGGTGTCGCCATGATCAAAAAGTCATGTGTGTTCATTGTGATGGGCAGCTAATCAGGTTGGAATAAGGATACGCTATTTGGCGAATTAATCCGCGTTTCCTTCAGCAGGGCGAATAAAGGCCGGAGGTTGTATCCACCTGTTGAGTGGAGGGTTGGATACACGTCTGACAGCGTTTTATCCATCTATCTCATTTCAAATTCAGCGCAATCTGGTTGACTGGCTTAACAGTAAGCTCATTGACGCACCCACCTCCCTCGGCTACCATCGCGGCAATTCAGCTTTTACGGTATGCCCATGGTGTTTTTTAACCGCCTTTTTTTTCTTGTATTTTCTGCCTTCATTGCGCTTGCGCCAGCACCTGCATTGAGCGCAGTTGAAGAACCTGACCAGAATACGGGCGTTGCGGTTGCAGTTCAAGCCGAAGCAGCGCTCGCGCCAGGCGACCTGCAGGCGACCCCGCCGTTTGACGCCATTCAGGAACCGTCCACTGTTCCAGTTGCCCTCGACGCTTCTTCCATCCCTTCCGAGTTTGACCCGGCGCCCACCCCCGAAGCCAGCACTGCACAGAGCGATTTATGGCAACGCATCCGCAATGGCTTTGCGATGCGCGAGCTGGACAGCAAGTTGATCGCGCGCCACGAGCAGTGGTATGCCAACCGCCCGGAATATGTAATGCGCATGACGGAACGCGCCCAGCGTTATCTCCATTTTATTGTGGAGGAAGTGGAGAAACGCGGCATGCCAACAGAAATCGCGCTGCTACCGATGATCGAAAGCGCATTCAACCCCAGTGCCTATTCGGTGGGACGCGCCTCCGGCATCTGGCAGTTCATCCCCTCCACCGGCAAAAATTTCGGGATGCAGCAGAATTGGTGGTACGACGGACGGCGTGACATTGTCAGCGCAACAAATGGCGCGCTGGATTATCTGCAAAAATTGCATGACCAGTTCGGTGATTGGGAATTGGCTCTGGCCGCCTATAACTGGGGTGAAGGCGCGGTGGAGCGCGCGCAGGCGAACAACCGCAAGAAGAAGAAGCCGGTGAACTACGCCAGCCTCAAGCTGCCGAAAGAAACGCGCGGCTATGTACCCAAGTTGCTCGCAGTGAAGCATATCGTCAGCGACCCGGCCAGTTTCGGCCTGACGCTGCAACCCATCCCGGATCAACCCTATTTTGCTGCCGTCACTTCGGCACGCCATATCGACGTCAAACTCGCCGCCCAGCTTGCCGACATTACGCTGGATGAATTCAGCGCCCTCAATCCCGCGCATAATCGCCCGGTAATATTGCAGGAAAACGATAACGTGTTGCTTCTGCCGGTGGATAAAGTAGAAACCTTCCGCGCCAACCTGGAAAGCTACAGCGAACCCCTGGTGTCATGGCAGGCTTATAAGAGCAAGAAGGGGGAACGCCTTGATAAGCTTGCGCCGCACTTCGGCCTCTCGGTAGAGAGGCTCAAGTCCATCAACGGCATCTCACCGCGCAGCAAACTCAGCAACGGGCAGGCACTGCTGGTGCCACTAAATGGCGAAGATGCAAACAACGAATTTGAGGCGTTCAATACACATCTTGCGCCTAGCGACCAGCCGCGTGGGCGTATTCTCTCGCACACCGTGCGCAAGGGTGAAACGCTTTCCAGCATCGCCCACCGCTACCATGTGGGCCTGTCAAAACTGCAAGACTGGAACAGTGGCGTCTCGCAGCTTAAACCAGGCCAGATCATCACCATAGTACAAGCCGGAAAACCGCGCCGCCCGAACAGGGCAGGCAAAAACAACGTCAAATTAGCCAGTGCCGGCAAGAACAAGAAACCGGCTGCACGCAAGACACAACACCGTTTGAATGTTGCTTACATCGCCCCTTAACCGTGCAAAATTGCACCGTCTTCGTATTCATCACATCACCCCTCAATCACCCGCATTCTTCCGCCAAAGGTGGAATGAACCAAGGGGTAAGCTCAGTATAGGGCGCCTCTAGAAATCCACATTTCATCCCAATGCGGCGCTACGAAATTTTTTCCGCGCATTGCGTTTGGGCGAACTCTGAATTTTTAGAGGCGCCCTATATTGTTATGGAAGCGACCTCGCGAGACGAAAACCGAGGTTGTAGTAACTGCTCCCGGGCTCGTACCAGTTGCGACCAGCCTCGCGCCCGACCCGTGGGCTGACGATCCACGAGCCACCGCGAAGCACTCGGTTCGCGTCATTTCCCTGCCAGGCGATGCCGTCAGCCGGGGCGCCTTTGTAGTCGGCATGGTAGCCGTCCGCTACCCATTCCCATACGTTGCCGCTCATGTCGTGCAAGCCAAAGGAATTGGCTTGTTTTCCCGCTACAGGATGGGTGCTGTTGTCGCTGTTGCCGTCATGCCACGCCACGCTATCCAGATTGTCGCTGCCGCAGTATGCATGCCGCCCTCCCGCGTGGCAGGCGTATTCCCATTCTGCTTCACTAGGCAGGCGGTATTGTTTGCCGGTCATGGCGTTGAGCTTCTGAATGAATACCTGGGCATCGTTCCAGCTTACTTGTTCCACCGGGCAGTTGTCGCCGCAGCCGGTAAAGTTGCTGGGGTTGTTTCCCATGATCGCTTTCCATTGCCCTTGCGTCACTTCGGTCTTGCCCAGCGCAAAGCTCTTCAGTGTCACCCGGTGCGTCGAACCCGTTTCACCCATGTCATAACTCCCCGATGGAATGATGGCCAGTTCGGGGCAATCCGGGCAGTCGCGGATGATTGTTTCGGCTTTTGGTATGTTGGCTTCGGCTTTCGGTACGTTGCCTTCAGTCTTGCTGAGGGCGGCAAGCTTTTCCTGTGCGGCGGCGGCATGGCTGCCATTGGGGTATTTATCGAGATAAGCCTGCACGGTCAGGGCGTTTTCTCCAGACTGTGACTGATGCCAGAGTTGTTGTTCCTGCCGGGCGGCAAGTATATCCTGCGCGGCGGCGGCATGGCTGCCATCGGGGTATTTGTCGAGATAGGCTTGCACTGCTATGGAATCTTCACTTGACTGCGCTCTTTGCCAGAGATTTTGTTCATCGTGAGCTGCTTGGTCGGTTTTGAGTTTTTGGATGCGGGTTCTTTCCTTGGCATTGACGTCCGAACCATTGGCAATCAACAACTCAGCAATATCCTTGTGTCCATAAAGGGCGGCGACATTTATCGTGTCAACTTTAGCGCCCTTGGCGATCAGCAGTTCGGCAATATCCTTGTGCCCCATAATGGCGGCAAAATAAAGAGGAGTACCGCCATGCTTTTCCCTGGCTTTGACGTCTGCGCCTTTGGAGATCAGGAGTTCGGCAACATCCCTGTGCCCAGAAAGAGTGGCGAAATGCAGAGGCGTGGCGCCATCTTTGTTCTTGGCATTAACATTCGCGCCATAGATTATCTGACGGCTGGCTTCTTTTACGTTACCTGATTCTGCCGCCGAGAAAAGTTCGTCATTGGTGCTCGTGAGTGTGCTTGCCGCAAAAACACTGAGGGTCAGCGTTTGTGTGAAGCACAACAATAAGCCATATATCTTCAAAATATTAAGATTCATCGTACCTATTCCTCTTGCCAAACAGTTGAACCGACCCCGTCTAAGTTAATAAGGGCCAGAAATTCTTGGGGCTGAATTACTGGCACAATACACCATCGGCATCTTGGTTGAAAATAATCTGTCATTCCGGATTGCCTGTAATGTTGTTCGAGCACAAACCGGAGAGCCGGACAAACTCAAATTTTGGGCAAACAAACAATTTGGTTGACTCACGTCAGTGAATGATTGTAAGTTTACCGTTATGTTACGGTATATTGCGGAAAAGCTGAATGGGTCGTTTTGTTGCGTATCTGCCATGTTGCTTGTGTGGTTGTTAAAAATGAGGATGGGTGTTATTTTCCTCGCGTTAGTTTGGTTCAACCGATTAGGTCTCAAGAATTATTGGGTATTTTAGGCGGAGTGTTTTCCTAAGGGGGCGGTATGAAAACAAGAATGTTGCTGGGTGCAGTCATACTGACAGCACTTTCCTTCAACGTGCCGGCAGAAGACATGGCACTGGCGCCAGCACATGACGCTATTAAAGTATTGATACCGGGCGATGTGAGCTTCAAAGACGATGTGCAGCCCATCCTGCATGACTATTGCGTGAGTTGCCACTCTCTGGGTGGCAGGGGGCATGCCAAAAGCGGCTTGGATTTGACATCCTACGAGGGGCTGATGAAGGGTACCAAATTCGGGCCCGTCGTCATCCCCGGCAATAGCAGTACCAGCACTTTCACCAAGCTGCTTACCGGCACCAACAAGGGCTTGAAGATGCCAATGGGTTTGAATGAGACAGGCACGCTGGATCGCCAATACATCCTGATTCTGAGGAAATGGGTCAAACAAGGCGCCAAGAACAACTGATCAATTATTTGAGCGAATATTTGCTGTTATTGTTTGCCGCCGGCATGGGGCTTGTGTTCTGCGGGCAGGCAGCGCCTGTTTATTTATCCACTATTACCAATGAAATTTCCGGGCAATCGTAGTGCCGGGTCGGATTGTTATCTGTAAATAATGCGTTAACAGAAGGAATGAGGGACATGACTGACACTATGGATCACAGTAAGCGGCGCCTCTTGATCGCTGCAACGACGGCAGCGGGCGGGGTGGCAGCTGCGGGTGCGGGCGCACCGTTCGTATTGAGTTTGATGCCGAGCGAGCGCGCCAAGGCGGCCGGTGCGCCGGTCGAAGTGGATGTGGGCGCTATCCAGCCGGGCATGATGATCAGCGCCGAATGGCAGGGCAAGCCGGTGTGGATTGTGCGCCGCACCCAGGCAATGCTCGATTTGCTGGCCAAGCACGATGATAAATTGGTTGACCCGAAATCATCTGTTGCGCAACAACCCGAATACTGCAACAACGCTTACCGTTCCATTAAACCCGAGTACCTTGTGGTGCTCGGCGTCTGCACCCACCTAGGTTGCTCCCCGACTTTTCGCCCGGAAGTTGCACCGGCTGATCTTGGCGCGGATTGGCCGGGTGGCTGGTTTTGTCCTTGCCACGGCTCACGTTTCGATCTGGCGGCACGTGTGTACAAAGGTGTTCCGGCACCAAGCAATCTGATCGTTCCGCCACACAAATACCTCAGTGATACCAAACTCTTGATCGGCGACGACAGCAAAGGAGCCGCATAATGGATAAACTGAAAAAATTGATTGGCTGGATTGATGATCGCTTCCCGCTCATTTCAACCTATAAAGCGCATGTCTCAGAATATTACGCGCCAAAAAATTTCAACTTCTGGTATTTTTTTGGCTCGCTGGCGCTGATGGTGCTGGTGATCCAGATAGTGAGCGGCATTTTCCTGACCATGAACTACAAGCCGGATGCGTTGTTCGCCTTTGCTTCCGTCGAATACATCATGCGCGATGTAAATTGGGGTTGGCTGCTGCGCTACATTCATTCCACCGGCGCCTCGATGTTCTTCGTTGTGCTCTACCTGCACATGTTCCGTGGTTTGATGTACGGCTCTTATCGCAAACCGCGAGAATTGCTGTGGATCATCGGCATGATTATTTATCTGGCGTTGATGGGCGAAGCGTTCATGGGCTATCTGTTGCCATGGGGACAGATGTCGTTCTGGGGCGCGCAGGTGATCGTTAACCTGTTTTCTTCAGTGCCGTTCATCGGGCATGATCTGGCAATCCTGATTCGCGGCGACTTCGTGGTTTCCGATACGACGCTAAACCGTTTTTTCGCGCTGCATGTCATCGCGATTCCGCTGATAGTAGTGTTGATTATCGTTGCCCACCTTGTGGCATTGCATGAAGTCGGCTCCAATAACCCGGATGGCGTCGAAATCAAGAAGCATCTGGACGCCAACGGCAAGCCGCTGGATGGCATTCCTTTCCACCCCTACTACACCGTGAAAGACGGGGTGGGCGTGTTGGGTTTTCTGATCATCTTCTGCGCGATCATATTTTATGCGCCGAGCATGGGTGGGTACTTCCTCGAAGATAACAACTTCGTCCCGGCCAATCCGATGAAGACTCCCGAACACATCGCGCCGGTGTGGTACTTCACGCCGTATTACGCAATATTACGTGCGGTGCCGCCAATATTCGGCTCACA
>FZPX01000003.1_pt1 | contig 14115 bp, 9 predicted proteins | sample 1534791 | NCBI WGS metagenome assembly FZPX01 (sample SAMEA104161951, study PRJEB21768) | metagenome | biome: subterrestrial habitat; feature: phreatic zone; material: underground water | place: France | collected 2016-06-01 | depth 60 m | reverse complement strand
GAACACTGCTACTGTACTCCGCTCAGGTTCATGGGACTCAATTCGGGCGAAAAAAATTGGCGACTGCGGTCTCTCCCCGAGGGAGAGGGGCTTTGCTCCCTTCCCCCTCGGGGGGAAGGGCCGGGGATGAGGGTTTACCCTCTGTCGGTTCATTTTCAACCGAGGTTTTCAGGATAATCAACCTGCCCTGATGATTTCCAGCCCACCCATGTAGGAACGCAATACTTCCGGGACGGCCACGCTGCCATCGGCCTGCTGATAATTCTCCAGCACCGCAACCAACGTGCGGCCTACCGCCAGCCCGGAGCCATTCAGCGTATGCACCAGTTCCGGCTTGCCCTGTGCATTGCGGAAACGCGCATGCATGCGCCGCGCCTGAAACGCCTCAAAGTTGGAGCAGGAAGAAATCTCGCGATAGGCGTTCTGTGCGGGCAACCATACTTCAATGTCATAGGTCATTGCCGCCGAGAAGCCCATGTCGCCCGTACACAGCTTCACCACGCGATAGGGCAGGCCGAGTTGCTTCAGGATGATCTCGGCATGGCCGAGCAATTCTTCCAAGCCTTCATAGGATTTTTCCGGATGGGCGATCTGCACCAACTCCACCTTGTCGAACTGGTGCTGGCGGATCATGCCGCGTGTATCGCGCCCATACGAGCCTGCCTCGCTGCGGAAGCACGGCGTGTGCGCCACGAACTTCATCGGCAGTTTTTCCAGCGGTACGATTTCGTCGCGCACCATGTTGGTCACCGGCACTTCGGCGGTGGGGATCAGATAAAAATTCTGCTCACCTTCTTCACCCAACTGGCGCGGTACACGAAACAGGTCTTCCTCGAATTTGGGTAATTGCCCGGTGCCACGCATGGACTCGGCATTCACCAGATAAGGCACGTACACTTCGGTGTAGCCGTGCTGCTCAGTGTGCGTATCCAGCATGAACTGCGCCAGCGCGCGGTGCAGCCGCGCCAGCGGCCCTTGCAGCAGCGAGAAACGCGCGCCGCTGATCTTCGCGGCCGTCTCGAAATCCAGCCCACCCAAGTTTTCGCCGATGCTGACGTGATCCTTCACCTCGAAAGCGAATGTTGCCGGTACACCTACTTTGCGCACTTCCTGATTGTCCGCCTCCGATTTGCCGTGCGGCACGCTCTCGTGCGGCATGTTGGGAATAACGGAAAGAAATGCGTTCAGATCGTGCTGCACCTGCTCCAGTTTGGTTTCCAGTTGCTTGAGCTCATCGCCCAGATTCGCTACCTCCGCCATGATCGCCGACACATCCTCGCCTTTGGCCTTGGCTTGTCCGATCTGTTTGGATGTGGCGTTACGCTTGGCTTGTAGTTCTTGCGTGCGCGTCTGGACAGTTTTGCGCTCGCCTTCCAGTTTTTCGAAGTGCGCGGTATCCAGCGCAAAACCTCGCGTTGCAAGGCGGCTCGCAACAGCAGCTAAATCGCTACGCAATAATTGTATGTCCAACATAAAAACTCCCAATTCAGATTCTGCATGCCGTAGGTCGGGCTGCGCCCGACATGGTGGGCAGTGCGTGGTTGTTGCCGCCTTGGCGGCTTTACAACCACGGCCTACCCCTTGCGGGTGTAGCCCACCCTACATTTTCTTTTTTTGCTTTTTATCCAACTCACGCAAATGCGCCAGCTTCTCCGCGATCTTCGCTTCCAGTCCACGCTCGGTGGGTTGATAAAAACTCACCGGTGGCATGTCATCGGGAAAATAATTCTCACCCGCCGCATAGCCTTCCGCCTCGTCGTGCGCGTAGCGGTAGCCCTTGCCGTAATCGAGTTGCTTCATCAATTTGGTCGGTGCGTTGCGCAGGTGCGGCGGCACTTCGCGCGAGCCGTCCTGGGCGACAAAGGCGCGGGCGGCATTATACGCGACATAACCCGCGTTCGACTTGGCGGCCACGGCGAAATAGATCACCGCCTGCGCCAGCGCCAGCTCCCCTTCCGGCGAACCGAGCCGCTCATAGGTTTGCGCCGCTTCCAGAGCGATCTGCACGGCGCGCGGGTCGGCCAGGCCGATGTCTTCCCACGCCATGCGCACGATACGCCGCGCCAAGTAGCGTGGATCGGCGCCACCATCCAGCATGCGCATCAGCCAGTACAGCGCGGCATCCGGATCGGAGCCGCGCACCGATTTGTGCAGCGCGGAAATCTGGTCGTAGAACGCTTCGCCGCCCTTGTCGAAACGGCGCAGATTCTGCGCCAGGCTATTGTCGAGAAATTCGGCGGCAATCTGCGACACCCCGGCGGTGTGAGCGGCGGTTTGCAGTTGCTCCAGCGCATTCAGCAGGCGGCGCGCATCGCCGTCTGCGTAGCCGATAATGCGCTCCTTCGCGGCCTCGTCGAATTCCAGCCCTTGCAAAGCCACCTGCTGTACGCGCTCAAACAACTGCCCCAGTTCGGCCCCGGACAAGGCTCGCAGCACATACACCTGCGCCCGCGACAGCAGCGCGCTGTTGACCTCGAACGAAGGATTCTCGGTGGTCGCGCCGATAAAAGTGACCAGCCCCTGCTCAACGAAAGGCAGAAACGCATCCTGCTGCGATTTGTTGAAGCGGTGTACTTCATCCACGAAAAGGATGGTGTGGCGCCCGCGCTGTTGCAGCATCTGCTGTGCCTGCGCAATAGCCTCACGGATGTCTTTCACGCCAGACAGCACCGCCGACAGCGGCACAAACTCGGCATCGAAGGCCGAGGCCATCAGCCGCGCCAGCGTAGTCTTGCCCACGCCGGGCGGCCCCCACAAAATCATCGAATGCAGCTTGCCGGATTCGAACGCCAGCCGCAGCGGCCTGCCCGGCCCCAGCAAGTGCGACTGCCCGATGACCTCGTCGATATGCTTGGGGCGCAGGCGCTCGGCCAACGGTGCGGCAGGTTGAGCGGGAGAAAATAAATCAGGCATTTTCGCTGTACCGCTTATTCAAACTGCCTTGCCAATCCATCCAGCGTCATGTTCACCGCTATCGCGTTATGCGGAATCAGCACATAACGCCAAGGCTTGCCACCATTGGCAAGAGCATAGTCAGAAGCATTTTTGCACCACCTGATTGCCGCCTCCTTTTTGGCTAATACAACGGGATCGGCCATCTGGTTACTGGCCTTGGGTTCCAGCATATAGATCGCATCTTTCGACTCGGCCACAAAATCCGGCTGATACTCGGGGTGATCTGCTCCCTGCTTATAGAAAATCAGGAATTGCCCTTTGGCGGGCTTGAACCACTTCTCTGCATCACGATCAAGAATGACCGCCAGCACACGCTCCGGTTCCGAGTCGAATTTTTGTTTCGTAAACAAGCAGCGTTTGAAACCGCCAAACACATACCTCGACATATTGCTCCTGTCATCGGGTGATACGAGGTAGTCTGCCAGCGGCTGTTCGGCAAAATGAGTATAGGCAGGTTCTTTCAACTCGGTATAGCCTTTGCTTACCACCACTTCGTAATCAACCGCCTCTTCCCAGCTATGTTCTAACATCTGTGCATGAATAAATTTGGCAATATCGCGCTGATAGCAACGCAACACTTTGTGCGCCTCATCCTCGGATAAGTAGCCGCACAAATGCTTGACGGTTTGTGTAGCAAGGTCATACAGCAGCTCAGCCAGGTCGTCGTAAGAAACGTCATCGAAATCCATCAGGCCGCTGACGATGTAATCCTCCATCCGGCTCTCTTCGATACCGCCGTTTCCCATCGTTACCACATCAAGCTGATTGGTGCGCAAATGTTGAATCCATAGGTCTTCCGACACTGCCGGATATTTCAGCGTATTCAGCTTCAGGATAAAGGGTTTGAATCCGGCCTTTACTTCGCTCTTGGGCACGACCAGAATGCGTGGAATATTTATCGTCAGTTGCGTAAATGATTCGACCGTCTTTGCTACAACAGCAGCAAAATCTGGCTGTTCGGTGACACCCTCCAGTTCCATCTGTGCAGGGCGATGCTGTTCCTGCACGGCCTTGACGATAGCCGCCTGAATCTCGGGATTTTTCAAGTGCGCCAGCGTCGGCACAGTCGCCGGTTGATTCTCCAGCTTGCGGATCACCTCGTAGGCGATTTGTGCCACCTTCTGCTCTTCCGGCTTGGCAAAGATGCGCGGCACATCCTGCCCTGCCAACTGCGTACTGGCAGTCGCATCGGCTGGTTTCAACCCCAACATGGAAGCAAACCGTGATTGCGAAACCAGCGTCGCCGTCTTCTGCCCGAAGTCATCGTCATCCAGCACCACCGCCTTCAGATGAATAGCGGAATCAGGCCGGTTCGCCTCGTTGATAATTTCCTGGAATTTGTCATGCGCGACGATGTTTAGCCGATCTACGGCAGTCACGCCGGTACGTTTGCCATAAGGCAGTCGCAGGCCGCGCCCGATAGATTGCTCGATCAGAATACGTGCATTGGCGGCACGCAGCGGCACGATGGTGTAGAGGTTGGTCACGTCCCAGCCTTCTTTCAGCATGTTGACGTGAATGACGATTTCGGTCGGCTCATCGGTATGCTCAACCTTCAGCAGCCGCTCGATCATCTCCTCTTCTTCTGCGCCACTCCGGCTCGAATCCACCTGAATGACCTTGTCCTTGTAGCGTCCCTCAAAAAACTCATCCGACTTTATCAATGTGGTTAACTGCCCGGCATGGGTCGTGTCCCGCGCAATCACCAGCAGGAAAGGCTTGACGATCTTGTTATCGGTTTCGCGGGCGTAAGTTTCCAACTCCACCTTCACGCTTTCGTGCAGGCGCACGCCGTCTTCCAGCTTCATGCGCTCGATCTCCTCCGGCGACATTCCCGCCGGGTTGAAATTCTTGCGCGTCACCACAGCAGGCTCTTTTACAAAGCCATCCGCCATCGCCTTGCCCAGCGGGTAATCCACGATCACATTCTTGAACGGTACTGCACCCTTGGTGCCTTCCACAAAAGGCGTTGCCGTCAACTCCAGCCCCAGTATCGGCTTCAGCTCATTGATCGCCCGGATACCGGCACTCGCGCGATAGCGATGCGATTCATCCATCAGCATCACCAAGTCAGGCAGCCCAGCCAGATAATCGAAGTAGCTCTCGCCGATGTACTCAGAAAGCCGCTTGATACGCGGAGATTTGCCGCCGCGCACCTCGGAATTGATTTTCGAGATATTGAAGATGCTTATCTTGCAGCGCAGCTGCTCATCGAACAGTGTGCCGATCATAGATTCGTAATTATCGCCAGTGATAATCGCAGGTGCGTCAATGGCGAATTCCGAGATACCCTTGAACACATATTTCGGATGCGTGCGGTCGCTGAAATCGGCGATCAGCTTGTTATAGATGGTCAGGTTCGGCGCCAGCACGAAGAAATTGTTAATGCCATGCGCCAGGTGCAGATAACTGATAAACGCCCCCATCAACCGCGTCTTGCCCACCCCCGTCGCCAGCGCAAAGCACAATGAAGGAAAGTCTCGCTCGAAGTCGGACACAGACGGAAACTCGCTACGGATGATCTCCAGCGCGGCGGCAACGTCCGCCCCTTTTCTGGGTGGAACAATTTCAGTGATTCGATCCAGAATCTCCAGTGAGCGGCGCTGCGGCGCACGCAAACTCAACCGTCCGGCAATGGCATTAACGTGGCGGTTCATTCAGATTTTCCCTTGTTCTTTTTCGATGTGTGTTTTTTCGGGTTTGAGGCGGCTTTCCGCGCAGTTATTAAGTCTTTCTTAATAACTGCCTTACTGGCTGGCGGCACCAGATACCGCAGTTCCCGCCGAAGCTCGTTTTCAAGTTCCTCGACGGTTGGCAGATGGAGTTGGTAACGGCTGGTGAAAATATTGCGCTCCTGCTGTTCGCCCAGCGTGTACTTCACCACGGCATCGTTTTTGTCGGGACATAAGATCAAGCCCAGAGTTGGGTTATCGCCCTCGGTACGCCGCTCGCGGTCGTAGTAATTGACGTAGAACTGAATCTGCCCAAGGTCGGCGTGGGTCAGTTTCCCCACCTTCAGGTCAATCAGCACAAAGCATTTCAACACCGTGTGGTAGAAAACCAGATCAATGTAGAAGTGGTCGCCATCGAGCGTGATGCGTTCCTGCCGCGACACAAACGCGAAACCTTTGCCCAACTCCAATAGAAAGGTTTCCAGATTGCTGATCAGCGCCTGTTCCAGTTTGGATTCCACCAAACGCGGCGACTCCGGCAGATCAAGAAACTCCAACACCACCGGGTCTTTCAGCGCATCTATCGGCTGTGCAACTTCCTGCCCATGAACTGCCAGGCGCATCAGCCCTTTCTTGTCCCGGCTTTTCGCCAACCGGTCGAACAGTAAGCTGCCGATCTGCCGCTCCATTTCGCGTGCCGACCAGTTATTTTGAGCAGCCTCAATCTCATAGAACGCCCGCGCCTCAGCGCGGCTCACGCGGAGCAAGGTACGGTAGTGAGTCCATGAAAGATTAGGATTCAATTGCCCCGGATGCCATGAATCCGCACGCACTGCGTTCGCAATGTATGCAACATTGCTATCCATTGATGCAGCCAAATTCCGACGCACTGTCTCGGATTTTTCAGATGGGTCAGATTTCCGACGCAGTGCGTCGGAATTTACCTTTGGCAACAGTTGCGGATATTCAAGATAGAAACGGCGAAACAACTCCAGATTGTCCACGCCGTAGCCAGAACCGAAGTCCGCCTTCAGATGTGCAGCCAGTTCCCGCAACAACTCCGCGCCATAACCGGCGCGGCGCTTCCCCTGTTGCTCCTCTTCCACAATCTCGCGCCCGATCAGCCAGTTCGCCACCACCTGCGTGGTATTGACGGTACGGGCAATGTTGCTACGCGCCGATTCAAGAATATCCCGAATGCGGTCGAACAAAAGCGGTGTATCGGGCAGAGGTTTTTTTGGCTTCGTCATCTTCGGCTTCGTTGCCATGTTATTCCTCCTCCCCATCAAACAACCCGCCCTGCGCCACATTCACACCGCGCCCTTTGGCCTTTGCCCCCTCTCCCGCAGGCGGGAGAGGGCTAGGGTGAGGGGCTTTGGGCAAATTCTCCACCTGCAACGAATAATCGTCATGCCCCCACTCGCAGCGCGACAGCACCTGCTTGGGAATTTTCTTAACCGTAAGATTCGGGTACGCGCCACGTCCACGGAATGCGGTGCACAACACCAGCAGGCTGCGCTCCGCCCCCACCTCATCGGAAAGCTGCTGCAACTGCTCGTGGTTCAGGTTCGCCGTGGTGACGTAGATAAAATCCCGCTCGGTGGAATGCCCGTGCATCCAGTAATGCGCATCGCTTGGCGCGTAGGTGAAACCCTCCAGCTTGCACAAGGCTTGCGCCAGCATCTCCGCGTTGTATTCCTTGTTGATGACCCACTGCCCGTAAGCATCCTGCCGCAACAAGCTGGGCGCGAGTTTGTAATAGCGGAAGCCGCCGCCTCCTTGCCAACCTACCGCCTGCGTAACGCCGCTGGGGTCTTCACCGTCAACCAATTTTTGCAGGCGCGGAATAATGTGCGTGTGACAATGCTCACCCAATTCGACCATGATCCAGCGGCGTCCCATTTTGTGAGCAACCGCACCGGTAGTACCGGAACCCCCAAAAGAATCAAGGATCGTATCACCCGGCTTACTTGCCATTTCGAGAACTCTTTTGATTAGAGATTCAGGTTTCTTTCCGTTTTTAAAGTCAACGCTACCCTCTGACCCAATACCATTCCAAGAAATATCCGTCCAAACATCGGTAATTGCTTCTCCGGGGATTAACTGACCATCAACCTCTATCAACCGATGCTCATAGAACAGCATCTGTCGTCCATTCACAATGAAGAAGCCCTGATCTTCATCACCGGGGTGAACATAAACTCGGTCGCGGTCAGCCTTTGATTTTGCGATTGTTACCTTACGTTTAAGCGCTGCACCACCACCGATTGCCGCAGGCTGAAATACCCGCCGAGCATTGCTCAAAGCGAAGTCGGCAATATCATCTTCAAAATATTCACCGCGCTTCTTTTTAGCTTCACTGGCACTTCCAAAACCAAGATTCACGGCTGTAGCTTCGCCAATCCCAACCCACGTCCAATCTTCAATTGGTGCGTCTCGATCAACAAGAACCTTGTTATATCCAGCATCATATCCCTTTGGAATCCAAAGTTTTTGCAATGGCTTTGTAGATTTATCCTTTGCATAAATCAGCAGATAATTCACCGTAGAAAACACCGTGGCTGCCGTTGCTTTAAAACCAGACGGATCATTCGTAGTCATCGAAATAGTATTGAGATAATTTACTCTTCCAAAAATTTCATCAAGCAATACCTTTGCATAGGCTGCTTCTGAATTGTCGAGATGAACAAATAGAACACCATCAACTGACAGCAAATTCCGAATACGCTCAAATCGTTCTCGCATTAGCCCGAGCCAAATTGAATGCTCCAAACCATCGTCATAATGCTCAAAAGCAGAACCAGTATTGAACGGCGGGTCAATATACACACACTTAATTTTTCCAGAGAACTCCGCCTCCAAAGCCTTCAACGCCAGCAAGTTGTCGCCGAAGATCAACCGATTGTCGAAGATGTCATCATCAGTCACGCGATGCTTCGCGTGGTAACTCTTCGCCGTGTCTTCCAGCAAAATGCGCGGCTCCAACTTTGGCCGGTTCTCCTTGCCAATCCAGGTGAGTTCGAGTTTTTGTTTTTTCATATTCATGTCTAATCTGGTCGAATGAATTCGACCCTACACTACGTGATCGGATAAATCTGATGTAGGTGCGAATTTATTCGCACGTTGCCGGTTTTTCCGTTTCATTCCATCCGAAATAAATTTGTTAGCCCTATTGTTTAATGGACTGGTTGCAATATGGGTGCATGAGCTGACAATTATCGGGTGAGCCTAACCCACCATCACGCTTCGGCTTTATGTGATCGTATGAAATGGATTTTTGGGAATCAAGGTATCCGTCGCAAACTGGACATTTAATTACTGATTTAAGTGCCGTGCTAATGAATGTTGCACTTTTTGTATCGTCTGAGAAGCTGGTCGAATGGGTCTTCTCACTACCAACGAATATTTTTCCAACAAGCTCAGCATATTCGACTAGATCGTTGTCAGTTATATCTCCTTTTTCAGCCAGATGGGAAATAACTTTATCTAGCAGGTTGGCATATTGAGTGACTCGCTTGGGGCTAATGGTTTTCTGGAGAATCGTCGCGATGAGTGGTTTATCTGCTATGAGCAATGCTTCAAGTTTGCCGCGAACAGAAGTAAATTTTTTAAAAAACGCCTTGTCATTGTTGGCTAGTTTTTGACCAATCAGGGCGGCTGTTCCCATAAATAAGGGAATCACATGCCTGCCAGTTGGGCCATAAAAATAAATGGCTGGGTGTAACCCTAAACTACCTTGGTCGTTTCCTGAAATACGTTTTGCTAATTCGACAGCATTTGTTAGAACCTCAACAGTCTTTTCACCGCTTTCGTCATCATCGTATTCGTCGATGCCACTTGGTTTGCCCAAATGGTTCTTGTTAGCCGTGAGTATAAATTCGATTAGCACTTGAAGCGCGGCTCTTACGCCCTTTGATCCCCCAAGGGGGAGATCCAAAGTTTTTACAAGTCTGTTCAGTTCTGGGTCGAATAAGGTTGTATGTAGCTCTTTTGCCAACAGTACAATTTGATTGCCAATTTCATCGGTGAATGGTGCCCAGTATTTATGTCCCATTCCATATCTAATTACGGCGCGGGAAGCTATCGCAATTGGCTTTTTTCTGTTTTTCAAAAGTAACTCTTCAATGGCATCTAGCGGGGTGCCTTTTGTGTTTATCTTGAAGAAGGAAGCTTCTGCTTTGCCAGCATCACCTTGCACCCATTGGATTGGTAATGTTCGCGTATTTACGGTGCTAATTTTTCTTAAGTCATCTTCGCTAGGTTGCGGAGAATTCACTAAAGATTGAAACTGCTGCCATGAACCAATTCCACCCGAAATCAAATCCCTTGTTTTTTTTGCAGCCAGTTTTTGCTCCTTCGGGATTACGTCATCACCAAAGAATTTTTTTGAAGTCGTACCATCACCATAATCATCTTCTATCCAGGCTCTTAGGACGCTGAGTCGATGGCCGCCATCAATAACGAAAAGATACGTCGGTGAGCGCCATAAAATTACGGATGGAATCAAATCTCCACTAATGAAACATTCAAGTAGTGAAACGACCTGCTCTGGTGTCCAGTGATTTGTTTCTCGCTGAAAGTCGGGCTTTCTTAAAATTGGAGATATAAAGTTTCCAGGTAGGAAGTTTTGAACTGAGATGTCCCGAATGCTATCGAAAATTGGGGACGGGGACTTGCCTTGAAGCGCGAAGTCTTCTCGAAGAATCATCGCATCCAAGTTAACCAAGTTTTTTGATGCCATGTCAGAACCCTCTATGTTTTGATAGCGATACAACTCATTTTAGCTCGGGAACAGTTTTCGAGTTAAAAGTAACAGCTTTTTTCCATTGGAAAACCAACATGCTCGCGCAGAAGAAAGAAGGTTCAGTGAATACCATCAGGAGAGCTGATCGATGCGCCAGATGGCCGTTGCCAGTTTGGCAAGCAACTTCTGCCGTGCGGCAATACGGTCAGGTGTCCAGTCCGCGTTTTCTTCCCCAAGTTTTTGTGTCAACCCGAAGCTACTCGCCTGCAAGACAGGTCGTTTGATCGCATAGGCTGCGTTGCCAATATCCTTGTTCGCGCTTTTGGCAAGCAGTGCCATATTACCGATGCGGTACACCATGGCTTCTGCATCTTCATCCGTGAATTGTTCCCAGCCGGTTTCCGGGTTTTGCGGCAGCACATGTTCGACGGTGAATGTGTCACTTTCAAAGTCGTTGTCCTGGCCGCTGTGTTGCCGTTCCAGTTCGCACAGGATGTAGCGCACGATACGATTGTTGCGCGAGTCGGTGGTGCGAATAATTTTTTCGGCGAATATCGCTTTGAATGCGTCATCTTTCGGATAGATTTCCTGCAAGGATTCCAGCACCTGAAACGAGCTGGATGACGCGCCCTGATTGAGTTTTTGTGCTGCCGCGTAGTAGGTGCGCTCTTGTTCGTTGGTGGGCAGATTACCGATGATGTTGTAACGAAAGGCGATCATCACACAGGCGCGCAGCACCGCCGAAAACTGCTCGTCCGGCAAGGCTCGATGCGCGGCCAGGATCAACGAGAACGGCTGGCGCACACGGAACAGGCGCAACAGTTGCGCATAGCCCTTTAGCGTACTGTTCCAATGTGAGGCATCGGGCTTGGTGAGTGCCAGATAGGTGTCCATGTCCTCTTCCATGCCGCGCAGCAATTCGAAGACGGCCGCACGGTCGGCGACTTTGCCGCGTATGGTCTTGAATAAATCCGATTGGCGTGCGAAAGTTTTACGACTGTTCCAGTGGCTGCGCAGAAAGTCCGGGAAGCTCTCCGAACCCAAGCGCGAAACCATCGACTCCCAGCGATCTTCGAGTGCGTTCATTTCGTTGGGATGCTCGTTTTGCTTGTGCAGTACCGAGAACAGGTAGTTCTTTAGCAAGTCGGTGGATGACAGCCTCACGCCGCGCGCGTTCAGAGTTTCAAATACTTTGTAGGCATTGAGTTCGTCGGTGACGCTGATGACGGTAAAAAACAGCCGGTCGCTCATGGTCTCGACCAGACTGGCCAGCGCCATCCCCTCATCGCCGCCGCGTTTTTTTGCGTAATCTCGAACGCGCTTTTCTAACCACTCGAAAGCTTTACGCAGGCTGTGCTCCGAGGCGCGAAAACCACGCACGGGCAAATGCCCCAGCGGCACCAGATAAGTTTGAAAGTAACTGTCGTTGTTGCGGTTGAGTGTCAGCTTACTGCGGGTGACCAATGTGACCGGATCAAGATAGCCGATGTAGGTGTTTCTGATTTGCTCCAAGCGCTGCTTGTTTTGATCTGGATTTTTCCCTTCATCTACCAGACGTCTGAGGTTCTTAAGCACGGACAGTGCAATCAGGCTCAATGTTGTCAGCCGCTGCTGGCCGTCGATCACATCAAAGCATTTCTCATCTTGAGATTGCAGAACGAGATAGCCCATGTAATGAGCGGGCTCGCCACCCTCCTGAATCGTGCCCTGAATATCCGCCCACAGGTCTTCCCATTCCTCGTCAGTCCAACTGTAGTCACGCTGAAAACGTGGGATGCTATAGGTCAGCCCGTTACCGATGAGCTTACGATAGGTGTTGTTTTCAGTTTTAAAATTCGTTGCGGACATAGTTCACTCCTTCACATTCTCGCGGCCTGCATCTTCCAAGGCGGGGAATTCTAACCCATCAATCTCCTGCAACGACTTCCCCGCAATTCCCTGCAAGTCGCCATACATCCCAACCGTCGCCCCCATCACGCGCTCGATCTGCTCTTCGCGCTTGGCTCATTGCTTCATGATGGCTTGGGGTTCTACTATCCAGATATGTTCGAGTTATTTGTTTTTGGTCACGATGTGATAACAACCATCTAATTTTTAACTATTTTCCTGGAAGCTCCGTTTTCGGATGTGATAAGAATTTCGCCTGTCATGCCCAATACGGCAGGTATTCGACAAACTTGTTGCCGCTATTCTCATCTTTGCGTTTGATTCTCCCTGCGCGCAGGGTATCAGCAATCAAGTTGGTGATGGAATTTCGCTGTTTGTCGATCAATTTAAAACGTTTACGCAGTGTGGTGTTAGTCAATGTCTGGCTGGATAGATATTGCAAAACCGCGTGCTGGTAAGTGGCTTCAACACGCTCTTGTTGGGACATGTCGGCAAACTTCTTGGGCGCATAGAGCGTGACCTTGAAGTCATTTTCCGTCGGTGTGAACACAACGGGCGGCAACCCGAAGAGCTCGATGCTCGCAACCACTTTCTGGAAACCGGTGCCGCGCTCCTCGCATATCCGGTAGCGGCGGAAGGCCGATGCCAGTAGTTCATTGCGCGATTCCGGTGTGGTGCCGATCAGCCGGTCAACTCGCTTGCCGGGCAACAGGCTGCCGGGGTTGGTGAATTCGATGCGGTCTTCGAAAACTTCGACCATCGGCCCGCTGCCGGTAATGCTGAAGTCCTGGTGGATGAGCGCATTGGCAACCAGTTCGCGCAGGGCGATTTCGGGATATACGCTGACTTCGGTACGCAAGGATTGCTGGATGACTTCCGAGTGCGGCAGTATGCGCTTGAGATAGCTGATCAAGCCCTCAAAGCCGATGGCGTAGCCGCGCTGCCCCATATGCTCGTTAATCGTTTCAACCTTGTTCATGCCCCGATAATGAATCACGCGGATGCGTTTGCGCTTGAGGCTTTCAAACTGTTCCAGATCGCGCGCGGCGGCAATAGCGCCGAGGTTGGTGATGTAGTAGCCCTTGCCATCCGGCACAAGCATTTTTTCATCGCACAACCAGCGCATCAATTCCATTTCATCGTCAGGCAATTGACGTTGCAACAAATCGGCGATTCTTGCGAGATCAAGCAGCCTGGTAATCTGGCCGATCTCCAACAGCGTAGAAGCGCGCAATTCTTCCCAACGTGGCGCATGTCCATGCAGCATGAGCGCGCCCACTTCTTGCCGCGATGCCTTGCGTGTGGTGCCGCCCGAGCGTATCCACGATTCTTCAATTGATTTGCCACGGCGATGCGCGGGCTTGGCTGTCTGCTCTGGTATCCGTATCAGTAAAACAGAAGCCCCACGATAGTCCACCACGGCGTGGTCAATGGCCAAGGCCGGTTCGATGGCATCGCGTCCAATGTTCGCCAGCGTGTTGACGATCCGGGCAACGTCATCCTGCTGCACACCGACAAGCGCTGCATCAGTATCCCGGATACCGTAGGCCAAAAAACCGCCATTGGGGTGATTGGCAAAAGCAATCAGATGTTCTGTGAGCCGGTTCTTTTCGGACGACAGACCACCCTTCCAATCAATTTCGTTGATTTCATGGGGAACCGGCTCCAAGCTCTGAGTTAGGTATTCCAAAGCCGGTGCAATCCAATGCTTATCCATTCGTCACCGTTGGGGTTGTTGTATTGCTTGCTTCCAGCGCCGGAAACTCCAGCCCATCAATCCCCTGCAACGACTTCCCCGCAATTCCCTGCAAGTCGCCATACATCCCAACCGTCGCCCCCATCACGCGCTCGATCTGC
>FZPX01000317.1_pt1 | contig 14143 bp, 10 predicted proteins | sample 1534791 | NCBI WGS metagenome assembly FZPX01 (sample SAMEA104161951, study PRJEB21768) | metagenome | biome: subterrestrial habitat; feature: phreatic zone; material: underground water | place: France | collected 2016-06-01 | depth 60 m | reverse complement strand
AATTCCCCGCCGCTTGCGGCGAACGATTTGACAGGATTCCGGTTTGATACCTCGCGGCTTGCCGCGAGGTTCTTCATTTAGTCCTACATTCTGAACGCTCTGATTTTTGGCGCGCAGTTAATGTTGAATATTGAGTGTACGCCAGCTTCGTAGGCCACCATCTTGCCCAGAAGGGTTGATGGAAGATGCTGCAATCCCCGTGCTGCATTATAATGCCGGGGTTTCCTGTCCAGCGACGGGAACATTGTCCGAGTTGAACCGACTCGCCGAACTTAACTATTTAAAAAGGAAATGCTAATGAAAAAACTGATCGCGCTCGCATGTCTGGGTTTGTTGTTTGCCGCATCCGCCCCCGCTATTGCCGGGGCACAGCAGGACAAAATGAAGAACTGCAACAAGGACGCCAAGGAGAAGGCGTTGAAAGGCGATGAGCGCAAAGCGTTCATGAAGGAATGCCTGAGCAAGAAGGCCGAGGCGCCCGCTGAAAAGAAAGCTGATGCGGCACCGGCAGACAAAAAATCTGCGCAGCAGGAAAAAATGAAGAATTGCAACAAAGATGCCAAGGAAAAAGCAATGAAAGGTGATGAGCGCAAGAAGTTTATGAGCACATGCCTGAAAGGTTAATTACGGAATTTTTGTAACGGCCAGGCGCACGCTTGTCGTGCGCTTTTTTACGCCCTCTGCCATCAACCAAAACCGTGGAAAAAAGCGCTGTTTTGTGCCGGGTGTATAATTCGCGTTTCTCTGATGCCGCGCGCTTAGCGCGGCATTTAATTGCATAGAAGGCGATGATTAAAAAACTGTTCAAGCGTGTGTTCGGAAAGTCTGCTCCAGCCCCGGTGGAAGGCAAGTGTCGCATAATCCCTTTTGATGTGCATGGAGTCGGCAGCGACGGCATCAGCACGGCTGCGCGCAGGGTGACAGATGGCCTGCAGGCGGCTGGCTATAAGGCTTTTGTGGTGGGCGGCGCGGTGCGCGACTTGCTGCTGGGCCGCCACCCCAAGGATTTCGATATTGCCACCGATGCCACGCCGGAAGAGGTGCGCGGCGTATTCCGCCGTTCGCGCATCATCGGGCGGCGTTTCCGTTTGGTGCATGTGATGTTCGGCGAGGAGGTGGTGGAGACCTCCACTTTCCGCCGCATGATCGAGGCGGAAGATGCGCAGACCGATGAGCATGGGCGCCTGTTGCGCGATAACGAATTCGGCGACCAGGAACAGGATGCGGCGCGGCGCGACTTCACCGCCAACGCGCTGTTCTATGACCCCGCCACGCGGGAAATTTTCGATTACCACGATGGTTATGCCGACATCCGCGCCAACACCTTGCGCATGATCGGTGATCCGGCGGTGCGCTACCGCGAAGACCCGGTGCGCATGTTGCGCGCGGTGCGCCTGTCGGCCAAACTGGGCATGAAGCTGGATGCCGCCACTGCCGCGCCAATCTTCGGCATGAAGGAATTGCTCGGCAATGTGCCGCAAGCACGCCTGCTGGATGAGATGCTCAAGTTGCTGTTGTCGGGGCATGCGGTGGTGTGCATCAAAAAACTGCGCGAGATGGATTTGCACCACGGGTTGTTGCCGATGCTGGACGTAATCCTGGAACAGCCGATGGGCGAGAAATTCGTCATGCTGGCATTGCAGAATACCGACCAGCGCATCAGCGAGGAAAAATCGGTGTCCCCCGCATTCCTGTTTGCGGCTCTGTTGTGGCATGAGGCGCTGGCTGCGTGGAAAGTGCATCAGGAGGCGGGCGAACGCCCGGTGGCGGCACTGCATGCGGCAATGGATGAGGTGCTGGATCGGCAACGCGAGCAATTGTCCATCCCCCGCCGTTACGACGCGATCATGAAAGAATTGTGGCTGTTGCAGCCGCGTTTTGAGCAGCGTGGCGGCCAGCGCCCGGTGCGCTTGTTGTCACAGCCGCGTTTCCGCGCCGCCTTTGATTTCCTGTTGTTGCGCTGCGAGAGCGGCGAGGTGGATGCGGAAATGGGCTTGTGGTGGGATGAGTTTCAGGATGCCACGGACGAGCGCCGTGCTGAAATGTTGCAGCCGGACGAGGTGCCCAAGAAGCCCCGCCGCCGTCGCAAAAAACCGGCGGCTGAAGCGCCAGTGCAGGCGGAATTGCCAATAGAGTGAAAACGGCACATACGGTTTTCATCGGCCTGGGCAGCAATCTGGACGATCCGCAAAATCAGGTTCTGCGGGCTTTGCAGGCGTTGGATGGGTTGCCGCACACTCGCCTGTTGGCACGCTCATCGTTATACCGCAGCGCACCTGTGGGCTATCCGGAGCAGCCGGATTTCATCAATGCGGTGGCGAAACTTGAAACCGCTTTAAGCCCCCGCATCTTGCTGGATGCGCTGCTTGGCCTGGAGCGCGAGTGCGGCCGCACGCGCGAATTCCGCAACGCGCCGCGCACACTGGATTTGGATGTGTTGCTGTATGATGATTTGTGTTGCCATGAGCACGGCCTGACCATCCCGCATCCGCAGATGCACGTTCGTGCGTTCGTGCTGCGCCCCTTGCTGGAGATTGCGCCGGACTGCATGATTCCCGGCATCGGCCCGGCGGAAAAAGCATTGCAGGATTGCCGGCAACAGCAACTGGAGAATATAGCGCATGACCCCTAAACCGAAGACGATGACCGATTTGCAGGCAATGCGCGACAAGGGCGAAAAGATCGCCGTGCTGACCTGTTACGACGCCAGTTTTGCGGAATTGCTCGAAGCTGCTGGTGTGGATGTTCTGCTGGTGGGCGATTCGCTCGGCATGGTGTTGCAAGGCCATGACACCACCTTGCCGGTGACTCTGGACGAAATGGCTTATCACACGGCTTGCGTGGCGCGCGGGGCAAAGCGGGCGTTTATCATCGCCGACATGCCATTCGGCACCTTTCAGGTCAGCCCGGAAAAAACATTTGAACATGCCACGCGACTGATGGCGGTTGGCGCACAGATGGTCAAGCTCGAAGGTGGGGAGGTGATGGCCGACACCATTGCCTTCCTCACCCGGCGCGGCATCCCGGTATGTTCTCACATTGGACTGACCCCGCAGTCGGTGCACCAGATGGGCGGCTACCGCGTGCAGGGCAAAAATGAAACGGCTGCCCAACGGCTATTGCAGGACGCGCTGGCGGTAGAGCAGTCGGGGGCCGGCTTGCTGGTACTGGAAGCAATGCCTGCCAGCCTTGCCGAGGAAATCACCGGGAACATTTCCATTCCAACTATAGGCATCGGTGCAGGCGCGGCCTGTTCCGGCCAGGTGCTGGTGTTGCACGACATGCTGGATATCTACCCCGGCGCCAAGGCGCGTTTTGTGAAGAATTACATGCAAGGCGCGCAAGGAATCGCCGATGCGGTGGCGCGCTATGTGGCCGAGGTGAAGTCAGGCACGTTCCCGACAACAGCGCACAGTTTCTAGCAACAAGAGCTTCAAACACACGGGGAACGCGCATGCACTGAATGGCATCATCCGAACGGGATGCCGCCCGATATTCCGAATTTCAAGATGCTGTTTCCACCCCTCTCCGAGCAAAAAAACCATCGCCCGCATCCCCGGTATGCTGTACGGCAAGATCGAGTTGATCCGGAGAGTGTGCGCGCCAAACTGCGCGTGCCGGCCAACTATGGCTACCCACCGGACATACAGGAGAAGGTGGCTGAAACTGCATTGCGACAAGCTGAGGCGCTGTCCGTCGAGCGGGCTATTGCGTAATTTTCGTGACGTTGGGAAGGGACATAACCCAATAGCTACAATGCGGATGCTGTTGCGAAACTGAGAAGGCCACATCTATGTTTCCCCTTTCAATTTGGGGTCGAGCGGGTGCGTGTGATGCGGTAAAATATATCTTTTCAGCGTATCCAAATATCCCGATGACCGCACGTTTGCGTGAAATCCCATACAACTACACCTCGTTCTCCGACCGCGAGATCACCATCCGCATTCTGGGTCACGAGGGGTGGGATATCATCAACAGCTTGCGCGGGGAGCGCCGCACCGGGCGATCCGCGCGCATGTTGTACGAAGTGCTGGGCGACATCTGGGTGATATTGCGCAACCCGTATTTACAGGATGACTTGCTGAACAATCGCAAGCGGCGCGGCGCCCTCATCGCCGCACTGCGCCATCGCCTGCACGCTATCGAGCAGCGCCGCCAGGACAACGAGGAGGTGAAGCGCCTGCTGGAATTGGCGCACCGCGCGGTCAACGAATTTTCCGCCGATTTCGATGACACCCTGCGGCTGCGTCGCCGCGTGTTGCGCGTATTGAGCCGCATCACGCGCCGCGATAACATTCAGTTTGACGGGCTGGCGCGCGTCACGCATGTGACCGACGCCACCGACTGGCGCGTGGAATATCCGTTCGTGGTGCTTACCCCGGACACCGAGGAAGAAGTCGCCCCGCTGGTGCGCGCCTGCATCGAACTCAAGCTGACCATCATCCCGCGCGGCGGCGGCACCGGCTATACCGGCGGCGCGGTGCCGCTGGATAAAATCTCTGCGGTGATCAATACCGAAAAGCTGGATGCGCTCTCCGCCATAGAGCATCTCATCCTGCCCGGCCTGAGCGAGCCTTATGCCACCGTCCGTTGCGGTGCGGGCGTGGTGACACGCCGCGTGATGGAAGCGGCGGAAGCCAGCGGGCTGGTGTTCGCGGTGGACCCGACTTCGGCGGATGCTTCATGCATCGGCGGCAATGTTTCGATGAATGCGGGCGGCAAGAAAGCGGTGCTGTGGGGCACCGCGCTGGACAACCTGGCATCGTGGCGCATGGTCACACCGGATGGCTTGTGGATGACGGTGGAGCGGCTGGATCATAACCTCGGCAAGATACACGATGCGGATGTGGCGCGCTTCCGCATCACCCGTTTTGCTGCGGACGGTAAAGCCCAGCAGGGTGCACCGGAAATGCTGGAGATTCCCGGCGGCAAATTCCGCAAGACCGGGCTGGGCAAGGATGTGACGGACAAGTTCCTGTCCGGCCTGCCGGGCATACAAAAGGAAGGCTGCGACGGCATCATCACTTCGGCGTGCTTTATTCTGCACCGCGCGCATCAGCATACACGCACAGTGTGCCTGGAGTTTTTCGGACAGGTGCACGAGGCGGTGCCGGCCATTGTCGAGATCACCTCTTATTTCAACAGCCGCCAACCCGCGCTGCTGGCCGGGCTGGAGCACCTGGATGAGCGTTATCTCAAGGCGGTGGGCTATTCCACCAAATCCAGGCGCGGCACGCGGCCCAAGATGGTGCTGCTCGCCGATGTGGTGGGCGACGACGAAAACGCCGTGGCGCAAGCCGCCTCGGAAATCGTGCGGCTGGCCAACCTGCGCAGCGGCGAGGGCTTTATCGCGGTGTCCGCCGAGGCGCGCAAGAAATTCTGGCTGGACCGTGCGCGCACCGCCGCCATCGCCAAGCACACCAACGCGTTCAAGATCAACGAGGACGTGGTGATTCCGCTGCCGCGCATGGGCGATTACTGCGACGGTATTGAGCGCATCAACATCGAGTTGTCGCTGCATAACAAACTCAAATTGCTGGATGCGCTGGATGAATTCTTCAACGGCGAATTGCCGTTGCACTATCAGGATGACGCGCAATTGGGCAGCGCCGAACTGCTCGACAACCGCGCACAACAGGCACAGCAACTGTTGAGCGTTGTGCGCACCCGCTGGCAATGGCTGAGGGACAATCTTGATAAACCTAGTTCTGAGTCGTTAGTCGTTAGTTCAAAGTTAGACCTACAATCCACAACTATCGACTACCGACTACCGGCTAACGGCTCTACTGTTTTCCACGCCCTGCAAGACCATACCATCCGCGCCTCATGGAAGCTCGAAGTGCGCGAGCCATTGCGCCAGATTTTTAGCGGGCGCACCTACCAGACCATACTTGAGCAGTGCGACGCCATCCATCAAAGCGTGTTGAAAAGCCGCGTGTTCGTCGCGCTGCACATGCACGCGGGAGACGGCAATGTGCATACCAATATCCCGGTGAACTCGGATGACTATGCCATGCTGCAGCAGGCCAACGCGGCGGTGGATCGCATCATGCGCTTGGCGAAAAGCTTGGACGGGGTAATCTCCGGCGAGCACGGCATCGGCATCACCAAATTCGATTATTTGGAAACAGGCGAGATTGCCGCGTTTGCCGCCTACAAGCAACAGGTTGATCCGGATGGCCGCTTCAACAAAGGCAAACTGCTCAGCGGCGGCAATCTTGAGCGTGCCTACACGCCCAGCTTTAATTTGATGGAACTGGAAAGCCTGATTCTTGAGCAAAGCGAACTGGGCGAAATCTCCGACTCGATCAAGGATTGCCTGCGCTGCGGCAAATGCAAGCCGGTATGTTCAACCCATGTGCCGCGCGCCAATCTGCTGTATTCGCCGCGCAACAAGATACTCGGCACTTCGCTGCTGATCGAAGCGTTTTTGTACGAAGAGCAGACGCGGCGCGGAGTTTCTATCGCGCACTTCGATGAGTTCAACGATGTGGCCGACCACTGCACGGTGTGCCACAAATGCCTCAAACCCTGTCCGGTGGATATTGATTTTGGTGATGTTTCCATCGCCATGCGCAACTTCCTGCGCAAACACGGCAAGAAAAAATTCAATCCGGGCACGGCGGCCTCGATGTTTTTCCTCAACGCCACCGACCCCGCCACCATCAAGATGGTACGCAAACTGATGATAGCGTGGGGCTACAAGGCGCAGCGCATCGGCTACCGGCTCGCCAAACATTTCGGCCTGTTCCGCGACCAAACCGCGCACCCCCCAGCGACGCTGGGGCGCGCACCCTATGTTTCACCGCTTGTCCGGTCGCAGGTGATCCACTTCGTCAACAAACCCATGCCCGGCAACCTGCCCAAGAAAACTTCGCGCGCCTTGCTGGATATTGAGGATAGTACCGTGGTGCCCGTTATCCGCAACCCGCACAAAGTAAATGAAGAGTCCGAGGCAGTGTTCTATTTTCCGGGCTGCGGTTCGGAGCGGCTGTTCGGGCAGGTAGGGCTGGCAACGCAAGCGATGCTGTATGAGACCGGTGCGATCACCGTGCTGCCGCCCGGCTACATTTGCTGCGGCTACCCACAAAATTCATCGGGGATGGATGACAAGGCCAGCCAGATGATCACCGGCAACCGCGTGCTGTTCCACCGTGTGGCCAATACGCTTAACTACTTGGACATCAAGACGGTGGTGGTATCGTGCGGCACTTGCATGGACCAATTGCTGCACTACCAGTTCGACAAGATTTTCCCCGGTTGCCGCCTGCTCGACATTCACGAGTATCTGCTGGAGAAAGGGGTGAAGCTGCAAGGCATAGAGGGAGCGCGCTTCATGTACCACGACCCTTGCCACACGCCGATAAAAACTTATCAGCCACTGAAAGTGGTGAATGAACTGATGGGCGTCCCGATAGCTTTGAATGACCGCTGCTGCGGCGAGTCGGGCACGCTGGCGGCAGCACGCCCGGATATTTCGACCCAAGTGCGTTTCCGCAAGGAAGAGGAAATGCGCAAGGGTGCGGATGCGTTGCGCAAGGATGGCTACACCGGCGAGATCAAGATACTGACTTCCTGCCCGGCTTGCCTGCAGGGGCTTTCACGCTACAATGACGATTCCGGAACCACTGCGGATTATGTGGTGATCGAAATGGCCAGGCACCTGCTGGGTGAAAATTGGCTGGTGGATTATGTGAACAAAGCCAACAATGGCGGAATCGAAAGGGTACTGTTGTGAGGACTGAGGCTCGAGGACTGAGGACTGAGTTAAAAGCAGGGCAGCAGGTTTTGCTCAGCCCCCGGTCCTCAGTCCTCAGCACTGCATTATGCTGACCCTGCCCATAGAACCCACCGATGACCGCGCCAAACCGGCATTCAAGGATGCCGATGGCTGCGCGCAATGGTTGGGGCAACTGCATCTCACCAACTTGCATCTGGCGCAAGGCGTGCTGCGCGCGCAACTGGATGAGCTTAACCGCTATCCGATGCGCGGCCTTGAACGCCTGCGCACCTTGGAGTTGCTGCGAGAAACGGTATCATCCGTACAAGCCGATTACGCCAAAAAACTGGTTGCCAAGAAGCTGCCGCTGGGCAAAGGCGAGCTCTCCGTGTTCGCGGCCATCGTCGGGCTGTGGCAAGGGATGGTCACCGGCTATCAGCGCTGCCTGCAAGGATATATGGCGGGGGATTCGCAACTCGCTCCTTATAGTGCGTTGCTGTGCCAGCGCTGCCTGTTGTATAGCGGCTTGCAGATTTTCGAGTACCTGCGCACCGGTTATGAATTCGATGGCAAGTTGTGGCATCAACTGCATGCGCTGTATGCCTTCAGCGAGGAGCAAGGCTTGCACCTTAAGGAAGTGGCAGACGGGTTCAGCGGTGACAAAAGCCCCACCTTGTGCCGCACCGCTTATGCCAAGCTGTTGCTTGCCAGCTATGCCTACCGGCCAGAGTTGACGCGCAGCCAGTTGCAACTACTGGATCATTGGCTGACGCGATGGAGCCCAACCATTACCGTGGAACGCAGTTGCAACAGGAGCGTAGGCGAAGCGCCACCTCTGGCGGTTGACCTGAGCGGGTTGCTAGGCTTACAGCCACTACAGCAGGAGAAACCATCAGATAATATGCGATATCTGGCGATGGAGCCGCTAAGCAAGCTGTTGCGCGAGAAAATGGACCTCTTGCAGCAGGGGCAATCACCCCAGCAATTGGAACTGGGTGAGGGCTGCAACAGCGCAGATGCCTCCAGGTTGCTTAACTACCTGCACCAGAGCTGGTGCGAAGAACGAAGTGAGATTCCAGCCGCGCGTAGCGTTGAGCGGCAACAAGCACAGATGTGCTACGGAATCGAAGGCTGCTTCGCGTATATCGCCAACAAACCGTTCAAGCAACCCAGCAGGAGTGCGAGTAAAGATGATCTCTCGCGCAAGCAAATCCAGGCCTTTGGTCAAGTGTTGTCCGACACTGACCGCCATGACCTGGCTGCAATGGGTTATGTGTTAGAAACCTGGCAGATTGAATACGAGAGTATTCTTGATGCGACCATGTTGCGTGAGGGTAATGCGGGCATACGCTTCGGCCCAAACCAGCTCGTTGCGCTGCTCCCAACTAATTCCATTGCATTTAAGCTTGGTACGTTGAGCTGGGTCAAAGTCGCCCAGACCGGGCAATTGCATGCAGGCGTGCGCTTCATGCCTGGCTTGCCGCAAACCATCACCATGAAAGCGACCGGAATCAACTTCACCATATCGGACAATTACGTCGCGGCACTGCTGCTGCCTGCGGTTCCCGCGCTAAAAACTCCGGCCAGCCTGATAGTGCCACGCGATTGGTTCAAGCCCGGGAGGATAGTTGAAATTGTCCAGGCAGACTCGGTAAAGCTGAATGTAAAAATGGAGTTTAGCTTAGAAAAGGGTTTGGATTTCGAGCGCGTCAGCTTCTCCGAAAATCCGCGCCCTGATTGATCCCGAAAAATTGGTGTCGCAGAAGACACTAGGCAACAGCTGCTTCCATCAAAGGCAATCTCCGCTTGGCCGGGAACACGATGCTGAAAGTGCTGCCTTTTCCTTCCTCGCTGATTATCTCCAGCCGCGCCTGGTGCCGGTTTACCACGTGCTTGACGATAGCCAGCCCCAGGCCCGTGCCGCCGGTTTCGCGTGAACGGCTATGGTCCACGCGATAAAAACGCTCGGTCAAGCGGGGAATATGCTGTGGCGCGATGCCGAGTCCGCTGTCCCTCACACTGAAAACCGGCTGACCATTTTGTTCCTGCCAGCGCAGCACAATTTCGCCGCCCTGCGGCGTGTAACGGATGGCATTGGATATCAGGTTGCCGAAAGCGCTACGCAGTTCCAATGTATTGCCCAATAAAGTGCAGTCACTTCCAAGCTCCAGCCGCAATGTATGTTGCCCGCCGCTTAGCGAGAGTCCTTCATTATGCAGTGCACGCAGCAGTGTCGGCATTTCCACAGTTTCTTCCTGCAAGGCATTAAGCGCATTATCCAGTTTCGACAGGGTAAGCAGATCATCCACCAGGCGCCCCATACGCTGCGTCTGTTCTTCCATCAGGTGCAGCGCGCGGCGCGCCATATCATTTTCAAGGTTAGGCGCGTCACATAATGTTTCGACAAAACCATTTAGCACAGTCAGGGGGGTGCGTAATTCATGTGACACGTTGGCGACAAAATCACGGCGCATGGTTTCGATGCGCTCAAAACGGGTGATGTCGCGGCTGATCAGCAACTTCTTGTTGTCGCTGTAAGGGATCAGTTTGATGGAGAGTATCAGGCCGTCCTGGCGCGCACCGCGCAAAACCAGGGGCTCGCTAAAATCCTTTGCGGCGAGGAACTGCACGAATTCTGGCTGGCGCGCCAGATAAGTAATCTGCTGGCCTATGTCACGCGCGCCATCCAGTCCAAAATGTTTCTCGACCAGCGGGTTACACCATTCGATGTGATCGGCGTCGTCGAGAATGGCAACTCCTTCCGGCAGCGCCGAAGTGGCCTGCTCCATGTGCTGTAGTGCGGCGATGTGCTGTTCGTGCTCTTTGCGTTGCAGGCGCACCATCCGGTTCAACCGCGCGAAAACCCCTTCCCACAGCCCATTGCCATCCGGCACCACTCGCCCTCCAGGATCGGCCAGCCAGTATTCAAGCAAAGCAAGCTGGTGCAGGTGAAAGACCAGGCGGGCCAGCAGGAGCACGCCGAAAAACAGCGCTGCGGGCAAGGGGCCGCCAACGGCCCACAGAATCAGGGATAATAAAAGCACGGCAAGGGGGAAAACCAGGGCGCGCCGCCAAAAATCAATCACGGTGAATAGCCTTTTAAAGTTTCGCGCGCCATTATACGGTGTACCCGGTAGCGGACAACCATGGATGGGAAAATCAAAATATTTTGATGATACAATCCTTGCCAGTTACCCATGCCATGCAACAAACTGGCGCGGAGTAATCGGATGCCACCCGATGAAAATGGGTGCGCATGAGAATGTGTACAATGGAAATATTGGCGCCCCTAACGTCATTCCCGCGAAGGCGGGAATCCAGCTTGTTGATTTAACTGGGCTCCCGCTTTCGCGGGAGCGACGAAATATGAATTTTTAGAGGTGCCCATATATAAAATATTTGGTTGTTTTTACACCATTTGACTCGTTAACCGCACAATCAAACCCTATGTCCGGAAACCTTTTCATCGTCAGCGCGCCTTCGGGTGCGGGGAAAACCAGCTTGGTAAACGCCTTGCTGACCTGCAACCGGCAGATTGACGTATCGGTTTCCTACACCACGCGCCCGCCGCGCCCCGGCGAAGTGGATGGCAAGGAATATCATTTCGTCAGTCGCGAGGTTTTTCTGGCCATGGCAAAGCATGGGGATTTTCTGGAAAGCGCCGAGGTATATGGCAACATGTATGGCACTTCGCAATCATGGATCGAGGCGGAAACTGCGAGCGGGCGCGACATAATGCTTGAAATCGACTGGCAGGGTGCGATGCAGGTGCGGCGCAAATTTCCGGACTGCATCAGCATCTTCATCCTGCCGCCCTCGCTGCATGCGCTGGAAGTGCGCTTGCTGGGGCGCGGGCAGGACAGCGCAGAGGTAATTGCGCAGCGCCTGCGCGCAGCGCAATCGGACATCGCGCATGTGGCGGAGTTCGACTATGTTATTATCAACGACAATCTGGATGCGGCATTGCGGCAACTCGATAGCGTCATTGTTGCCGCAGGACTTCGCAGCGACAGGCAGCTTGCGCGTCAGCAAGATTTAATCAACCAACTGCAAAAACCCTCGCAATAATTGAAAGGAAAGGTTCACCATGGCCCGTATCACTATTGATGACTGTCTGGCACGCATTCCCAACCGCTTTGAGCTCACCTTGGCTGCTGCCTACCGCGCGCGCCAGCTGGCCAACGGCGCCAGCTATCTGGTGGAAGAAAGCAAGGATAAGCCCACCGTCATCGCACTGCGCGAAATCAGCGAAGGTAAAGTGGGACTGGAAATTCTCAACCGCGGGCAGGCGTAACTCCAGCTTGTAGCCAGTAGCTTGTGGCTGGTAGCAAAACCGGGGCGGCTACAGGCTACAAGCTACCCGCTGCTAGTGTAGTGTTGCACACTGTCTGGAACTTATGCGAACAGCCAAAGCGGCATTGTAGGTCGGGTTTCAACCCGACATGTCGGGCTAAAGCCCGACCTACAAAGGTTTGCACGTAAGTATCGCCAAGAATGCAACACTACACTAGCTCTATCTCTAAATGTCCGATGCCGAAACACTCATCCAGGAGTGTTCCACCTACCTGAAACCCAAGGATGTCGAGCACATCCGGCAGGCGCTCGAATTTAGCGAGTCCGCACACAAGGGGCAGCTCCGCCAGTCCGGCGAACCCTACATTTCGCACCCGATTGCCGTTGCGCGCATCCTCGCTCCGCTACACCTCGACGCGCAAGCCATCATGGCCGCGCTGTTGCATGACGTGGTCGAAGATACCCATTTCAGCACCAACGATGTGGCAAATGAATTCGGCAAGCCGGTTGCCGACCTGGTTGACGGTTTGAGCAAACTGGACAGGATCGAGTTCGAAACCAAAGAGGATGCGCAGGCGGAGAATTTCCGCAAGATGTTGCTGGCAATGTCGCGCGACGTGCGCGTTATCCTGATCAAACTGGCGGATCGCCTGCACAACATGCGCACGCTGGAGTCAATGTCGCATGAAAAATGCGAGCGCATCGCGGGTGAAACAATGGAAATCTACGCACCCATTGCCAAACGCTTGGGCCTCAACTCCATCTATCAAGAACTGGAGGATCTGGGATTCAAGCATCTGCACCCCAACCGCTACTCGGTGCTATCCAAAGCGATCAAGGTCGCGCGAGGCAACCGCCGCGAAGTGGTGGGCAAGATTCTGGATGCCATCCGGCAGCGATTGCAAGAACATCATATCAACGCACAGGTGTATGGGCGCGAGAAACACTTGTATGGCATCTACCAGAAGATGCAGGCGAAATCGCTGGCCTTCTCGCAAGTGTTGGATATCTACGGGTTCCGTGTGCTGGTGGACGATGTGCCTGCCTGCTATCTGGCACTGGGCGCGCTGCACGGCCTGTACAAACCGATTCCCGGCAAGTTTAAAGACTATATCGCCATACTCAAGGCAAACGGTTACCAGTCACTGCACACCACGTTGTTCGGGCCTTTCGGCACACCAATCGAGGTGCAGATTCGCACCGTGGAAATGCATAAAATAGCGGAGACCGGCGTCGCCTCGCATTGGCTGTACAAGTCTGCGCATACATCGATCAACGACCTGCACCAGAAGACACACCAGTGGCTGCAAAGCCTGCTGGAGAGCCTGAGTGAAAGCGCCGATTCGGTTGAATTTCTGGAACACCTGAAAGTAGACCTGTTCCCGAATGAAGTCTATGTGTTCTCCCCGAAAGGCAAGATCATCGCGCTACCGCGCGGTGCAACGGCAGTGGACTTTGCCTACAGTGTGCATACCGACATCGGCAACCGGTGCGTGGCCGCCAAGGTGAATTTCGAACTGGTGCCGCTGCGCGCCGAGTTGAAAAATGGCGATCGCGTGGAAATCATCACCGCCCCGTATGCCAAGCCAAACCCGGCCTGGCTGAGCTACGTGGTGACCAGCAAGGCGCGCAGCCAGATCCGCCATTTTCTCAGCACCATGCATTTTCAGGAATCTGCTGCACTGGGCGAGCGTCTGCTGCATCAGGCGCTCGACTCGATTGGCCTGAAGCCGCAGGATATTGATACCGGCGCCCATTGGGACAAGTTGCTCAAGGACAGCGGCGCAAAATCGCGCGAAGAAATCCTGGCCGACATCGGCCTGGGGCGGCGTCTCAACATGGTCACTGCCCGCCAGCTTGCACGGGTCGGCGAAGCGGGTGCACCGGAACATCTTTCATCCAGCGGCGCGGTCACCATCCTTGGCACGGAAGGCATGGCGGTACAGTTCGCCAAATGCTGCCGCCCTATTCCGGGCGACCCCATCATCGGCGTCATCAAGAGCGGGCAGGGGCTGGTCGTGCATACCCACGACTGCCCGTTGTTGCGCAAGGTGCGCGGCGGCATGGACAAATGGCTGGACGTGACGTGGGACAAAAACATCAGCCGCCCCTTCGAAGTCAGCATCAAAC
>FZPX01000378.1_pt1 | contig 14332 bp, 18 predicted proteins | sample 1534791 | NCBI WGS metagenome assembly FZPX01 (sample SAMEA104161951, study PRJEB21768) | metagenome | biome: subterrestrial habitat; feature: phreatic zone; material: underground water | place: France | collected 2016-06-01 | depth 60 m | reverse complement strand
GCCCTCCCAATTCGATTGAACACCACGTCAGCACTCAGTTTGAAGCAAGTCGGCTAACGTCAACAGAGGAAAATAGGATGATGCTTCCTCGAAGGTGGCAATCTTGCTCGGGCGTACAATGGATTCACCGGGCAATCCAGCAAGTTTGAGATCACTAATCAGAACGTCCCCATAGGTTCGCGTGTGCTGTGCGCTCGTAATCATCGCCAGGAAATATTTTCCCGTTTTTGTGCTTAAGGCATCGGTTGAAACAATCAGAGCGGGACGCGCCTTGGTGTAGTTGCGCTCCGTGTAGGGGAAGGGGACAAGCACCACGTCCCACGGCTGAAATCGTGGCTTAGCGGAGCGTGTCATAGATGCTGTCTGCTTCTGAATTCCATTCAGTAAACGTATGGAATGGATTATCTGCACGCTCCTCCTCACCCGTCGGCATAAGGAACTGTGGCTCGCGTGATTTTGTTGCAAAGTAAACGCGCACCGCTTCCCGGAAAAACTCTGAGCGGTTGCGCCCCTCCGCTTCACAAGCGCGCTCAATTTGCGATGCCAAGCGTTCCGGCACAGTGATCGCAAATCGCTGGTAAGGGGTGCTTGCCATAACTGATTTCCTTGTAAGAGTGTGTTTCATGGTGTGCATACAGTATTACTGAATGCACACAATATGTCAATTTCTGGTATGCTTGCCATACTAGTGCAGTGTTTCGCTCTTGACGGCACATATGTGCAAACCCTTGTAGGTCGGGCTTTAGCATGGCATGTCGGGTTGGAACCAGACCTACAATACAGCGTTAACCAATGTCATAAGTTCCAGGCAGCGTGCAACACTTACACTAGGGAAACACGGATTAATTCGTCATCCCCGCGTAGGCGCATATGCGCCTACGCGGGGATCCAGTTATTTGACTGGGTTCCCGCCTTCGCGGGAACGACAAAACCGAATAAATCTGCGCTTCCCTAGAGGCAGAGGAGGGTGTGATGCGTACACAAAAAACGTCCCGGAAGGCTCCAAACACACCTGCCTTGCGCAGGAACAAATCGGGCGGGCGTGAATCGGTGAATCGTCCAAATTTGCTCGCACTACCGAAGGGTTATTGTTGCCTCAAATTCACTTTTACCTGTTTGGTTCCGGCTCGTCCGGCTTAGGATCAATGATGCAGTTACGTCCTAACGGACTATTTGGGATTAATTTATATTGGGATATATTTCCATAATGGGCGGTATTATGTGGCAGTTGCCATAGCGTGCTTCTTGATTTCGACATCAAGTTCACCTGCCTGTATAAGGAATCGCCATGCCGGAAATTAGCCGCTTCTTCGGAATCATCATCGCAATGTTCTACGACGAACACAATCCGCCGCATTTTCATGTGCGTTATAACGAGCACAAAGCAGAAATCGGCATCCAGGCGCTGTCGCTGCTGGCGGGGAGGTTGCCGCCGCGCGTTATGGGCCTGGTGATGGAGTGGGCCAGTATTCATCAAAACGAACTGATGGCGGATTGGTAATTGGCCCGGCAACAAGCTGAACTGAAACGCATCGCACCTCTGGAGTAAACCATGTTCATGATTGATGTAACTGGCGTTCGTCCGCTGGAAAACCGCAGGCTTGACTTGACCTTTGCCGACGGTCTGCATGCCGTCGTGGATATGGATCGCGTGATCGAACGCTATTCTGGCGTCTTTTCCCCGCTGATGGATGACAACTATTTCAGGCAGGTTCGGGTAGAACCAGAATTAGGCACCATCGTTTGGCCAAACGGCGCGGACGTATGCCCGGATGTTTTATATTCGTTCGCATCGGGCAAACCCATTATCGTCAATGGCGAACGGGTGTTGAATTGAACCTAAATTCCTCAGTTGAGAACATGCAATTTACAGGGGAATCAATATGGGCGCAGCTTCTCCCTGATGGAACTACTAGCCATTCCACTAGGTTGCCAAAAGGCGGCAACCAAGTGGCTGGTTATCTCCCCAACCCCTCCCCCCGAGGGAGAGGGGCTTTGCTCCCTTCCCCCTCGGGGGGAAGGGCTGGGGATGAGGGTTTACCCTCTGCCGGTTTATTTTCAACCGAGGTTTTCAGGTTGAAATCACATTATGTGACCTCAAAAGGACGGATTGGTCGTCGTTACGCACCTATGTGCGTGTTCACGGAACACGGTGCGCTCATGCTTTCCAGTGCGTCGGTTGGCTCGTCTCGCCCAATTGGTATTTCGGCAGATTTTAGCGGACCAGAAAGCAAATGAACAAGACATCGAAAATCCACATCCCCGGCCATCGTGGCCTTGCTGGTACCAGCCAATGCGGTGCGCATCATCATTGCCCCTTCCCACTGCCAGAAGGCGAGAGAATAATGCTCTCCATCGCTTACGGCGGCGATCAGAGCGATTCCATGCAGGTGCACAAACCGAAGGTGCGCTATCCGGCACAAGGATTTCAGATATTAAGGAAACACGGATCAATTCGTCATCCCCGCGTAGGCGGGGATCCAGTACCTTTATTTGACTGGGTTCCCGCCTACGCGGGAACGACAAAACCGAATAAATCTGCGCTTCCCTTAAAGATGGCTACCGGAATGTTCGATACGGGATTCGGACATATTCCGGTCAAGCGATTATTGGCGACACAAGGCGCCAGAGTTGAGCCGATAATCTACTGGCTAACCGTAGGTGACACCGTGGCCGTCAACAGCCTTAAATGGAAACTGGCGCAACTGAAATATGGCCTGACCGGAAAAGTGCCGGATGGCATGATCTTCCGGGTTTCCGGCCTGGGTGATGAGGAGAACGCATATCCAGTGCAGGAAAATTTCATCAGAGTTTTATTAAAGGCGCTATCACCTGAAAACAGAAAACGATTGATTGGCAGCACTACCTTATAATTTTTATTGGGATAGTTATCATATGACGAGAATTGCTCTTATCACCGGTATCACCGGCCAGGACGGCGCCTACCTTGCCGACTACCCAACAGGCCGTGTGTTTGTGGCCAACCGCATCACCAATGATATCCGCGATGTGGCTGATAAAGTCTATAGCCGCGATCTGTTCGATAAGGATTGAGTCGTGACAAATAATGGCAAGCTCATAAAATGACCAACGGCAAACACGCCACTGCATCAGCAACCCCGTTGCTGGCGGACGTTCGCCAGATGATTGATGCCGCGCGACTAAGAGTTGCCAGCGCCGTTAATGCCGAGCTGACCCAGCTCTATTGGCAAATTGGCAACCGGGTGAACGTCGAACTCCTGCAAGGGCAACGCGCCGAATACGGCAAGCAAGTCATTGCCGAACTCGCCAAGCAACTTACCATCGAATTTGGCAAAGGGTGGAGCGAGCGTCAATTGCGCTATTGCCTGCGTGTTACCGAAGTTTTTCCTGATGCGCAGATTCTGCACACACTGTGTTCCGAATTGAGCTGGTCACATTTGCGATTGATCATTCAAATAGATGAACCTCTCAAGCGCGACTTTTACATCGAAATTTGCCGCGTAGAACATTGGAGCGTTCGCCAGTTGCAAGAGCGCATCAACTCCATGCTGTTTGAACGCACCGCCATCTCAAAAAAGCCCGAAGAAACCATCCGGCAAGACCTTGCGCAACTGCGCAACCAAGGTCGGCAATCCGCTGACCTTACCTTCCGCGATCCCTATGTGTTGGACTTCCTGGGCTTGAGCGACAGCTATTCTGAAAAAGACCTTGAAACAGCCATCCTGGCCGAGTTGCAACGATTCATCTGCGAATTGGGTAGCGACTTCGCCTTCATCGCACGGCAAAAGCGTATCACCATTGATACCCGCGACTACTACATTGATCTGCTTTTTTATCACCGCCGCCTGCGCCGATTGATCGCCATTGACCTCAAAGTTGGCGAATTTGAAGCCGCCCACAAAGGCCAAATGGAGCTTTATTTGCGCTATCTGGAAAAGCACGAACAAATAGAAGGCGAAGCAACACCCATTGGGCTGATCCTTTGCACCGGCAAAAACCATGAACATATCGAACTATTGCAACTAGAACGAAGCAACATTCGCGTGGCAGACTACCTCACCCAACTGCCCGCGCGCGAAGTGCTGCAAGCCAAGCTTCACCAATCAATCGAATTGGCGAAAGCTAAACTTAATATCGGTGACGCGGCATGAACAAACTCACCATAGGCGAAGATGTCACCATCGGAGAACTGGCGGAAACGGTAAAGCAAGTGGTGGGCTACAAGGGCGAAATCGTGATTGATGCGAGCAAGCCGAATGGCACACCGAGGAAACTGATGGATGTGGCCCGGCTGAATAACCTGAGTTGGCGGACACCCGCAGCGTTAAAGACGGGATTAGCAGAAGCCTATCGGGACTTTGAAGAAAGACATGCATGACGAGCTCTGAAATGTACAGCGGGTATCATCCGCTGTGCCCCCGCCAACACAGTTCACCACCGGCCAATTCTGTTGGCGGATCATCGTGCCAAAAAAGACTGGCATGAGCAGCCAAATACTTGTTCCACGCCAGCATCGTTCCTCTTCCTCCACGGATGCGGGAAGCCCGGCTGGATTGATTTTCGCGACCATGGCCTTGGCCGTTTTGTTCGGCCTTGTTGCGACGACCGCCAGTCCAATTTTCGTTAGCATGACCGCAGGCTTGCTGGTAGGTGTCGCGCTGCTGGCCAAACCGAGCTGGAACATCTGGCTGGTATTGGTGCTCGGCCTGCTGGTCGCCGGTATCGTGCCCATCTGGGCAGATGCTCTTGGAAGCAAGGCAATTTGGGGAATCTCCATCCTTGGCTTTATGCTGATGGGAAGCGCGCTGTTCACCGTGGCCAGCACGCCCGCAGCTTCCCGCAACACACCGGGGTTTGTCTGGGCGGCCTTGATATTTATGGTGTATGCGATTTTCAGCACGCTCGCCCATTTATATTCCATCGAGGAATTCATTACCGGGTTCAAGCGCTACTTTCAGGGCTTTGGCATTTTGTTCGCGCTGTGTTGGCTGGCGATTGATGAGATAGATGCCCGCCGCTGGCGCAAACTTTTTGTGATTGTCGCTTTGGTGCAATTGCCCTTCGCATTGTACGAGCTCGTCAAGCTTGTCCCGTTGCGGGAGGGGTTGCGCGCTTCCGTACCCGGCCTTGTACCCATTGACGCGGTGGCTGGGACATTTGGCACGACCATTTATGCGGGAGGCGCCAGCGGTGAGATGGCCACATTTCTGATCATTATCCTGGCTTTTATGCTGGCCAGGCGACAGGAAAAGATGCTGCCTTCCGGTCGCCTGCTTTTGCTGGTCCCGTTGGTGTTGGTGCCCTTGTTTCTGGGTGAAACCAAGGTGGTTGTAATCCTGCTCCCGATGATGTTTCTCGTGCTCTACCGCCGCGAGTTGTTGCTGAGACCACTTTATGCCCTAATGGGACTGGCCCTCGGCACTCTGCTGACCGTCGCTGCGGGCATGACCTATCTGAATATTACTAATACCACGCTCGATAAACAGATCGCCGACACACTCAGATATAACGTTTACGAAAAAGGATATGGGGGCTATAAACTTAACCGCACCAGCGTGCTGAGCTTCTGGGCTGAACGCCAAGGCGCAGATGACCCTATCTCTCTGGTGTTCGGCAATGGGCTGGGCAGTTCGCATAGCGCGACAGGAGGCCATGTCGCGATGCGTTATCCCACCTATGGCATCGGGTTGACGGCGGTTCCTACGCTTTTGTGGGACTTGGGTATTTTGGGCTTCGCGTTGTTTTTCGCCATCCTGGTTCTGGCTTGGCGCACGGCAGGGCGACTGCGGCGGGAAGCCGCCGAAGCGCTGGTGCGGGCGGATGCCGCCGCGATTCAGGTCAGCCTGCCGATGTTCGGCTTTTATTTATTCTATCGTTTGTCATTGTTGGAAACGCTGAGCTTCCAGATTGTTTTTGCTGCGCTCTTGGGGTATCTGGCATGGCTGTATCGCAGGCATACCTGTTCATCAACCACTGCTAACTTGCAATGAGTATGTCGGCCTATTCCGGCACAGCACTCAAGCGCAGCGCTTGGCATTTTTTGTCTGGCAAGGTTGTTTCGGCGCTGCTGACTTTTCTTATCCTGTTATGGGTGGTGCGTCTGTTGTCCGTGGCGGAATACGGCGCCTATGTTACCCTGGTGGCCGGCATGGAGTTGGCCATAATCATCGCCACTTTTGGTATGCCCTGGCTGGCTGCGCGCTTTCTGCCGGAATTCCGTTTGCATGCGCCCGGGCTGCGGCTCAGGCGCCTGGCGTCAAGCCTGCTGGGTTGGCAGGTGGCTATATTGGCTGTGCTTGCAGGCATTCTGGCCTTGTGGCTGAGGAAATATCTGATATGGGCCGATCTGATGCCTTATCGTATAGTGGCCCAGTATTACCTGCTGGTGCTGCTTGTTGAGGGTGCCGGGCGTCATGTGCGGGAAAGCCTTCTTGGCCCGCTGTTGTTGCAAGGTGTCGTACAGGTCAGCCTGGTGGCGCGCAACTTATTGTTCATAGCGCTACTTGCCGCAACATCGTTGTCCGGCCATGTGTTATTGATTGATGTCGTGCAGGCGGAGCTGGTTGCGTCGGCATTAGGGACTGCATTGTCTTTAGGCGGCTTGGCTCGCCATTTGAGGGAAACCGATGCGCTCCCAGGAAAACCCGGCTGGCAGGAGCCGCGTTTGCCCACAATGTGGCGCACCGCCAGCCACATGTACTTTAGTCACCTGCTTACCCTTTTCTACAGCCCTCAAATTTTTTTGCTGATCATTCAGCGCTATCTCGGTGTCGAAGCTGCGGCCATTTTCGGTTTTATGCGCACGCTGTATGAGCAGGCTGTCCGTTATCTGCCGGCTACTCTGCTGTTTGGCCTCGTTCGGCCCAAGCTGGTGGCTTCGTATGTGGACGGCGGGGGCGTAGAAGAACTCTCGCGTAATGCTAACCTGGCGGGCAAGCTCAGCCTTTTTGTGTTAATGCCGCTGGTGGCCTTTGCCGGTATGGCAGGACAGGACCTCATCAGCCTGCTGTCCGGCACAAAATTTCCTGAAACGGGTCTATTGTTTCTTGGTTTTATGTTGGCGCTAATCCCTTTTAGCCAGCGGCAGCTTCTGGAAACCGTGGCCGTGGCTACTGGCCACAGCCAGTTATGCACCTACGCCGCAGCGAGCGGGCTTTTGATGTTGCCCTTGATGTACGGGTTGCTGGTTGCGGGCTTGGGGCTGTGGGCGCCAGTAGTTGCATTGGGGCTGGGCCATCTCGTTTTCAATGGCCTGATCCTGTCCGGCATTGTCCGCCACACCGGTTACAAGCTGGATGTGCCCGGCTTTTCCAAACTTCTGATCGCTGCATTAGCTGGTTTTCTGGCCAGTGCTTGGATGCCGGCGATACAGCCGGTATGGGCACGCCTGTTGGCCGTGGCAATGTTGGCCACAATTGTTTTCCTGCTGGTTGCCTGGTGGATCAAACCTTTTGCCGAAGAAGAACGGGCACGGCTAAATGGTTTGCTCAATCGCCGCCTGTTTGTCTGGTAAGCCTCATGCACATCCGCCTTCTCTTTCTCACTGCGGAGACCTGCCCCACTTTCCGGGCTGACGTGAACGTTTTGTTTGGCACGTATCTGCCGCGTTGTAGCATTAAAACTATGAGGCGGTTGAAATGGCTGATGACATGCTTGTAAGCATACTTATCAAAGCGCTCAATGAAGAGCAAAAAATTGCTGCCTGCCTACAAGCCACCGTGCGCGAGGCGTCGAAGTTTGGAGGGGAAGTGATTCTGGCTGATTCTATATCTTCTGATCGAACTGTAGAAATAGCTGGTAAATTTCCCGTGCAGGTAGTGCAATTTGAAAATATTGATGATCGAGGTTGTGGTGCGGCCACTCAGCTTGGTTACCAATATGCCCGAGGCGAATTCCTCTATCTAATTGATGGCGACATGGTGCTGCTCCCGGATTTTTTATCGGTGGCAATTGAGTATTTACAAAAAAACCCATCAGTCGGTGGTGTTGGCGGACTCATAATCGATATGCAAGAAAATACACCTGATGACAAGCGTCGCACCAATCAATATGCCACCATCAAGAAAGCCATTTTGGTGGACCATCTTGGTGGTGGAGGACTATATCGCGCCAGTGCTATTCGTTCGATTAGCTATATTGCAAACCGTTGGCTCAAGGCATGCGAAGAGGCCGACCTAGGTTTCCGCTTAAAATGCGCAGGCTGGAATTTAATCCGTCTGCCCATACCAGCCGTTACTCACACAGGGCATAGCGAGTCTGGCTTGGATATGTTGCGGCGCATATGGCGCAATAGACGTATGCATGCGCACGGCGTTTTTCTCCGAAGTGCGCTTGGTCAACCATGGTGCTGGGCAACAATACGTCACGTCTGGTTTGTCTACGCGGCGCCGGTTATTTATCTTGCGGCGCTCCCTTTGTCATTGCTGATGTTTCATGTGGGTGTAAAAATTGTTGCCGCATTATTTTTATCGACCGTGTTCTCATGGATCCTGGTTTTCATTATTCTGTGTGCAAGGAAAAGAAGTTTCACACAAGCTGCGCTGTCCATCGTAGCTTGGCATCTTTACACTTTCGCGGCGGCAGTAGGCATGCTTAATAAGGTTAACAATCCTCGGGAAATTATCAAATCGCGCGTAATTTCAGATAAAAGCCGAGTCAATTTTTTTTGAATTCAAATTAAATTATCTAATGCCTGTGGTTATGCAATAACTATGGCGCGGCGTAACTATGAGCGGTTATATTTTTGGTTATTGGAGTGAATAAATGGCTGTCGAAGATAAATCCAAGCAACGCAATGTGTTCATATGCTCTGCAGGACATTCAGGCTCGACATTACTAGACATGATGATTGGTAGCCATTCCACTGCAGAATCGCTCGGTGAATTAGTTCATCTGCCTATGGATATGGCTTTGAACACGGAATGTGTTTGCGGAACCGCAATGCACAATTGCACACTGTGGCCCAAGGTAATGCGACGGATGGGCGTGGGTCCGGTAGATGATCCCTATGCGTTGAACCTGGGGTATTCCATTGCCACACTTGGTGATGTCAAACGCACATCCCTTATGCACAGATACCTCACCAGACCAAAAATTGCGATGAAATACTACCAACTGCGCTATAACTTACCATTCCTAGAGAAGCTTACTCCGGGCTTTACTCAAGGGATCATCAATACGCTGAAGGTCTACGATCATGTGCGGATATTGACCGGGAAACGAGTCATTGTGGATTCCACAAAGCACTATGTTCGTGCCACGGCACTTTATCTGGCACAGCCTGAAAAAACTCGCGTTGTCGTTCTCGTGCGGGACGGACGTGGCGTTTTTTACTCTGGGCTAAAACGTGGGTTCAATCGAGATTATTCAATACGTGCTTGGTATAACCACTATAGACGAGCACTGCAATTGCTCGACAAACACGTGCCAAAAACGCATCAAATTCTGGTTCATTATGAAGATATTGTCACAAATACCGAGCAGGCCATTTCGAATCTGTGCGAATTTTTAGATATTGAATATGAGCCGGATATGCTGAATTTCAAAGCCGTAATTCACCATAATGTGAATGGCAACAATGATATGAAATTTTCGTCTGTTGCGGAATTGCGACTTGATGAAATCTGGAAAACAAAGTTAGAGCCAACTGATCGTAAATATTTCGAGCGTCATGCTGGCGCATTGAATCGGCGCCTTGGTTATGAGTGAGGCTGCGATGTCCTGCTTTGAAATAACTTCCCATCAAGCGCCGATGGGCACACCCGCTTATCATGAATTGGCATGAACAAGCGATATTTTATATTATTCCTGATTGCAGCTTTAGCCAGCCCCGACCTGGTGGAAGCATCGGATGGCTGGAATGCACTCAGGGAAACTTCTCCTGAAGTGATAGCGGGAAGTGTCCTTGATTTTTCGGGTTTGTTTTCATCCCCACCTGCGGGATCAAAAGGGGTCATACAGACAGACCCCGGTGGTTATCTGCGATTCACCGGTGACACAGACACGCAGCGCTTTTTAGCTGCCTCGCTGGTTCCAAGCGCGCCAAACGGTGGCCTCCCGGCCGAAGACGAGGCGGATCGCTGGGTAGAGCAGTTATCGCGTACTGGTTACAACCTGGTGCGCCTGCATTTCATCGATGCGATCCTGATGACTGGGCGCCAGGAGGATTTTGATTTCGATCCGGTTGCGCTTGATCGGCTGCATTACCTGATGGCCAGGCTCAAGTCGGCAGGCATCTACTGGATCGTCGATGGTATGACATCTGACAACGGGGCCTATGGCAATGTCCAGCCGCATCGTTGGGTCAATCGTTACAAATTGAAAGAGCGGTTTTATTATGATGCGTCTGCGCTGGAACATTGGAAACGTCTTGTCACCTCACTTTGGGGCAGCGTGAATCCTTATACGGGGTTGGCGCCGATGAATGACCCCGCCATGCTGGGGATGATATTGGTCAATGAGGGCAGCTTGGCGTTTCTCGCGACGCTTGAGAGCCGCTACCCTAAAGAGTTGAATGCGCCGTTTGGCGCCTGGCTTGCGCTCCGTTATCGGGATGATGCGGCCCTTAGAAAAGCGTGGGGTGCGGAGTTAACGGCGCGTGACCAGATCGGTGTGTCTGTCGAGGTGCCTGGCGAAGTACGCGGGAAAGGCAAACGCGCACAAGATTTTGCAGCGTTTGTTGCTGCGCGGGAGAAGGAGCTATTCCATACGATGGAAGCGCATGTGCGATCACGCGGTTTCAGAGGCATGGTTACAAATTTCAACAACTGGAATTTCAACCAAGCACATGCAGTACGGGAAGCAGTTAGCTGGGTGGATATGCATGCGTACCAGTCGCTACCCTCGCATTTTGCCGAACCCGGATCCATGCTGGCGCAAACAAGCATTTTCGAGGACACCGGGCGATATGGGCGCGCGCTATCGAATGCGCGGCACTGGGGCAAACCCTTCACTGTGACGGAATATGGCCAGCCGTTCTGGAACCAGTGGCGCCATGAATCGGCTGCATGGATACCCGCACTGGCGGCATTTCAGGGCTGGGATGCGATCTGTCAGTTTGCCGAATTGCCGGTGCTGCTGGAATATGCAAAGTCAGGCCCGCCGCGACGTCAGGCGATGTACCCTTTCGGCGTGGGTGCTGATCCGATAGCGCGCGGCGGTGAACGCCTTGCCGCATTGTTGTTTCGGCGGGGCGATGTCGCTCCGTCGCGTGTGCGTGTCAAATTGAGTTTGGACCCGATGCGTGTATTCGAGGATGGCAAGGCGTGGGGGCAAATACCCGAAGATTTGAGCCGCCTGGCTTTGGTGGCTGGTTCCGGTTTGAGCCTGACCGGGACAGCGATGCAGTCACAGGGCGAGGCGGAGATTGTATTTCCGCTTGATGACCGTTCCGGCGGTTTGCTTGGCAAGTTCGAAAATGCTGCGCTAAAAAAAGGGGTTTTGCTTGGCAATGACCCGGTTGAGCGTTTGAGGTCATCCGGGTTGATGTCATCCAATAACCGGACTGATCTTTCTGAAGGTTTTTTCGAGACAGACACCGGCCAGATAATGTTTGATACGCAACGCAAGCGTTTGATCATTGCAACCGGACGCACCGTAGCGTTTACCCTGCGCTCCGGCTCCGCCCAGGCTGGCGGCATCGAACTGGAGAAACTCTCGTCTCCCGCCACCGTGGCGGTCAGCGCTCTTGACGAACATGAGATTGTGCAAAGCAAACGCTTGCTGGTATTTGTGCTGACCGATGCAATCAATACTGGAATGGAGTTCGAGGGCAGCGACAGGGCCACATTGAAAAAGCTCGGTAGTTTCCCGCCCATGCTGCGCGCGGTAACAGGCCAACTGGCGATCAAGCACGCTTTGCCCGCAACGCTCAAGGTTTGGGCGATAGATCAGACTGGGCGCCGCGTCGCGCAAATGCCAAGCAGCACCGGGGGCGGTTATCTAAGATTTGCGGTCGATAACGTGGTGCCGGGGTATGGCCCGGTCACCTATTTCGAGGTGGCCGAAAAATGAAAAAACAACAGCAGGGCAGTGATTGATTTTGAAAGTAACGCGAATCAGAACCTTCTATCCCGCCGACCCGGCAGGCATCGTGCCTGGGGGCGTGGATACGTTCATCCGGGGGTTGATCAAATGGGCGCCGGAAGACATCGAATTCAGCCTGGTGGGCATGACGACCGATGCGGTTGCCCGCCCCTTGGGGCGGTGGACTCGATGCGATCTTGGGCGCAGGCAATTTGATTTTTTTCCTGTGGTCAGGGTTGATGAGGCGGGCGGGCGTTCACGCATTCCGCTCTCGCTGCGATTTACTTGGGGGGCCGCTCGCTTCCGAAAAGTTTGTGCAGGAAATTTTGATGTGTACGAGTTCCATCGTGTAGAACCAGCTTTGCTTTACCTGAACGATACGCGGCCCAAGAACGCGTTCTTTCATCAGGACATGGCGGTGATTCGTTCGGAGAGCAGTGCAGACATCCTGTGGCGGCATTTTCCGGCCCTCTACTTCGCGCTTGAAACCAGAGTGGTGCGCTCTTTGTCGAGCGTTTGGTGTGTCAGGGAACAAGGTGCGGAATCGTTGCGCAAGCGTTATCCGTTTCTTGCTGAACATGTTCATTTCATTCCGACGTGGGTAGACCACGAGGTTTTTTTCCCTTTGCCGAAAGACGAGCGCAGAAAGGCGAGAGGTGTCGCTGAGAGTGCTCTAGGCCTTGATCCGAGCGCCTTTCGTTTGATTACCGTTGGCCGTTTGGATACGCAGAAAAACCCCGATTTGCTGTTGTCGGCTGTCGGCGAGCTGGTTGGGAGAGGGGCGAATATCGAAGTGATGTTTGTTGGCGATGGCGTGCTGAGAGCGAGTTTGGAGCAGCGAGTTGTTAACGAAGGTTTGGCAGGGCGTGTTCGTTTCCTTGGTCTAAAGTGCGCTGCGGAAATTTCCCAACTTCTGCAAGCCGCCGATTGCTTCGCACTGTCCTCGGCTTATGAGGGAATGCCCATGGCCTTGCTCGAAGCCTTGGGAGCCGGGATTCCTGTTGTCACCACTCCGGTGGGCGAAGTAAAGAGGGTAGTGGCTAATGGCGTGAGTGGGGAAATCAGCGAAGACCATTCGCTGGATGCATTCGTCGAAAGGCTGGATCGGGTTCGATGTAATCTTGAAAATTATTCGGTCGAGAATTGCGTGAAGTTGATCGAGCCCTATTCGCCTGCTAAAGTGCTGGAACCGGTGTACGCAAATTACAGGCGCATCGGCATTGGTTCGGATGTTTGAGTTGCGTGAAAATTTTGCTTGGCCAACAATGTGGTGTATAGGAGCAAAAGATGCATATAGGGAATTTGCAATGCGTGACGCCAGTTGAACTCATTTTTCTTGTCGGGCTACCAGACAGTGCTCAGACTTGTGGATATGTGTTCCAGACTCAGTCCGAATTGTTTCTACCGGCTCAACCGGCTGAGGCGCTCTAATGAGTGGGGTTCGCAAAACCGGCCGTGTACTGGTTGCGCAGATTGATGCCATTACCTGGGCAGATGCAGTTGACCGCTTGATGGAATGGGCGCGGGCGCGGGAATCGCGATATACGGTGATCAGCAATGTGCACGTGGTGGTGACGGCCTCGCAGGACCCGAAGTTCCATAAGGTAGTGAACGGGGCGGATATGGCTGTGCCGGATGGCGCGCCAGTGGCTTGGATGCTGCGCTGGCAGGGCTTCACAGGCCAGCCGCGCATCAGCGGACCGGACTTGATGTGGGTGTTGTGCGAGCGGTGCGCCGCAGAAGGATTGCCGGTATATTTCTACGGCAGCACGGAAGCGACGCTTGGGCTGCTGGAAACGCGGCTGCGCGCGGCGTTTCCAGATTTGCAGATGGCAATGGAAGCGCCGCCATTCCGCACGCTGACCGAAGAAGAGGACGCTGCGGTGGTAGCGCGCATCAATGCCAGCCGCGCGGGTTTCGCTTTCGTTGGTTTGGGTTGCCCCAAGCAGGGTCACTGGATGGCCGCGCACCGTGGGCGCGTGAATGCGGTAATGTTGGGTGTGGGCGCGGCATTCGATTTTCATGCCGGCGTGATAAATCGCGCGCCAAAGTGGATGCGGGACAACGGCTTGGAATGGCTGCACCGTCTTTGCTCCGAACCACGGCGGCTATGGAAGCGCTATCTTGTGACCAACACGCTTTTCATACTCGGGGCAGCGCGGCAGATTTTGTTCGGGCCGCGTTCGTGATTTGCCATGAGCACACGACGCAATAATGCACAGACAAACGTTTTCCCTCTGATGAAACTACTAGGGAAGCGCATATTTATTCGGTTTTGTCGTTCCCGCGAAGGCGGGAACCCAGTCAAATAAAGGCACTGGATCCC